>Ga0105048_10004377_pt1 | contig 23026 bp, 18 predicted proteins | sample MAT05_FD_78382 | JGI IMG/M metagenome (GOLD analysis project Ga0105048, IMG submission 78382) | Freshwater microbial communities from Lake Fryxell liftoff mats and glacier meltwater in Antarctica - MAT-05 | ecosystem: Environmental > Aquatic > Freshwater > Ice > Liftoff microbial mat | place...
GAAACCACGGTAAGCCGCGCCATTTCAGGCAAGTACATGGCAACACCGCAGGGTGTCTACGATATGAAATATTTCTTCACTCCAGGCTACCAAACAGCCGATGGTGTCTCGCTCAGCAACACCAGCGTGAAGGATGCCATCGCCGATCTCGTAAAACAGGAAAACAGCCTGGAACCCCTGAGCGACAAGGAAATCGTCGAGGTCCTCGAAAAACGAGGCATCCCTATCGCACGCCGGACAGTCGCAAAGTACCGCACCGAACTGGGCATCCTCCCCAGCAACATGCGGAAGAGTTTCTAGAGACCCGAAATCTCTCGGTTTCACATTCCAGGCCTCTCCGTTTTGTCATTAGTCATTAGAATTTAGTTATTAAAAATATGCCCACCGACACCCAAATCCGCGAAGCGCTGGCTTCCGTCCGTTACCCCGGTTTCACCCGCGACATCGTTTCGTTTGGTCTGCTGAAAAATGTGCAGATCAGCGGAACCGACGTCACCATCTCGCTCTCGCTCGCAACCAACGATCCGAAAGTTCCACAGCAAATCAAAGACGACTGCGAGAGCGCCTTGCAGAGGCTTCCCGGTATCGATTCGGTCAAAGTCCTCATTGATATCCAAGCCGCACCGCAGGCCCCGCAACAAGGCGGAGCAGCCACGGGCATCGAAGGCATAAGGCACATCATAGCCATCGCGAGCGGCAAGGGTGGCGTGGGAAAATCCACCGTGGCAGCCAACCTCGCCGTGGCGTTGCAACAGACTGGCGCGAAGGTCGGCCTCTGCGACTGTGATCTCTACGGACCGAGCATCGGGATCATGTTCGGCTCCAACGAACGCCCGATGTCCAATGAGCAGGAACAAATCCTGCCAATCGAACGTTACGGACTCCAGCTCATGTCCATGGGTTTTCTGCTCGATGACGATGCGCCCGCAATCCTTCGCGGACCGATGGTCACACGCTATACGCAGCAGTTCTTGCGTCAGGTTGCGTGGGGCGAACTCGATTACCTCATCCTGGACCTTCCTCCCGGCACCGGCGACATCCAGCTCACCATCGTCCAGACTGTTGCGCTCGCGGGAGCAATTATCGTCACCACACCGCAGGAGGTGGCCCTGATCGATGCGCGGAAAGCCGCCAGTATGTTTACCAAAGTCAATGTGCCTGTGCTCGGCCTCATTGAAAATATGAGCTTCTTCCTCTGCCCGAGCGACGGAAAGCGCTATGATATTTTTGGAAATGGCGGGGGCGAACGTGAGGCGCGGCGTCTCGGAGTTCCGATGATAGGACAAATTCCCATCGACATTCCTACGCGCGAAGCCGGGGACCGCGGCCGGCCTGTCGCCTGTTCCGGCGGGGATACCGCAGTGGGGGCTGCATTCCTCACCATCGCTCGGAATCTGCGCGAAAGCATCGAATAGCCCTGCCCAATGGGACCCATGGGCGCGCCCCTTGCCCGGCACAAGGAAAATTTATTTGAGAAAAACCGAAACTGTCGGCGCGCTGTCGTGTTGCACTGGATGAACCCAGTTCAAACACTATGAAAACAAAAGCAACTACAGCACTGGTCCTGGCAGCGGTAACGCTGTGCTGGACATCCGTTAACACATTGAAAGCCGAAGGCAAGGGCGGCGCATGCCAGGCACCCCCGCCCGTTGCGGAAGGTCCCGGCGGCCCCGAAGGCAAAGGCCCGGGAGATCGCGGTCCCGGCAAGAAGGACAGAAAAGATCGTCCCGACGGGGACAAGAAAGGTCGTCGCGGTGACCCGCTGGCCGATCTCACACCGGAAGAGCGCCAGAAACTCGGCGCAGCACGCGATAAGGCGATGCAGGATCCGAAAGTCGCCGCAGCGATGGAAGACCGCAAAGCCGCAGGGGAAGATCTGCGTGACACCGAACGTGCCGCCATGCTTAAGACCGATCCGACACTTCAGGCGATCTTCGACAAACTCGAAGCAGCCAAGCCCAGGAATGCAGGAGCACCACCTGCCGGTCCGGGCACCCCGGGAGGACCAGATGCCAAAGGTCCCCGCAAGCCGGGTGGGCAAAATGGGCCTGGCAAGGTGCTAACTCCGGAGGAGCTGAAGCAGCTCAAAACTGCTAAAGACGCGGTGGAGAATGATGCCTCGGTCAAGGCAGCCAAAGAGACCATGGAAAAAGCGCAGAAGGCATTCCGTGAAACGATGAAAACGGCGTTGTTGGCCGCCGATCCTTCACTCGGACCGATCCTTGAAAAGATCAAAGATGATTTCGGCATGGAACCTCGCGGCGGACGGGGCCCAAAAGGGCCAAAAGGACCAAAAGGTGACAAAGGCGATCAAGGGCCGAAGGGACCAAAAGGCCCCAAGGGACCTCCTCCCGGTGAAGAAGACGGCATGATGCCCCCTCCTCCGGCGCAGGAATAATCCGGCTCCAAGTCCTTAAAATCAGGCCACGCGCTCGTCAGGGCGCGTGGCTTTTTTATTTCGGCTGGGCGGAGTCGAAAACTGTGGCATCTTCCCTCGGATGTCAGCATTAGATCTCAAAGTATTGCCAAAGGTCCTGTTGCACGAACATCTCGATGGCGGATTAAGGCCCCAGACGGTTATCGATCTCGCGAAAGAATGCGGTTATTCAGAGCTTCCGACTCAGGATGCAAAGGAGCTTGCGGCGTGGTTTCATCGCGGAGCAAACAAGGGAAATCTGCCCGAGTATCTCGAAGGCTTCGCTCACACGTGTGCCGTAATGCAAACGCGCAGCGCGATTGAGCGCGTGGCGTTCGAGTTCATCGAAGACATGCATGAGGACGGCGTCGTCTATGCGGAATGCCGCTTCGCCCCCTGCTTTCACATGGCCAGAGGACTCACCCCCGAAGCCGTGGTTGAGGCGGCCATCGACGGTTTTCAACGTGGCAAAGAAAAGTATGCGGTCGAATGGGGACTCATCCTCTGCGGTATGCGCCACCTCACCGATTCGCTCGAATGGGCGGAACTGGCGATTGATTTTCGTCACCGCGGCGTGGTTGGATTCGACCTCGCGGGAGAAGAAGCGGGCTATCCGCCAAAAAAACACGTCGAAGCATTTCAAGCCATTCAACGCGCGAATTTTTACTCCACACTCCATGCGGGAGAAGGATTCGGCGTGGCGTCCATCTGGCAGGCGTTGCAACTTTGCGGGGCGCACCGCCTTGGCCACGCAACGCGGCTCATCGACGACATGACGATTGTCGATGGGCGCATCGTCAAACTCGGATCACTCGCGCAGTATGTTCTGGACCGCCGCATCCCGCTCGAGATGTGTCTCTCCAGCAACGTCCACACCGGAGCCGTGCGTTCCATGGCGGAGCATCCCTTCAAGTTGTACTATGACCGCGGCTTCCGCGTAACGATCAATACCGACGACCGATTGATGAGCGATACGTCGATGACCAAGGAATTTGAAATTGCACGTGACGCATTTGGACTGGGTGTGCCGGACTTTGAAAAAATGACCATCAATGCGATCAAAAGCGCATTTGTGCATTTTGATGAGCGCATCCGTCTGATCTACGACGTGATCAAGCCGGGTTACGCCAAGTTTCACACGTAACCCTAAAAGGGAAGTTGATGGTTGAAAGATGATTGTTGATTGTTGGAATTCAGCGACTTACGTCGGACGGGTCCATCACCCGCAGAGTGAAGCCTTGGCTCAACGTAAGTTGCTGATTTTCAATCTATCAACTATCAACCATAAACTTTCATCTCGGAAGTCGGGCTAGGGTAAGCGCAACGCGCGGCGTGCAGGAGATTGCAGCTACAAAAAAACAGGGGAAGCATCGCGCTTCCCCTGTTTTGTAAAACCTGACCTGTGATTACTTTTCGAGGCGACTACTTCTTCTCGGGAGTTGCTTGCTGAAGCTTGAGTGCTCCATCGCCTGATGCGCCGCCTTCAGGAGCGTCTTTCGGCTTGTTCTTGTTCAACTGCGTGATGATCGAATCGCTAAAATCGAGCGCATCCTTCGCGTAGACGAGAATCGGCACGCCGTTCAGGCTGTTGCCCGAGCGGTCGAACACGAGGTCGAACTGCTCACTCTCAACTTTGGCTGTGATGATCTTCTGAATCTCTTCGACGATGCCGTTGCGCATGCGAACGGCCTGTTCCTGAAGTTGCTTCTCCTGGGTGGCGCGATACTCCTGTAGTTCACGCACCTGGGGTGCCATCTTGTTGCGCTTCTCTTCGAAGGCCTTGGCTTTTTCTTCCTTGGCTTCCTTGCTCAACGCAGGGTTGTTAAAATCATCCTGAATCTTCTTCAGTTCCTCCTCACCCTTCTTCAGCTCGTCCATTTTATCGTCGAGCTCCTGCTTGGCTTTGGCGCGGGCAGCGTTGATGCGGGCCTCAGCATCCTTGGTCTTGTAGTAACCGGAGAAAATCTTGTTCATATCCACCGTGCCGATTTTCGTTTGGGCGCTGGCGGAGAAACCGGTCCCGATCAGGGCGGTTGCGGTAAGGATGAGCGTGATCGCTGTCTTTTTCATAGTATGGTTTGGTTGGTCAGGGATTGATGAGACTCAGGAGAGCCGCTTTTGTTCAAGGTAAAACCGATAAGGCCTAGTATTTATAGCCGACGTTAAAGTTGAACTTTCCGCCGCTGCCGTCGCTTTGTCCACCTTGGAGAGGAATACCGTAATCGATCCGGACGGGGCCGATGGGCAGTTCGAGACGCACGCCAAGACCCACGTCGCTGGCAAGCTCAGACGGATTGAAATCGTAGCTGCCCCGGTTCACGAAACCCACATCGTAGAACACCGCGCCACGCACCCTATCCACCACGGGGAACGTGTACTCAATGGAGAACCGGGCCATGGTCTGACCACCAACCGGCTCACCATTCACGTCCACAGGGCTCACGTCGCGATAACGGAAACCGCGCAGATCGTTGGCACCGCCGAGGAACAGTCGATCAAAGATCGGCACATCGCCACCCAAGCCATCCACCGAACCCAACTCGCCATTGACCGAAAGGATGGTGTCGCCGGGAAGCAGAAAGTATTTTGAACCTTCGATATTGAATCCGTAGTTCTCCACGTCACCTGCAAGCGGGCCGCCCGCCACGTAGACATTGAATTCAATTTTTTCGCCCTTACGCGGAAGCATGAGGCTGTCGAGCGTTTCGTAGGTGTACCCGAAATTCAGCGAGCTCTTCAAGTAGTCGCCATCTTCCACGGCGAGTTCCTCCGAGACGTCGTCCTCCATATCGATGCTGACATTTTCCAGGCGATACTCCAGCCGGACGGTGGAGAATTTACCGACAGGCCGACGGGCCACGAAAGAGATACCAGCATTACCCTGTGAGTACACATCGCTGACGTAGCTGGCTTCGCGATAGAAAAGTTCAGCACCGAGCGAGAATTTGTAATCCATGAAATACGGTTCCGTGAGCGAGAGGATGAAATCCTTACGCTGCGTTCCGTATTGGATGCGGCTGCGGAAACGCTGGCCGCCACCGGTGAAACTCCATGGGCGCGTGATATCGAAGTTGCTCTGCTGCACTTCCACGAACCCGAGCAGACTGTCGATCGAACTGAAGCCGGCACCGAAGTTGAAGGACCCCGTGCGTTTTTCATCCACAACGATGTTGATATCCTTGCGGCCCGGGATGAGCGTTTCGCCCGGATACGTTTCCACTCGCTCGAAGTACTGGAGATTCTGCAGACGTGCGCGCGAGGCATCGACGAGCACCGTGTTGTACACTTCACCAGGAGTCACCGCCATTTCGCGGCGGATCACCTTGTCCTTGGTGCGTGTGTTGCCGCTGATGTTCACCCGCTCCACGTAGCTCTGCGAGCCTTCGTCGAGGCGGATGGAAATATTAACCAAAGCGGGGCCGGCGTTGGTCGTTTCAGGGAAGATCTGGAGATCCACGTAGCCGCGCGTTCCGTAGAGATCGGAAATGCGCTTCACGTCGCTGCGGAGTGCTCCGGGCGAAAAAGTAGCGCCCTCGGCAGTCCGAATCTGCTGGCGCACTTCGTCCGTGGTGAAGGCCGCCGCACCGGAAACTTCAATCTTTCCAACGCTATACTTGCGGCCTTCGGCGATGCGAAAATTCAAGTCGATGTTGCCACTCTCCAAGGGGGTCACATCGTGATTCACCACCACATCCACAAACCCCGCGTTCTGGAACTTTTCCTTCAACTTGAGCACGTCCTGATCGATCACATCGCTCTGGAGTTTTCCGCTCTTGGTCAGGATGGAAAGGATGCTGTGCGGTTTGGTCTGAATCGTTTTGCGAAGTTCCTTTTCCTTAAACTCCGTGCTGCCCTCGAAGAAAATTTTGTGGATCACGGATTTGCCGCCTTCCATGATTGTAAAAGTCACGCGCGCGGTTCCGGCTTTTTCGTCCACGCTCGTCTGAACCGTCACTGCGGCGTCGGCGAAATTGCGGTCGGTATAAAGCGTGAGAATCTTCTGACGATCCTGCTCGAGCCCGGATTCGTTGAGTGGATCGCCCACCTTGGAGGCCAGGTCTTTGCGAATGCGTTTCTCGGAAACCCGGTCGGCACCCGCCACGGCGATCTCGCTCACGATGGACTTCGGTTGCACGACGACGATCACTTTCACCTTACCTTCGGAGATGGCTTCGCCGAAAATGCGGACGTTATTCAAGTTGCCGGTTGCGTAGAGATTGCGGATGTCCTCCTCGACGGCGAGTTCGTTGTAGGGCTTGCCGACGGATGTGCGCATGTTCGCGAGGATGCGTTCCTTACTGATCGTTGCCGGCCCTGCGTATTGGACTTCGATGGAGGTGACGACGGGAGCGCCCTGCTGGGCCCATCCACTCAGGGCGGTGAAAAGCAGCGCTACAAAAACAAGAATGCGGTGTGACATCGGTCGGGAATTCAAATGGTGTGTTGTGTTATTTTCCACAAACGAATCCTTCGCCTGCGGGTGCGGAAAGGCGCAAGGGAACGGGAAGGCCGGAGAAATGTCAACTTTCTCAATGCGGCTTTCTGCAAAAGATGAACCGGCGGCCACGACGCGTTCAAATCGCCTGCTTGGCTCCGGAATCTTCGCGCCGGAATCTTGACACTTTTCTCCGGCATCTCCAAAAGATGCGGGCTTTATGAATAACAGCCCAAGCAAGCAAAGAGACGTCAAGGGCGGGCGCTCGGGATGGGGGTGGTTCGTTGCGGGAGCCTGCGTCTGGATGGCTCTGGAGGTTCTTGCTTACAAAATGGGTGGCGGTTGGTCCGTGGCGGCTAGCCGGTTGTGGGCGATCAGCGGGTTGATTTACCTGCGATTCAGCGCGGGAGCGGTCTGCAAGGCGCTGCGCGAGGATTTTCGCGCGGGCTGGGTGAATGCGTTGTTCGTCCTTGCAGTGTGGCTGTTCGCGGGTTGGCTGTGTTTTCGGTGGATCGACTCGTTTGAAAAACTTCAGGTGAATGCGGAGGCTACTCAGCAGGTGGGCGACGGGTTGCGCATGTTGAAGATGCCGGACTGGAACTACACGGGTCAGGCGTTTCTCGGATATCCTGCGCGGCAATATCTCATCACAGCCGTGCCGACGCTTTTTGCCGGGGAGCTGGGCGTGATGCCGTTGCGCCTCGGGTTTGCACTTCCCTTCTTCACGGGCTTGCTGGTTTTTTATGCGGGCCTGAGACGCACGGCGGGTCGGGTGATGAAACGTCCGGGTTTTGCGGCGTGGGCGGTCCTGATGCTGCTGACGTTTCCGTTCGCGGGCGAGTATCTGCTGACTTACGAGCAGGCCATTTTGCCCGCGGCATTTTGTCTGCACGCCACGGGTTGGTTTTTAATCGCGTGGCAAAATCCGCGCCGCCCCGCGTTGTTTTGCCTGGGCTGGATCGGGGCCATGCTGGGAACGAGTTACACCCCCGCGCTGGCGGCGTGGTTGCTGCTCGGGACGGCTCTCTGTGTCCTCGTAGTGTGTTTATGGCGCTCGGGAAAACGCGGGGCTGCCACAGGGTGCGCCGCCGTGTTGTTGGGCGTGATGCTTTTTGGCGGACTGTCCTTTTTGACGCGTCTGGACTTTGTCCACGGCGAGGTGCAGGAGGGGTCGATGATGCGGCGGCATTCTGCGAATTCCGTGTGGAAAGGGTTGCTGATGGTGATATGGGACAGGGAAAAACCTTTTGTCCCTCTGGTGCTGCTGCTGCCCGTGCTGGGGTACCTCTTTTTAGCGCCGTGGCGCACGGGTCGGCTCCGTGGACTCGTGCATGCTTTCGTCGGGCTGTGGGCCATCGGGGTGCTGGTCGCGGCGGTATCGCTGCATGGTTATACCCCGCGCACACCGGATATTGATTTGCAACGAGGCATCGTCGTGCTGCCGCCTTTACTCGCGGGCATGGTGTTCTTTTTTCATCGGCTGGCCGTTACTCCGCGCCTCGCATGGTGGACGAGCGGATGGCGCGGTTTTGTCGCCTGCATCGCGGCGCTGGCTTTGCTCGGGCACACGGCGATCGGGGCCTTTTCCCATTTCTACTGGCGCGAACCGGGGCCGATGGATCAATTGGTCAAACAGATGGCAACCCAGGCCCGGGAGAACGGCACACGGCTGCAGGACATCCGCTTGCTCGGCGCTTACGGTCAATTCGACTGGGCGGCGCTGGTCAAGGATCTGGGCAGTTATTTCGTGCCGTATGCACCATTCTATTTCCTGGCAGAAACCAAGCCGGAACAACTTCCGACTGAGCTCATGGGAAACGCGTTGCTTTACGCGGACTTTACCGAACCCAGGCCGAGGGATAATATGCTCGAGGTGCTAGGCCTGGATTCCGGCGAGTGCATGACGAATCCGCCAGTGCAGTATTGGCTGACCAACAGCCGGAAAACGGCATCTGTGGCGGAAAAACGGCTGCAAGAATGCATTAATGCCTATAAAGGAAAGCTGTCCGCCGTCACCCCGGAACTGCGCGAGGCAGCAGAAGTGGAGATGTCGCTCCTTCGAGGATTTCAGTTCGGCAAAAATCTGGAGGAACTACGAACCCCCGCTCTGCAGCCGCTTCGCAACGAGTTCATCCAATCCGTCCTTGAAAAATGCGTCGTGAAAACCCAATGGCTCTGGGTGACAGGTAGTATCTGGATTCACCCCGGCGGCGAATTGGAAAGCACGTGGGGTCCGGGCACTTGGGAAATGAGGCCGAACGGGGAATTTATCGCGGAATTCCCGGGCAAAAACGTCAGGCACACTTTCGTTTTTTCTTCGGACATGAACACGATCTCGGCAACACGAAATGACGGCTCGTCCGTATTGGCCTATTTCAATTCCTATTTCTGATGACCACTTTGAAACTCCTCTTTTCCCAAAACGTCGGAACCGGACGGCTGGAGTCGCTCCTCCAAAAGGCCACCTGTCTCTACATCGGAGTGCCGGCGTTGCTGTTTGTTTTCGGCTGGTTGCAATGGTGGCTGGCGGGACCACTCGCAACGGCCATCGCTTGGGCGTTTTGGAAAAACTGGAACGCCCGTGAGGAAAACGACGCCCAAGGGAAGCTGGAAGAAAATCGCATTACCGTGTGGAGCTTGGTGTTGTGTTTCGTCCTCGCAGCCTGGTGGGGCGGCTATTCCGGAGCCGGCGGATTGGCGGCGCAGACACAGGATTGGACCAAACACATGGCGGTGTTCAAGGATCTCAGCACCTTCAGTTGGCCCGTGGTTTTTAGCATTCCATTCGTGGAAAAACCGGTTCCGCTCGCCTATTACCACGGGTATTATTTGTTGCCCGCGTTGGTCACCAAATATGCAGGCTGGACGGTGGGATGCTATGTTTGGATGGGCCTCACGATGCTGGGCACGGGCTTGGTTGGACTATGGTTCGCGGCACTCGTGGGACGCAAAGTCTGGCTGCTTCCCATGCTGTTCGCGCTGTTCGGTGGATTGGATTTTCTCGGCACCTTCATTTTGGAACCGAAGCTGCAGGCCTGGGATTTTCATTACGAATGGTGGGCGGCTTTTTCCATCGTGCAATATCCCTCCAACGGCTCCCTGATCGTCTGGGTGCCGCAACACGCCCTCGCCGGATGGCTTGCGACCTGCATGCTGATGCAATCGGCCCGCCATGGACGCGGCTTCGGATGCGCGGGATTGGTTTGCGGACTGGTGTCGATCTGGTCGCCCTTCGCGTTTTTGGGATTGATCCCCTTTCTCCTGCTGGAAATCGTGCGCCGAATTCGCGATGACCGATGGAGGGATCTTCTCACTGTGGCAAATCTCTCGGGCCTCATCTTCGCCGCGGTTGTTGCGTTGTTCCTCTCCGCCCACGCGCACGACATTCCCAAAAGCTGGCTTTGGCAGGCGTGGGACATCAAGCATTTCTGGGTCGTGGTGCTGTTGTTTTTCCTTTTCGAATTCGTCATCTACTCGCTTTTTTCTAACGAACTCTGGTCTTCGAGCGTGAAAAACTGGCGGGCGTGGGGTCGAACCACATTCGTCGTGCTCATGCTGTTTCCGTGGTATCGCATGGGCGGATTCAACGACCTGCTCATGCGCGGGTCCATTCCGGCGCTCACTGTGCTGTGGGTGTTTATTGCCCGCGATCTGCTGGTGCGCCGATGGAATACCAACACACGAATCCTCGCCTTGTTTCTCTGCTTCGGCGCCGTCACGGGCGGCAGCGAACTGATCCGGACCTGGGGCAGTTTTCCTGCGGAAAAACCGTTGCCTCGTCGGGAGGCGGCCCACGTTTGGCAACTCGAAAGTGTGATCGCCCAACAATACGAAGGCACACTGGACTCCTTCTTCTGGCGGCATCTGGCACGTCCGTGGGCGGCTCAGAAGGAAAACGAACTCACCGAATAGCTGCCGAAAAAAATCTTCAAAAACCAGCTTGCCAATTTTTTAAAGCCAGTCATCTTTTCCGTCCAGTTTTGCGGGTGTAGCTCAGTTGGTAGAGCACTTCCTTGCCAAGGAAGATGTCGAGAGTTCGAGTCTCTTCACCCGCTCTCCCCCTGTATTCATCAGGGTTCGAGGGCCATAAGCGACCGAAAATACGGAAAATCATAACGAAAGTCGCAACGCGTCTGCTACTTTCAATAATGTTCCCCCATGTCAGAACGTGGGAATTTTTCTGTTTCTTCGTTGATTGCGCCCGATTGCCGCTGCCTCTGATGCGCTGCGCAGGCTGCGTAAATGGTAAATTAAAAGCCTCAAGCGTGCCCTTGGTATGGCCTTTAATCGCATCATGGAGCGTGTCGGAGTTGTCGGGAGTGTCGCGTGGCAACTCATAACAAAAACTTCAGAAATCATCAGCGCGGAATCGCTCTCTATTCTGGAAACGGAACCGGCGATCAAGGCTGTTGAGCTCGCCACTAAACATGCACCAAAACGCAAAAATCCCGCATGCATGGTTGAATAGAACATTTTGGAAACAACTATTCCCCACGGTGCGATCAAAGGCAAAACCCAGACTCAGAAGAGTAAAGCGCGGGGGCAAAAGACATCGGATCCTCGTCCCTGCCCCAATGTGCGCTCCCGGCGTTTCCGATGGTCCCCGTTTGATCCGGCGCGTCGTATAGGGCGGGTTCCCTTCGCGTCTTGGCGTCTTTGCGTGGAAAAATGCCCGTGCCCGCTGCGCTCTACGCCCCGGATTTTTCTTTCACACGCTCGATGTTTGCGCCGAGGGCGTTGAGTTTGTCGTCGATGGATTCGTAGCCGCGGTCAATGTGGTACACGCGGTGGATTTCCGTCGTGCCCTCGGAGTGCAGTCCGGCGAGAACGAGGGCGGCAGAGGCGCGGAGATCGCTGGCCATCACGGGCGCGCCGCTGAGACGCTCGACGCCCTGGACGACGGCGCTCGGGCCTTCCATTTCGATGTTGGCACCCATGCGTTTCAACTCAGGTACGTGCATGAAGCGCTGCGGGAAAATGGTCTCGGTGAGGATGCTGATCCCCTGGCCCTTGGTTAAAAGCGCGCACATCTGCGCCTGCATGTCGGTGGGAAAACCCGGATACGGTTCGGTGACGATTTTGAGCGGACCCGCTTTGCCGTTGCCGAAAATGGTGAGCTGGTCCGTGCCTGTGACGATGCGGAAACCGGATTTTATCAACGCCTCGGTGACGCTGTGCAAATGCTCCGGCACCACGTTCCGCAACGTCACTTCGTCGCCCGCAATCGCTCCGGCGACGAGGTAGGTTCCGGCTTCGATGCGATCAGGAATTACTTCGTGTTCCGCGCCGTGCAATTCCTTGACGCCCTCGACGATGATGCGGCGTGTGCCTGCGCCCTCGATTTTTGCGCCCATGGCGATGAGGAAATTCGCAAGGTCAACGACCTCAGGTTCTGCCGCGGCACCGTCGATGACCGTGGTGCCTTCCGCGAGCACTGAGGCCATGAGAATGTTGTCGGTGCCGAGCACGGTGGGGCCGAATTTACCGCGCAGATTGATCGTCGTTCCGCGCAGGTTTGGTGCGAGGACCTTGACGTTGCCTGCGTCGATGCGCACCGCCGCGCCGAGGGCTTCGAAGCCTTTCAAATGGAGATCAATCGGACGTTCGCCGATCACACATCCGCCCGGCAACGAAACCGTGGCCTCTTTTTCGCGGCCGAGCAACGGACCGATGATGCAGACCGATGCGCGCATTTTACGGACGATATCGTAGGGCGCTTCGGTCACGATCTTTTCGGCTTTGATGGTCACCGTGCCGCTGGCCCGCTCAACTTGTGCGCCGAGGTGGTTGAGAATTTGCAGCATGTAATGGCAGTCGCTGAGGTCGGGCACGTTGTGAATGACGCATTCCTCCTTGGTAAGCAGTGTCGCCGCGAGAATGGGGAGTGCGGAGTTTTTCGATCCGCTGACCATGACCTGACCTTTGAGGCGTGAACCGCCGTGAACGAGAATTTTATCCATAAGTTTTAATCAACCGTTGCGAGAATGAAGCGCACGACGCCACCCAGATCAGGCGCTTGCACCACCGTGCCATACTGCTTATTCTCGGCGAATTCGACCAAAAACTCCGCCTGCCCGATACCGATCTCCAGCGCCAGTGTGCCGCCTGGATTCAGTCGCGAGGGGGCTTGGTCGAACAGGCGCTCGATGATCTCCGTGCCGCGTTCGCCGCCGTCGAGCGCGGAAACGGGATCGTGCTGCACCTCGCGTTGAAGCGTCGGCACCTCTGCGCGCGGGATGTAGGGGAGGTTGGCGACGATGAGATCAAACCTGCCGTCAGCGTCTGCAAAAAGATCGCCGTGGAAAAATTTTACCCGTTCGGACAGTTCCAGCGCATCCGTATTTTCGCGGGCAAGGCCCAGAGCATCTTGTGAAAGATCGGTGGCCATCACTTCGGCGCCGGGGAGAGCAGAGGCCAGCGACAACGCGATGCAACCGCTCCCCGTTCCGATGTCGAGGATGCGCGCGAATGGTTTTCCCATTTTTAAAAGCAACTCGATGAGTTCCTCGGTTTCGGGCCGTGGAATCAGCGCACGGGCGTCGCTGCGCAAGGTGAGTCCGTAAAATTCCACGGTGCCCAGCAGATGCTGCAACGGTCGGCCTTCCGCGCGGGCCTTCACTTTTTCGCGCAGCGGCGCGAGTTCCGTTTCGCTTAGCGGATAATCGAACTGCAGATACAGCTCCATCCGCTTTTTCCCAAGCGCATAGGCAAGCAAATGCTCGGCATTCAGGCGCGGACTTTCCACACCGTGACGGCTAAAATATTCCGTCGTGGCCTTGAGCACTTCGAGCACGTTTTTCACCGCGCCAAAGTGGAGGGTGCGCGGCGGTAAGGGCAAGTGCCGTTTTGAACAACGGTCATGCGTCCGGTTCGAGCAATTCCCATTGCAGGCCGTGACGTTCAAACTGTGCGAAGTCCGCGTCCCTCGTGATCCAGCGGCAACCGTGCTCAATGGCAACCGCCGCGTGCTGCGCATCCGCGATGGATTTTCCTGTGACGCCCGTTTTGCGACAAAGTGCGGTGGTCAGTTCCCAGTGACGTTCGCCGGGCAGGAGCCAGCGACATCCCTCGTTTTCGCGCAAGCGATCCATCACTTCGAGCGCCGAAGTCAGCGGAGTGGGCGCATTGTGAAAGCGGGGATGCGTCACGATCCTTACAAAAGCGACGGCAGTGAGTGCTGATAGCCCAAATGGCAGCCCCGAATTTGCCACGCGTTCCAGCCATTCACGATAAAACAGGTGGGCCGGTTCGTCGGTTCGATGGGCGTAAATCAGGACATTGACGTCCGGCATGATCATAGTCCGTCGTCCCTCAAGGCGGCGAGATCGGACGGCGAATATTCCTTATCTATGGTGCCTCCAAAGACGGGCATGACAAAATGTCCCGAGGGTTGTTGGGTGCGTTTTTTGCGCAGGGCCTCCCTGAGCGCTTCGGTGGTCAAGTCGCTGAGCGTCACGCCTTCTTCTATGGCGCGCCGTTTGGAAGCGGCAAAGACGTTATCATCAATGATCAAGGTGGTTCTCACACGTATGAGCATACGTATGCTATCCTTGAAAGCAACGGAGTTTTTTAGCGGCTTGCTGTTCTGGAAGTTCTTACTGTTACTCCTGCTCCTCTCGCCTTGTTCGGAGCATCAACACAAGAAAAAGTAAGAAATTTCCGGACGCCCGAGGATGTCACAGCTTGCCTGGCGTTTCTTTTTGCTCGGTGAAAAGCTGGCGGATCACTTCCTCAATCGGCACTTCCTGGACGTTAATATCCGTGACCGGCAACGCGCCGAGCACCCGGCGGCAGACGTCGGTGACCAGGGCCCGCGGGACTTTCAGACCGACGGTGAGCGGTGTTTGCTCCGTGATTTCCCCGAACTCCTTGAGATCCGCTTCAATCGGATTCGCAAACACTAACCCGAGGATTTTATGCGTGGAAAACCGGTCGATCACCTCGGCGAGCGGACCGTCAAAAATCAGCCGTCCGTGATCGATGATAATCACCCGTTCGCACAGCGCCTCGATGTCGCCCATGTAATGGCTGGTCAGGAGCGTGACTATTTTGTGATCCGCGTTATAACTGGCGAGAAATTCGCGCACCGCTTTTTGGCTGATCACATCGAGGCCGATCGTCGGTTCATCGAGAAAAAGCACGCGCGGCGAGTGGAGCAGCGCGGCGATGAGTTCCATCTTCATGCGCTCGCCGAGGCTGAGTTCGCGGACCATGACGTTGAGCTTGTGTCCCACGTCGAGCAGTTCGGAAAGGCCGTCTACTATCTGTTTAAACTTTGCGCGATCGATGCCGTAGATAGCGCGGTTGAGTTCCAGCGATTCACGCGCAGGCAGATCCCACCAGAGGGCGTTTTTTTGTCCCATGAGCAGGGCGAACTGGCGTTTCATCGCATCGTGACGCTCCCACGGCACATACCCCAGCACACGCGCCTTGCCCGCCGTCGGGTGCAGCAGGCCGGACAACATTTTCAGCACCGTCGTTTTGCCCGCGCCGTTGGGTCCGAGGAAGCCGACAAACTCGCCTTCTTCCAAGCGAAAGCTCACATCGTTCACGGCTGGCGTCATATCGTATCGCCGTTTAACGAGTCCCTTCACCGCACCCATGAAGCCCGGTTCCTTGCGGTAGGAGCGGAAGGTTTTGCAAAGATGTTCGACTTCGATCACGGCCATAAGCGGCTACGTTGTGCCCGCAAAATGTGCATGCCGCAATGCTCGTTGTCGCGGCGGTTTATGAACGTTCTACGGGCGTTGCTGAACCAGCACCTTGTTTCAGCGACGCTCATAGAGCAGCGGAACAGGCTACGTTGCGGATGGGCGTTCGTCGGTCTTCACCATCGCTGTGAGCCCGGCGGCTACGAGCATGGCGACCCCTCCGCAGACCACGGCGGTGAGGCGGTTGAAGCCCTCGAAGTTTTCCATCAGGCGGCTCAGCAGGATCGCTACGAGAATCTGCGGAATGACGATGAAGAAGTTGAAAATGCCCATGAACACGCCCATGCGATTGGCCGGCAGCGCGCTCGAAAGCATGGCGTAGGGCATGGAAAGAATGGACGCCCATGCGATGCCCACGCCCACGAACGCCATTTTTAACAGTGCCGGATCCTTGATCACCCCGATGCTGGCGAGGCCGAGTCCGCCGAGCGTCAGCGAGATCATGTGGATCGATTTCGCGCTCATCTTGCGGCCGAGCCAGAGGAATCCCATCGCAGCGAGGAATGCGGTAAAGTTGTAAATAGCAAAACACTCGTTCGCGAGATCAATGCCCTGCTGATAAAGTTCCGACTTGGTGTCGGTCGCGCCGAGGATGTTGCGCGCAACAGCGACGGAAAAATAAATCCACATCGCGAACAGCCCCATCCAGGTGAAAAACTGCACCGCCGCGAGTTGTTTCATGCGCGCTGGCATTTCGGTGAACGCCACCCAGATTTCACCCCAGCCCTCGCTCTTTTTCCGACGCAATTCCTCCATGTCCTCGGGTGGATATTCCTTTGTGGTACAAATCGTCCAGAGCACCGCGAGGATGAACACCACGGCCCCGATGGAGAACGCGTAAATCACCGTGGTCGGAATCGCGTGCCCCGCAGTCGAAGACGCGTCAACCCCCCAATCGCGCAACCAACCCGGCAATAATGAAGCGATCACCGCGCCCGCGCCGATGAACACGCTCTGCATGGCAAAGCCCACCGTGCGCTGTTCTTCCGGCAAAAGGTCCGCGACGAACGCGCGGAACGGCTCCATGCTGATGTTCACCGAGGCATCCAGAATCCACAGCAAACCCGCCGCCATCCACAACACGCCGGAGTGCGGCATGGCCAGCAACGCGAGCGAAGCGAGGATTGCGCCGACGAGAAAATACGGACGCCGCCGTCCGAGCGGTCCCCAGGTGCGGTCGCTCATGTGGCCGATGATCGGCTGGACGATCAGTCCGGTGAGCGGTGCGGCGAGCCATAGCAGGGGAAGTTGGCTTTCGTTCGCTCCGAGGCGTTCGTAGATCGCCGACATGTTGCCCATTTGCAGACCCCAGCCAAATTGGATCCCGAAAAATCCAAAGCTCATGTTCCAGATCTGCCAGAAAGAAAGGCGCGGTTTGTCCATAGGGGAAGGTTGCCTGTATCGCAGAACGCTTTTGCGGTGGCGAGTTTCCCGTCGTGAATCTTTTGTCTGGTTCAAGACGGAGCCGCATATTTTGTTTTGAAAATTTTGGGGGTTGCCAAAACAGGCTATGCAGTCATTTTTTGCGCCGGTGAAAAAGCGTCGTGCAAAACAGAAACACAAACCTGCTTCGAAAATGTACGCGCACTTCGCAGGCGGTGGTTCGGTGAGGTTGAAAAAGCACACCGGCACTTTGGAAATCGTACTGCTCGACTGCGCACCGTTGCGGGAGCAGGTCAGCAAACAATGCCGTTCCCTCATGAAGCGGATCGAAACCAAGCGGGCGGAATACGAGCTTTACCAAGGCAAGGATCTCCCGGCCTACGAACGTTGGATGGCCTCCTGTTTCGGCAGCCTGCTTTCGGAGATGCGCAATCTGGAGCAGGAAATCTCCCGCGCGCAGTGGTGGGTGGACGAGATCGAGGACGAGGTGTTTTTTAGTGGCGGCACTTATCACGTCGCCTACAAACGGGTGAAGGCGAAGTTTGACGGCGCACAAACTCGTGATGCCAAAACCGAGGCGCCGCCATGCGATGACGACGACGACGACTTTGAAGAGGACTTCGATGAGCCTTCGGGCAACGGCCCGTCGGAGATGGAGAAGAAGTACATGTTCTCGCGCGAGGCGTTTGACAATTTCGTCCGCAACGTGGCGCGGTTGAATCCAAAGGCGCTTCCCAAGCAGATCTATGAGGAGATGTTCGCCAGATATAAAGTGGATATTCAGGAGTTAATCGATGAGGCCGAATCACCGCAGCCCGACGATGGGTTTCATGATCGCGGCCATCATCGTCACACGCCGAAGGAGCCGCCCAAGAGCGAGACCTGCAAGGAGCTGTACCGTAAACTCGTGCGCCGCCTGCATCCCGATCTCCGGGCCGATGGCAACGCAGCCGTCAGCGCGATCTGGCACGAGGTGCAGGAAGCCTACGCAGCGAACGACGCGGACCGTTTGCAAACGCTCCTCGCGCTGACCGAGGTCGAGCAGGGAGCGCCCGATGCCTCAACGAGCCTGTGGAGCATGCGCGGCGTGGTGAAGGAACTGCAACGTTCGCTCAGCGGGTTGGAAAAAGTGCTGCGTCAATCGCGCAAAAATCGCGAGTGGGGATTTTCGGTGCGCACCGATCTGGATAAACTCGAAAAACAAGAGCGCGCAGGAATCCAATCCAGGCATCAGGGTGCCAGTGCGCATTTGAAGAGGATCAATGCGGTGCTGGAAAAATGGTCCACGCCGCCGAAACCGCGTGTCACAAAGCCTGCGGCACCGCAGACCGCGGCGAAGAAACCCACGGCGCAGAAACATCGGGAGCCTGTCGTCGAAGCTATTGTGGACGACCTGCAAATGGGTTTCGATTTTCGTTGAGGCGAAGCCGGGGTGGCGGGGTCCCTGATTTCTCGCCGCTTTTCAACGGTCAAAAAACTCGCACGTTTCCGTGTCGCGTTGTAGCTGCTTAACTCATTCACCTTATGCATCCCCGGCAACTCTTCTTCGCGTCCTGTCTTACCATGGGGTTGCAATCCATGTTCGCAGCCGCTCCACCAACCAAAACCGAGTCCCTTGTTCCAGCTTGGGCGGCTGATGCTGTCTGGTATCAGATTTTCCCCGAACGTTTCCGCAACGGCGACACGGCGAACGATCCGACGCGCGACACGCTCGAACTTCCCACCGTGCCCACGAGCCAGTGGCGGCCCACGCCTTGGACTTCCGATTGGTACACCCGCGCTGTGTGGGAAACGGAACTCGGTCCTGATTTCTACGCGAACGGCGTGTTTCACCGGCGCTACGGCGGTGATCTGAAGGGAGTTATCGAAAAACTGGATTACCTCGCCGACCTCGGCGTGAACGCGCTGTATTTCAACCCGCTTTTTCAGGCGCGCTCGCTCCATAAATACGACGGATCGAGTTTTCATCACATCGATCCCTATTTCGGACCCGACCCGCTCGGCGATCTCGCGTTGATCGCGAAAGAAACTGCAGATCCCGCAACGTGGCAGTGGACCGCAGCCGACAAGCTCTTCCTCGAACTGGTCGCGAAAGCTCACGAAAAGGGCATGCGCGTGATTATCGACGGCGTGTTTAATCACACGGGACGCGATTTCTTTGCGTTCGCTGATGTGCGGAAAAAGGGCCGCGAGTCGCTGTACTATGCGTGGTATCAGATCCTCACACCCGACGATCCCGCGACCGCGCGTTTCGAGTTCGATTACAAGGGTTGGTGGGGCCACAAATCGCTCCCGCTGTTTTCTGCATCCGAAGATGGCACGGACCTGCATCCCGGCCCGAAAGCCTACGTGTTTGACATTACCAAACGCTGGATGGATCCCGACGGCGACGGCGATCCCAAGGACGGTGTGGACGGTTGGCGTCTTGATGTGGCGGACGAACGCCCGGCGACGTTCTGGGCGAGTTGGAACGATTACGTTCGGAGCATCAATCCCAAGGCCTACACGGTCGCCGAGACCTGGAAGGATTCCGCGCAATTTATCGCGGACGGCCATTTCTCCGCAGCAATGAATTACTGGGCGTTCGCACTGCCTACCAAAGGTTTCCTCATCGACAACAAAATCACTGCCGACGTGTTCGGCGAACTGCTTAACACAAGGCGCAAGGCATTCCCGCAGGATACCGCGTTCGCGATGCAAAACCTCATCGACTCGCACGACACCCCGCGTCTCGCGAGCATGATCGTCAACGCCGGGACCATCGATTACACGCCGGAGACCATCTCGCTCACCGACGGTGCATCGCCGCGCGCGAATCCCAAGTTCGACATCCGCAAACCCAACGCTCGCGAACTCAAAATCCAAAAGCTTTTCACACTTTTTCAAATGACCTATTTGGGTGCGCCGATGGTCTATTACGGAACCGAAGCCGGTGTGTGGGGCGGGCACGATCCTGATTGCCGTAAACCAATGATCTGGACCGATCTCACTTACGACGACGAAGCGACGGACCCGCGCGGCGGGAAACGCACCCGCGATTCGGTGAAATTCGATGCCGGGTTGTTCCCTTTTTATAAAAACGCCATCGCGTTGCGGAACACCCACAAGGTCCTGCGCACGGGATCGTTTGAAGTTCTCGCTGCAGACAAAGAAAAATCCACGTTCGCCTATGTGCGCGATATTCCCGGCGAAAGCCCGGTGATCGTTGCGATCAACCGCTCGGAAGCCGAGCAGATCATCACCATACGTTTCCCTGTATTTAAAGGCGTGAAACTCACGCCGCCGACTGTGGCGCTGACCACCGACGGCGCACCGGAGGACATCAAGCTAGAGATTGCCACCGACAAGCTCAGCATCACCATCCCGGCCTTGACCGGCGCGGTGCTGGTGCCCTTCAAAAAATGAGTATGCGGACCATCCTTGGAAAAGTCTGCGTCCTGCTGGTCGCCACGCTGCTTGCCGCGTGTGGTCCGAAAGACACCCGTCCGCACCTGATGATATGGCACACTAAGGACGCCCGCGAAGGCGCGCTGTTTCGCGAGTTGCTCGCCGCTTACAACGCCAAGCATCCGGAGACGGTTGTCCAGGCCCTAAAAAAAGATCCCGACGAACTTCGCAATCTCTACGTCATCGCCGCCGTAGCGGGGCAGGGTCCTGATCTTGCGTTTGTGCCGGCGGATTCTGTAGGCGTGTTCGTCACGACGAAAACGGTGCTTGCTCTCGATGACCTTTTTCCCGTGGAAACCGGCTTTCTGGATCGATTCGCACCCGAAGGTATCGTGCGTTGGAGAGACCGTCCATGGCTCGTTGGCGATCAGATTGGCAATCATCTTGTGCTTGTCTGCAACCGCGACCTCGTTCCCAAACCGCCGGAAACTCTCGACGATCTCATCCGTATCGCCAAGGAACTCACCACCCGCGATGCGCAGGGAAATATCACGCGCTACGGCCTCACATGGAACTATCAGGCCCCGTTCTTTTTCGTTCCGTTCCTCACCGGATTCGGCGGCTGGGTGATGGATGAAAACGAACAACCTGCGCTCGACAATCCGCAGACCGTTGCAGCGCTCCAGTTCGTGCTCGATCTGCGCAAGAAACACGGTGTGATTCCGCCCGAAGGCGATTACAACACGGCTTCGACGCTGTTTAAAGAAGGCCGCGCCGCAATGATTCTCAACGGTTCGTGGTCCTGGGCCGATTACGGAGTGCCTGACAAAAGCTACGTCGCGCTCATTCCGCTCAACGCCGCCAATGGAAAACGCTGCGTTTCCACGGTTTCACCCAACGGCTACGTGGTGAACAGCAATTTGCCTCAGGAAAAACGCGCCGCCGCGCGGTCGCTCCTCAGCTTTCTGACCAGCGCCGAAGTCCAACTCCGCATGGCGCGCGAATTAAAAACTCTGCCGAGCGACATCGCCGCGCGTCAAGCACCTGAAGTGCGCGAGGATCCAACGCTCCGCGTCTCCGCCGAACAAGCCGCCGAAAGCATTCCGCTGCCAGTCCTGCCGCAGATGCGCCAGATTTGGGATGGCATGATCGGACCCTATCAACTCATCATGAACGGCGATCTTTCCGCAGCGGAAGGCGCCAAACAAATGCAGCGCGAAGCCGAAAAACTCTACCGCGACAGCGCCTTGTAATTAATGTCTAAATCCTAATGACCAATGACTAGAGTCCACACCGTGAAAACCAAAGTCGTCGGACGAATCAGGCTGCCTGGAACCCCTGCGGAAAATGTATTGCGTGCCGCCAAACTTGAACATGAAGTGCAGCTTCTGAATCTCTTCCCGACGCCGCGTGGCTTTGTTTTTAAGGCAAAAACGCGGGAGGAATGGGAGTCATGGAAAGCCTCGCAAAAAAACCCTCGATTATGGTGAACCCGATGGATGAACTCGCGCCTCTCGTCAAAGTTCAGGTTTCTTACCCGACTTCTAAAAGGTGTCCATTAGTCATTGGTCATTAGTCATTCTCCCCCATGCGTTCCCGCCTCTTCCTTCCCCTCATGCTCGGTCCGGCGCTGCTCATCGTTCTTGCCGTGGTGGCGTATCCGTTGCTCTACAACGTGTGGCTCTCGTTTTCCAACGCCAACCTCTACAACATCCGCAATCCGCAGCTCATCGGCGCACAACAGTACGTCTCCGTTTTTCAGGAACCCAAACTCTGGAGCGTGCTCGGCAAGACGTTCCTTTGGACAATCATCAACGTCATCGCGCACGTCATTCTCGGGGTTTTTCTCGCCGTGGTTTTGCACCAGAATTTCATCAAGGGAAAACCCGCCTGGCGCGTCCTGCTCATCCTGCCCTGGGCGCTTCCTCAATACATTACGGCGCTGACGTGGCGCGGGATGTTCAATTACGAATACGGTTCGGTGAACCTCATTCTCACGAAGCTGCTCGGCATGTCACCGTTGCAATGGCTCTCCGACCCGAACCTCGCATTTTCCGCCGCAATCCTCACGAACATCTGGCTCGGGTTCCCGTTCATGATGGTCATTGCGCTGGGCGGCTTGCAGTCCATCTCAGCCGATCTCTACGAAGCCGCCGACATCGATGGCGCGAGCGCATGGCATCAGTTCCGGTTCATCACCATGCCGCTGCTGAGGCCGGTTATGGCCCCGGCGATCACGCTTGGCGCGGTGTGGACCTTCAACAACGTCAACGTCGTCTGGCTTGTGTCGAACGGCGGAGAACCGGCGGACTCCACGCACATCCTCGTCAGCTACGTCTATAAGGCGGCGTTCACGATGTATCGTTTCGGATGGGCTGCTGCGCTTTCCATCGTGATCTTCGCCATTCTCTTCACGTTCTCGCAGGTCTTTTTGAGAAAAACCAAAGCGACCGAAGCTGTGGTGTGAGTGCGTCGGCGGCGCGGAGGAAAGTGGTGGGCGGAAGCTTCGCGTAATGACCACTGAGGCCTGCTGACAAATCCGAGGTGAGCAGTTGCCAGTGGAAGGCTCCAGAGGCACAGTCAGAATCGAATTAAGCCAGTTGTGCGGCAAAAGCCCGGCGGGAAAGGCGACCTCGCGGAAGGCACGATGCAGCGCGGGCGGGAACTCCACGCGGGCGTGTTCGGCTGCGGCAA
>Ga0105048_10004378_pt1 | contig 23017 bp, 23 predicted proteins | sample MAT05_FD_78382 | JGI IMG/M metagenome (GOLD analysis project Ga0105048, IMG submission 78382) | Freshwater microbial communities from Lake Fryxell liftoff mats and glacier meltwater in Antarctica - MAT-05 | ecosystem: Environmental > Aquatic > Freshwater > Ice > Liftoff microbial mat | place...
ACCTAGCGGTTCACCGACTGCTTCGCCTAGTGCCTTACCAACTGCTTCCCCTAGCATTTCGCCAAGTATTGCTAGCCCTTCACCTTCGCCAAGTTTTTCACCTAAAGTATCGCCTACATTACGCTAAAAGTATAAAAGCCTCGCTAATGCGAAGCTTTTATACTTTTAACCAAACATTAAAACCAAAATATGGTTGTGCCGAGCGAAGCGCGGCACAACCACGGTAAAAATTTTTCAAGAAATCGCCCTAGGTATTTTAGAGAGTTCGATATTGCTGTAACTCAGATTTTAGTTGAGCAATTTCGGCACGTAGGTTATCGATAGTTTCTTGCAATTCATCAGGAGTAATATCGCTATCTTTTGGAGTGACGGTTTCCTTTTGTTGATCGGCTTTTTCTAGAACTGTTTCGACAAATATACGCATCTGTTCGCGTTGTTCTGCATCAAACTTACCTAATGCGCTAAGAGCATCAGTTAAGGTTTCTTCAATGCGATCAATTACAGCCTCAGCAGTGGCTCTACCAATAAAGAAAGCGTCTAACGGTGATTTTCTCATGATTTTAATTATTGGTTAATTATTAGGCTAGGTATCCAATTTCCACTGTCAACTTGTCTAATATAGCAATAAACCCAAAAAAGAAGAGGTAGTACTTTACGCTACCTCTTCTTTAATTAAACTTTACAGCTTGTTGAGGCTTTGAGTGGTACAGAAAATCTTTTGAAAGTGCCGCAAAGCGACACTTTCAAAAGATTTTCTGGGTTTTATAACAGCGCAAAGCGCTGTAATCAAAATGGAGCTTTGATTTTTGGTTCTTTGTAATCTAGTTCTTTTAGCTTTTTGAGAATACGGCTGAAGTAATCCTGCATATAGGATTCAAGTGTAGTCATTTCTTCTTCTTCCAGCCCAAAGATTTTGTAAGTTTCTTTCATATCTTCATTTAAAGGGATTCCGCTGGCGAGGACTTCGGCATAGGTCATGCGTTCGGCAAAGCTCCAACCCCATTCAAAGCTAAGCGCCACATTGCGGGCAAAGCGCAAAAGACCTAGGGGCATATTGGCTGTTCTTCTGGTTCGTCCCGACATTCTTTCGCATAGTTTAATGATTTCGCTAGGCTGCCATGCCTTTGGTCCAGCGATCGCAAAAGATTGACGTTCGGTTTCTTTGACAGTTAAAGCACGAATCGCAAACTTGGCGATGTCTTGAGTGTTCATGTAGGCGATCGGCGATGATTCACCACCAATCCAGATTGTTTGATTTTCAAGGATGGGGATTGCATATTCACCAATCAAGTTCTGGAAAAATCCGCAAGGTCTAAGAATCGTGTAGTTGAGATCTGTAGATGCAAGAAATTTCTCGGTGCAATATTTAATATCCATCAAGGGGACATTAGGATATTTCTCAGCATTTAGAATCGAAAAAAAGATAAACCGTTGAACCTTAGCACGTTCAGCAGCTTGAATTAGTGCAACTTTGCCGAGCCAATCAACATCCTTAATTCTCTGTGAGCCTGTTGCGCGAGTTGTGGCGGCATCAATAACTTCGGTGACACCTTCTAGTGCGTCGTCAATGCTCTCGCGATTAGCAAGATTTCCTGCGACTAGCTCTGCGCCCCACTCTCTAAGGAAGCCTGCTTTTTTAGGATAACGAACAAAACATTTGACTTTTAGCCCCCGATCTAGTGCGTGACGGGTGATTTGACGACCTAATGTACCTGTCGCGCCAACGATCAGTAAACTCATAAAATTTTTTATTAAATTGACTTTGTAAACATATATAAATCTAACAGATATTTGGTGACAACTTTTGATAAGCGATATTAGCGATCGCTATGCATTTTTATCAATTTAGGGTTTAAAGCGATCACTTCTAAGAGTCACAAAGTAAAGCGATCGCTTTATGCTCTCTAATTTGTGTAACTGATTTGTGTAACTGAATATTACGAAAATGATCGCTAGCAAGAAGAATTATTGAGAACTATCAAAGAGCTTTATTGGCTGTTGTAGGCTAGCAATCATTAAAAAAGTTTTAACCCGTTCGGTATTAAAAAAAATGTACAATAAATCAACTAAAGATCCTGTCGTTGCAGTAGTTACCGCAGGTTTAGGCGCAGGTGCAGTGACTTGTTTTAGTGTCAGTCAAGGTCAGAATATTTTTGTTGCAATTGGTGTAACTATTTTTGCTACTACTGTTGCTTTAGTCGTTGATCGCCTGTTTTTTAATTAGAATATAATCAAAAAGCCTAAAAACCAAAGGGAGCGCTTAGCGCTCCCTTTATTTTTAGGTTCTATTTTAACTTTGCTAGCGATCGCAATCTCAAAACAGTAAATTTTTACCAAATAAGCCTTTAGTATTTTGTAATAGTTGATTTATATCTGCGGAGCTACAAGAAAAATTGAGTATTGAACTGAAAAAATTTGTCGTGTGGGGCAGCTACTGCGAAAACGTACTAGAAAAGCGTGCCCCTTTCCGTCAAGCCCATCTCGATAACCTCAAAGCCTTGCATGAAGCGAAAATATTACTGACAGTTGGTCCCACTCAAGATCTGACAAGAGTATTTGCTGTATACGTTGCTCTTGACATGGCAGCAGCAAGGCAGTTAGTTGAGTCCGATCCTTACTGGCAAAATGGCATCTGGACAGATTATGAAATCCATGAATGGATTCAGGTCTATTAATGAATAAAAGGGCGCTTTGCGCCCTTTTATTCGTTAGGTTCAGGTTCTGAGATGCTAGAGCTAGTGGCAAAATGATTGAAAATAATTCTGCTACTACCAGCGATCGGTGGAGCGATGATTGCCCCGACTACACCAAAAAGCTCCGCACCAATAACAATCGACAGTAAAAGTTCAAAAGCATCAAGGTTTAAATAAGGGGCAACTAGCCACGGCTGAAGGATAAAAGCTTCGATTTGTTGAAGGGCAAAACAGATAAATAAAGCGAATGCGCCGCTGTTAAAGTCCACACTTAAGGCTGCGATAAAAATCGCTCCTAGTGCTAACAGCGCACCGATATAAGGAATTAAATTTGTGGTCGCTATTAATAAGCCTAAAGCTCCTGAGTAAGGAATTCGAAAAATCGAAAGCGTTAAATATGTGAAGAAACCTAGTAAAGCGGAAGTACCAATTTTTCCGACAACATAAGCTCCTAAGCATTTGGTGATTGGTGGAATTAAAGTTTCTAAATGTTGGTTAATTTTTTTTGAAAAAGGACGTAAGCACCTTCGCTTCAAACTATGTGAATTTATCACCATGTAGGCGGCTATCAACATGCTTAAAATGCCAACCCCGATCACATTAAAAAGATGCAATGTAAAAACAAAAGTCTGACCAACAATATTTTTACCAAAATTTTGAGCTTGATCGATTAATGGTTGCGTTTGTAAAATTCGGTTGAGTTGTTCTTGACTGAGATTAAACAGCCCGTCTTTGGGTAATTGAATTCGCTCTAATAAATTTGGTAATTTCGTAAAAAATTGACCAAGCTCAAGAATAATTTGCGGAGCAGGAGCAATTACTAGAACTACCATTATTAACAAAAGTAAATAAATTAATGCTACTGCCCATACACGATTTAGCTTGATTTCCCAACGTTTAAAATTAACTTGAAATTTAGTTATTTGCTCAACTAGTGGTGTAATTGCTCCAGCTAAAAACAGACTAGTCAGCAATAACTGTAAAGTCTGTTGCAATCGAAAAGCAAGGTAAATAGCGATCGCGCCAAATAAAATGCGTTTGAGATACTTATTAAAGGTAGATTTGCCGTTCAACACAGTTATGATTCTAGCTTTACTCAATTATAAGTAAGGGCGACGCTTTGTCTGATTATAATTGCACTAAATTACTGAAAAGCTTAAATGAACTATGGGTATGAAGCGATCGCGATCGGGCGACGTATTTTATTAGAACTATTTCGGACATACCGCACAATGCTGCTGTGGGTGATTTTTCCGATTTCGATGCTTTTATTAAATGGTTTTGTCCTTGCTGAAGGCTCAAAAATTACTACAGATGAATCATTTAAACTTGCGGCTCCCGCGACATTAATTGGCTCAGCGCTATTTTTTAGTTGTCTTGGAGGCACAATGTCCACAATTGTCTCTGAGCGGGAAAGCCTGACTATTAAGCGTTTATTAATTTCACCGATCAACGGAATTTCTTACTTTCTGGGAATTTTCTTTGCCTATGCCGTGATTGGCATAGGACAGACTCTCCTTATTTACACAGTTGCAGCATTTTGGAATGTTCGTTTTAGCGGCTCTCTTTTATTAGGTGCTTTAGTGATTTTGGCGAGTATTGGTTCCTATGTGGGAATAGGATTTGTGCTAGCGACAAAATTTGCTCGCAGAGCCGAAGATGTAAATTCTCTAGTTGCGGCAGTTGGTGTACCGCTTTTAATTTTGGGGGGAGCATTTTTCCCAACTACTTTTTTATCCAAAGATTTGCTCTTGATTACGCAATTTAATCCTGTCTATCATATGAGCGAAGCATTTACAGCCCTCTCAACTGATAGCAAAATTATCACTAATGCAGACATGGGGCTACATATTAGATTTTTGATTGGCTTTTTTGCAGTGGCGATCGCCTCAGGTTGGCTTGCCTATAAACGAATGTTGCGGAGTGAAAGTCATTTATAGATATATCCTGATACGCGGCTAGTTGTAAAAGAGTAAGACTAAAAACAACTAAAAAGCAAAATAATGGCAGACAAAAAACATTTAAAGACTAACATTAGTATCATTACCCAATTTTATCCACCCGACTATGCGGCAACTGGGCAATTTATATATGACTTAGCTGGCGCCTTGGCTCAAGAGGGGTTTGATGTGAGTGTTTTTACAGGTATGCCAGGATATGCCTTCAGAAAGACAGATGTAAAACACCAAGAGACTGATAACGGTGTATTTGTGCGGCGTACAGGTTCCATACACCTTATGTCAAAGCGGATTCGCAACAAAGTTTTTAGTAGTGTCTTATTCTTTCTGCGCTGTGTGATTAAATTTCGACACAAAGGAATTCGAGGTTCTCATTTGGTGTTAACTTCTGCTCCACCGTTTTTAGGATTAATCGGATGGTTTTACAACAAGATTTTTAACCATACTTATAGCTGCATCATTTACGATATCTATCCTGAAGTTGCAGTTCGCTTGAAAGTAGTTGCCCCTACTCACTGGATTATCAAATTTTGGGAATTTATTAATCTCAAAGTCTGGATCAGAGCAGAATCATTGATTGTTTTGAGCGAACCAATGAAGCAGCTATTAGTTCAGAAAAATAAAAATCTTGTGGATAAGATTCATGTAATTCACAATTGGGCAGATCCGCAATTTATTATCCCTATAGTCAAATCAGAAAATTGGTTTGCGAAACAATACGGATTAACGGACTGTTTTGTTGTTCTTTATTCAGGTAACTTGGGACGCTGTCATGATAATAAAACAATTTTGAAATGTGCTCAATTACTTAGTAATCGCTCCGACATAAAATTTGTGTTCATTGGCAATGGCGTAGGGTCACAAATTATCAAGACGGCGATCGCGTCAGGCGAACTGCCAAATGTACTGCAATTGCCATACCAAGAGAAAGAAGTTTTGCCGTTTTCTTTGACTGCCTGTGATCTCTCGTTAGTGAGCATTTTGCCTAACGTTGGTGATACGATCGCCCCATCAAAAATGTATGGCATTTTGGCGGCAGGGCGACCTGTGGCAATGATCGGTCCAAAAGACAATTATTTACGAGAAATAGTCGAAGAAGGTGATTGTGGCAGTTGTTTTGATAACGGAGACGCACAAGGATTAGCCGATTACATCTGCTGGCTTCAGTCAAACTCGAATATTCAAAAAAATCTTGGGAAGAATGCCCGCAAATTATTAGAACTTCACTACACCGTTGATCAAGCTATTCCCAAATATATTGCAGCCTTAGGATTTAAAGAAAGATTATAATTTTATTGTTTTGGGGATTGCATAATCTACGCCACAAAAGCTTGCTCGATATAGGTATGCAGCCAAAATTCCGATGCTGTTCGACGGACTAACGCCACATCAAACCGACAAGTAAACGTAGCTAAATGTGGATGTTGACTTAAAAATATAGATGCAGCTTTAATAATCTTTGCTTGTTTTTGCGATGTGATCGCAAGACTACCATTAGCATCCCAATTGCGATCGCTTCTAGTCTTGACTTCAATAAATAGCAACGATTGGCGATCACAAGCAACGAGATCCAATTCTCCCCACTGACAACGCCACTGGGTCTCCAAGATTTTCCAACCATTAGCTTGTAGAAGTTGCGCTACCAAAATCTCCCCGCGATCGCCTACTTGTTTTGACATAAACTTAATTTTAAGCTTAATTTTAAGGATGAGGCGCTTCAGGTTCTCACCGCCCTCAGGATTTTAAGCGCTAATCGCTATAAAGGATTTAACCGCCTGTGATAGGCTCAGGCATATATCTCAGGCATATATTAGGAATAACATTATGAAAATCATAGATTTTACCTTAGGCAATTTTATTTTTAAATTCATAAACCTATTATTATGCTTTGCTCTAATCGGGATTGTAACTCAACCAGTTTTGGCTGATGTATATGTAAAAGCTTTTTTAGAAGGCGCAGATTTTTCAGGGCGATCGCTACAAGGTTATCAATTTAATGAATCTGATCTTCGCAATACATCGTTTATGAATTCTGACGCTCGAGGAGTCAGTTTTTTTGCTGCAAATATGAAGGAGTCAAATCTAGCAGGAGCAAACCTCAGCTATAGCACTCTTGATAATGCTCGCCTTGATAAAGCAAACTTAACTAATGCAGTGATTGAAGGCTCTTTTGCTTACGGAACTTCATTTAACAATGTGATAATTGATGGAGCAGACTTTACAGATGTGGATTTGCGTCCACCAGTTCGTCAAAAGCTTTGTCAATTGGCAAAAGGTCAAAACCCTGTGACTGGGCGATTGACTCGTGAAACTCTTGAATGTGACTAAATACATATGTATGGTTTATCTGGGCTAAAACCTAGGAAGCAGAGGCAACTCAAAGCGCTATCTCTACCTTCTAGGTTTTATGTCGTAACTTTATTGCTGATCGCTAGATTTATATTAATTTATCTTGTTTTAAAGGTTATGATGCTTTGTGAGAACAGCATTACGATTTTTGGAAATCACCTTTAATTAACGGTTTGACTCTTATAAAGACTTAAGATTAATGTTGCTAATATTTGTTCTGAGGATCGCTCTGCCTATCAGTATATGCAGTTAAATGAAACTTCCAGTGACCTATCAAGTGGTCGATTGCTACAAAGAAGCTTATTGCCACAAAGCTTGCCTGTTTACCCTGGGCTAGATATTGCTGCGGAAGTTTGGACAGCAGTAGACCTAGGAGGAGATTATTATCAATTCTTAGAGCAATCAGGGACATTAGCTATTGCGATCGCAGACTCTTCGGGTAAGTCTGTGGCAGGAGCGATTCATGCTGCTTTATTCAAAGGGCAACTTGATGCCTATGGACAGCAAGGCAGATTGCAAAATCCTGCATCCATGCTGAATTCTTTAAATCAATTATTGTGCAAAAGTCGTACTGATGATGCGGTTGCCTTTTGTTATGGAGCGCTTGATCTTGTTACCTATAATCTGCATTTGGGCAATGCTGGTATTCCAGGCCCATTAATTTATCGGGCGGAAACTAATACTTGCGAAGAAATAGTTAACCCTGCGATCGCGCTTGGGCGTTTTGATAGTGCGACATACCGAGCTATTTCGTTATCTCTTAACGAAGGAGATATCGCCATCTTTTTTAGCGATGGTCTATTTGAAGCGGCTAGCCCATCAGGTGAAGAATTTGGTGGATCTGACAGTGATGACATTTCACTACTTCGTAAAACTGTAATTCAACTTGCTCAATCTCCAGCTATTGATATTTTACAAGGCTTAAAGATTGCCCTTAATCAGTTCTCAGAATTAGAAATCCCTGAAGACGATGTTTCGATCGTAGTACTTAAACTAAAAAGCAAGGTTCATTTTTCGGAGCTTCGTAACTGTCCTTACGTCGAAGCTTTGCAAGCATGGGAGCGTTCAGAAGCAACTGATGAATCATGTCTATTGAGAGGAACCCGTCTTATTGAAGCCTTAGATTGGGCAGAAATTCAGACGGATCTTTCTAGAATCGATGTTAACTTCTTAGAATCATCACAAAGGATTAACGAACGCGAACAACTAATGGCTGCCCGTGCTGCCGATGCTGATCGCCTTGAAAAATTAAGTGAAGATTTAGAAAAAAGTTTAGATTCGGAGAGGCGTCAACGTGTTATTGCGGAGATGGGGGAAATCAATGAAAAAATTGTCGCTTTAACAATTTCTTCTGAAGCGCTTTACCTTTCTAATAATCATATTGAAGCAATGATTGCGGGAGTAATTGGCGGAGTACAGCTCAAACGACTGACAACTCAAGTTGACGAAAGCACTCTCGAAAACCTTCGAGCTAATACCCAAATTCGCGCGATTACAGCCCTAGAGCAAGTTGTCTATGGTACTCATGAATATAACCGTCTTGAAGGACATGGTTTTTGGGTTAATAAAGTCTCTTATTCTCGCGACGGTCAATTTATCGCTTCAGCAAGTAGCGATCGCACCATCAAAATTTGGAACGCTTCGGGAGTTTTGCTTCAAACTATCGTAGGACATACAAATTGGGTAACTAGTGTCGCCTTTAGTCCTGATAGCAACTTGCTGGTTTCAGGTAGCCGCGACAATATGGTCAAGCTCTGGCAACGCGATCTGTCTACAGGTAATTTTGCTCCTCAACCAATTGCTACTCTCAGAGGACATGAAGGACCAGTTCTTGACGTGTGTTTCAGCCATGACGGTGAAATGATTGCATCGGCAAGTGAAGATACGACAGTAAAGCTATGGAAGAATGATGGCACTGTAATCAGGACTTTACGAGGAGGTCATGATCGATGGGTGACATGTGTGTCTTTTCATCCCAATAGCAAATCCTTAGTTTCAGGTAGCGCTGATCGCAATCTAATTATCTGGAATACCCTTGGCGTTCCGATTAGACATTTACGTGGACATGATAGCTTTGTGGAAAGTGTTGCCTATGCCCCTAACGGCTTGGCATTAGTCTCTGGTAGCCGCGATCGCACAGTCAAAATGTGGGGTTCGGACGGCATTCTCATCAAAACTTTCTATGGACATTCTGACAAGGTATGGAGCGTTGCTTTTAGCAATGACAATCATACGATCGCCTCCAGTGGATTTGATCGGACAATTCGAGTCTGGGATATTGAACAAGGCTTACTATCTACATTTCAAGGACATGGGGATGTTGTGCACAGCATTGCCTTTAGTCCAGATAGCAAAAATCTTGCTTCAGCGAGTAGAGACACCACCGTAAAACTTTGGGCTATTCGCGGTACACCTTTACGGACTTTAATGGGACACACAGATGAAGTATTTTCGATCGCGGTCAGTCCCAACTCTCAGTTCTTGGCATCTGCTTGTAAAGATAAAACCGTTAATCTTTGGAACGCGAATGGCACTCTTGAAAGCGTTTTAGAAGGGCATAACGATAAAGTTAACTGTGTCACTTTTAGTCCCGACAATTCAACCATTCTTACGGCAGGAGCAGATGCCTGTATCAAAATATGGAGAATAGATGGAACCCTAATTGATACAATTAGTGCCCATCGTGCTGAAATTTATAGGGTCGTCTATCGTTGTGATGGCCAAGTTTTTGCTTCCTGTAGTGCCGATGGCACGGTACGCGTGTGGGGTGCTGATGGTAAATGGCTGCAAACGCTGACTGGTCATACCGCAGAAGTTTATAGCATTGATTTCAGCCCTGATGGCAGTATGTTAGCTTCAGCTAGTAAAGATAAGTTAATTAATCTTTGGAGTTGGGACGGTACTCTTCTAAAAACTTTAGATGGACATAGCGCTGAAGTCTATACAGTGTCATTTAACCCAAATGGGACAATGATCGCTAGTGGCAGTATGGATCAGAGCGTCAAGCTTTGGAGTATTGACGGGCAATTAATTAAAACTTTAAATGGACATAGTGCCGAAGTCACGGCTGTTTGCTTTAGTCCAGACGGTAAGTCAATTGTTTCGGCAAGTGAGGACTCAACGATTCAATTTTGGAGTGGCGGTGGTACACTTTTACGAACTTTTAACGGTCATCAAGGGCCTGTAAGAAGCGTCTGTTTTAGTCCAAATGGCAAAATTTTAGTGTCTACGGGTGAAGATCGCAAAATCATTATGTGGAATCTCGATCTTGAGAATCTATTGATGCGTGGTTGCCAATGGTTGCAAGAATATTTAAGAACAAATATTAACGTTTCTGAAGAGGATAAGCGTACTTGCTTAGGCGGCTGTGGCTGGTTATATAAATATCTTAAATCCACTACACCCACTTAGCTATGTTTGTAATTCCTTTAGCATGGTTACAACTCACTTATCAAAAAGGTCGTTTAGCGATCGCGATCGCAGGGATCATGTTTGCCGTGATTTTGATCGGAATGCAACTAGGTTTTCAAGAGGCCCTCTTTAAAAGTGCCGTGCTTTTTCATATTAATCTGCGTAGCGATCTAATCCTAATTCATCCTAGCTCAAATAATTTGCTGAACCTGAAGGAGTTTTCTCGCCGTCGGCTCTATCAAGTAGGAGGATTTGCAGGGGTAAAGTCAATTTATCCTGTATACATTGATTTAGCAGTCTGGAATGCTCCTGAAATTGGCGTAAAAGAAGATATTTTAACGATTGGTGTTTCTCCTCAAGCAGATCCCTTTCTTTTCCCGAACATCAAACCAGATTTAGATAAAACTCAACTACCTGATGTTGTATTGTTTGATCGCGGTTCAAGAGAAGACTTTTATGGATCAGTTGCTTCAGAATATGAAGCGGCGATCGCTCAAGGTAAAACTCTAACTAAAGAAGTTTCCAATCGGGCCATCACCATCGGCGGATTATTTACAATGGGAGTTTCTTTTGCGGCAAATGGCACGCTCATAACTAATGAACAAAACTTCTTACGCATTTTTCCTAATCATCCTGTTGGCAATATTAGCTTAGGCTTAATTCAATTGAAACAAGATGTAGATGCGATCGCAATTCGAGATGCTATGCGATCCCAGTTAGATAAAGACGTAAATGTATTAACTCTTCAAGAATTTATTGACCTAGAGAAAAATTACTGGAGCGAAGCAACGCCAATTGGTTTTATATTTGGCTTAGGAATGGCAATGGGTTTTATTGTCGGCGTCGTTATTGTTTATCAAGTTTTGTACAAAGATGTTTCTGATCATCTTGCAGAATATGCCACCCTCAAAGCAATGGGTTACAGTAACTTTTATCTATTTAGACTGATTTTACAAGAGTCGTTATTTTTATCCTTATGCGGCTTTTTACCAGCTTTATTAGTCTGTGCAATTCTTTATAATCTTACTCAAAATGCAACAGGACTATTAATGGAGCTAAATGGCGATCGCTGCTTACAATTGTTTCTATTAACTGTCTCCATGTGTACAATTTCTGGGGCATTATCACTCCGTAAAGTCCAAACTGCTGATCCTGCCGAAATATTTAACTGATATGCCAATTTCCTTATAGCTTAAAGACTAGAGAAGTTTGCTAAATGGGCATGTCTAGTCTTTGAAAAATGAATCACCCCGCCGCAAGCGGACGGGGTATCTAAATTCTTTTTTACCGAATATACTCACGCCGCAGAGCGGCGGGGTATTTACCCTCTTTGTTCAATAAAAAAGCCTCGCTTTGCGAGGCTTTTTTATTTAAGTAAAAAGATTACTTAGAACTATTTCAAGATCTTAGCAACGACACCCGATCCAACGGTACGACCGCCTTCACGAATTGCAAAACGCATTCCTTGCTCGATCGCGATCGGGTTGATTAGTTCAACGGTCATCTTAATGCGATCGCCTGGCATAACCATTTCTGCTTCACTACCGTCATCAGCGGTGAAGGCAACAATTGTTCCAGTTACATCAGTTGTACGCACATAGAATTGAGGACGATATCCAGAGAAGAAAGGAGTCTTACGACCACCTTCTTTCTCAGTCAAAATATAAACCTCACCTTCAAACTGAGTATGAGGGCTAATCGACTTGGGCTTAGCAAGCACCATACCGCGCTCAATATCATCCTTTTGGATACCACGTAACAATAGACCTGCATTGTCTCCAGCCAATCCTTGCTCAAGACTCTTCTTAAACATTTCAATACCAGTAACAGTTGTAGTACGGGTATCGGTAATTCCCACAAGCTCAACAATGTCGCCGACTTTAACAGTACCGCGCTCAATCCGACCAGTAGCAACGGTACCACGACCAGTGATCGAGAATACGTCTTCAACTGCCATCAAGAAAGGCTTATCAACAGCACGTTCAGGAGTAGGAATTGACTCATCCACGGTATCCATGAGAGTCCAAATCTTGTCTACCCAAGGATTTGTTCCACGAGCAGTTTTTGGATCAGCGGTCATCGCTCTAGTAGCTTCTAACGCAGAGCCACGAGTGATCGGAATATTATCGCCATCAAAGTCATATGAAGAAAGTAACTCACGAACTTCCATCTCAACAAGTTCGACAAGCTCTTCTTCACCTTCCATTTGGTCTTCTTTGTTTAAGAAAACCACAAGGTTAGGTACACCAACCTGACGTGCTAACAAAATGTGTTCGCGAGTTTGAGGTTCAGGACCGTCAGCAGCAGATACAAGCAAAATCGCTCCATCCATCTGTGCAGCACCTGTGATCATGTTCTTTACATAATCCGCGTGACCAGGACAGTCAACGTGAGCATAATGACGAGCTATCGTTTCATACTCTACGTGAGCAGTGTTAATAGTAATACCGCGAGCTTTTTCTTCAGGAGCAGCATCAATTTGGTCGTATGCTTTGGCTGTTGCTTGACCTGCCGCAGCAAGAGACATCGTGATTGCCGCAGTTAGTGTAGTCTTACCATGATCAACGTGACCGATAGTACCAATATTGACGTGGGGTTTGTTTCTCTCAAATTTAGCGCGTGCCATTTTTTCGCAATTATCCTTAACTTTAGTAGATGTTATTTTAGTTTATACAGTATTTGTAGAGTATCTTAAAGGATTACTCTTTTTTACCCTTGTTTTTAGCAATGATGGCTTCAGCCACATTTTTCGGCACTTCTTCGTAATGGCTGAATTCCATCGAGAAGCTTGCCCTGCCTTGAGTTGACGAGCGAAGGTCAGTAGAGTAACCAAACATCTCAGACAAAGGAACTCTTGACTCAACACTCTTACCAGACGCGGTATCTTCCATACCGATAATATTGCCGCGACGACGACTAAGGTCACCAATTACGTCACCCATGTAGTCTTCAGGGGTTTCGACTTCAACCTTCATCATCGGTTCCAGCAATACTGGCTGAGCTCTCATTACTGCATCTTTGATTGCCATCGAACCAGCAATTTTAAAAGCCATTTCTGAAGAGTCAACGTCATGGAAAGAACCATGTACAAGGGTAGCTCTAAGGTCAATCACAGGATAACCCGCGAGAATTCCTGATTCACAGGCTTCTTTCATACCTTGCTCAGAAGGTTTAATAAATTCCTTGGGAATCACGCCACCAACTATTTTTGATACAAATTCAAACCCTGTACCTGGTTCGGTCGGCTCCAAGTTGATCACAACGTGACCATATTGACCCTTGCCACCGCTTTGACGGGCAAACTTACCTTCAATATCGGTGACAGTTTTGCGGATAGTTTCACGATAAGCTACTTGAGGTGCACCCACGTTAGCTTCAACGGCAAACTCACGTTTCATGCGATCAACGAGAATTTCAAGGTGAAGTTCTCCCATGCCAGAAATAATCGTTTGATTAGTTTCTGGATCGGTCATTACACGGAAAGTAGGATCTTCTTCAGAGAGAGATTGCAAAGCCTTGGATAACTTTTCCATATCCTGTTTCGTTTTTGGCTCAACAGCTACAGAAATAACAGGTTCAGGGATAAAGAGAGTCTCAAGAATAATCGGAGAACTTTCATCACAAAGAGTGTCACCTGTAAAGGTGTCTTTGAGTCCCAATACTGCACCCAGATCTCCTGCTCTGAGCTCATCAACTTCTTGACGATCATCAGCCTTGAGTATAATCAGTCGAGAAATGCGTTCTCTCTTGTTTTTGCTAGAATTTAAAGCATAGGAACCTTTTTTCAAGACGCCAGAGTAAACGCGCACAAAGGTAAGACGACCGTAGGGATCAGCCATGATTTTGAAAGCAAGTGCTGACATGGGTGCATCATCTTTGGCTTCACGAATAGATTCCTCACCGCTAGATAGTAAACCTGTAACTGGTTTGACATCATTAGGAGAAGGAAGATAATCAATGACAGCATCTAGTAATAGCTGTACGCCTTTATTTTTGAAAGCCGAACCACAAACCATAGGCACGATCTTGCCGCTCAGGGTTCCTTTGCGTAGCCCTAATTTAACCTCATCTTCGGTGAGTTCTTCACCTTCAAGATATTTTTCCATCAGGACATCATCGGAATCAGATACTGATTCAAGTAAATTCCCGCGCCACTCATTAACTAGTTCGACTAAATCAACAGGAATATCTATTTCCTCAATATCCTTGCCTATTTCATCTTTATAGATATAAGCTTTCATTTTGACGAGATCGACAATACCTACTAGGTCTGCCTCACTTCCGATGGGCAATTGGATGGGAACAGCATTGGAGCCGAAACGACTGCGAATCTGCTCTCTCACTCGCAAAAAGTTCGCACCCATGCGATCCATTTTGTTAACGAATACGAGGCGAGGGACTTTATAGCGATCAGCTTGCCTCCACACAGTCTCAGACTGAGGTTGCACACCACCCACAGCACAGAAAACAGCAACTACGCCATCAAGTACGCGCATGGAGCGTTCAACTTCAATCGTAAAGTCTACATGTCCAGGGGTGTCGATGATGTTAACACGGTGGTCATTCCAACTAGTACTGATTGCAGCCGCTGTAATCGTGATGCCACGTTCGCGTTCTTGTGCCATCCAATCTGTCGTCGCGGTTCCATCATGGACTTCACCAATTTTGTGGACGACACCAGAATAAAACAGAATTCGCTCTGTAGTTGTGGTTTTACCAGCGTCAATATGTGCCGCAATACCTATATTGCGTACCTTATCTAAGGCAATAGATCGTTCCACAAAAGTTTCCTCGTATTTGTCGGAAATTGAAAGATTTATGTAAAAAGTATTAAGAATATTATAGCGAGGTAAGTTACGGTATTAATAACGATCAATACCGTCTTAATCAGCGATACTTAATAGCGGTAGTGAGCAAAAGCTTTGTTCGCCTCAGCCATCTTGTGAGTTTCTTCGCGCTTACGAATAGTCTGACCAGTTTCGTTAGCAGCATCCATTAATTCATTAGCCAGTTTGGTAACCATGCTACGTCCAGCACGAGCACGAGAATATTGCACTAACCAGCGAAGCGCTAAAGCGACACCGCGATCAGTACGTACTTCCATGGGCACTTGATAAGTAGCACCACCAACACGACGAGCTTTAACTTCGACTAATGGAGTGGCATTGCGAATAGCACGATCAAACACCTCTAGTGGTGGATTGCCTGTGCGTTCACCAATTGTATCTAAGGCTTTGTAAACAATATGAGATGCTACAGAATACTTGCCGCGCGACATAACACGACGGGTGAGCATACTGATGAGACGGCTGTTGTAAACCGAATCAGGTGGGGTAATACGCTTTGAAGCTTTCGTTCTACGGGACATTATGGTACTAATTCACCTTATAAAATGAATTGCTAAGTTTACTAAATGACTTTACTGGATGCGCCTTATTTTTTCTTCTTGCCAGTGGTTGCGGCTGCGGCTTGACCTGGCTTAGGTCGTTTAGCACCATATTTGGAGCGAGCTTGCTTACGATCTTTTACGCCTGAAGTATCTAAAGTGCCGCGGATAATGTGATAACGCACACCTGGCAAATCTTTTACACGTCCGCCTCTAATCATTACAACGGAGTGCTCTTGAAGGTTATGTCCAACACCAGGGATGTATGCGGTGACTTCAAAGCCAGAAGTCAAGCGTACTCGGGCTACTTTTCTAAGTGCAGAGTTTGGCTTTTTGGGTGTTGTAGTGTAAACGCGTGTACATACTCCCCTACGTTGAGGACAGCTTTTTAGGGCAGGGGACTTTGTCTTAGTGATTATGGTTTGGCGCTCAGTGCGGATGAGCTGTTGGATCGTGGGCATAGGTGATGATTTGGTATATCTGCGGCTGTGTATTCTAATCAACAGCACATAACTATAACAAAGTTTATCTCATAAAGTCAATTGTAATAACTTTAATCAAAACTAACTTTGTAACATTTATTACTGTAGTTCTACTAATCGCTATTTGGCGATAAATAAAATTAATGGTAATTAACAATTCTGGCAAAACCTGAAGGATCAAGACTTGCACCGCCAACTAGTACACCATCAATCTCAGGTTGAGCCATGATTTCGTCAATATTATCTGGCTTTACTGAGCCACCGTATTGAATTGTAATGTTAGAGTTTACTAGTTTGCTACGAATCAGCCCAATCACACGGTTGGCTTCACTGGATTCGCAGGTAACACCTGTACCGATCGCCCAAATTGGTTCATAAGCGATGATCAAGTTGTTTTGGTCAATATCGATAAGATCAGCAGCTAACTGCGAAAAGATCCAAGATTCAGTTTCGTTAGCATCGCGCTGTTGTTTGCTTTCGCCAACACAAAGAATTGGGGTAAGTCCATGAGCTTGGGCAGCTTTAAGTCGTTGGTTAACAGTCTGATCCGTTTCTCCAAATAACTGACGCCGCTCACTATGTCCGACGATCACATATTTAATGCCAAGCTCAACAAGCATGGAAGCCGAAATTTCACCTGTAAATGCTCCATTTGCTGACCAATGGACATTTTGAGCGCCAATACTTAGGTTTGGTTGACCGATCGCTGGCAAAATTGTTTGCAAAATCGCCAGATTGGTATAGGGGACGCAAATGAGAATTTGCTGATCAGCGATCGCTGCTTGAGAAGCAGTAGCTTTAAGATGAACAGGAAATTCCGAGAAAAATGTCTTGGCTTCAGACTGGGTTTTGTACATTTTCCAGTTGCCAGCGATAACGATTTTACGCAATGCTCGATTACCCTTGATTTGAGATTGTGAAGATAATAAATCATTTTTATCTTACCGAAAAAGGGTTCATTAAAAGCAAATTTTGGGGGCAAAGGGGGCTCTTTACAATACTTTTGTTTTTTGTCCCCAAAAACTGAATGAGTCTAGCAGAAGGCTGCTAGACTCATGTCTTAAAATAATTCAATTGGAATTTACTACTAGTGGTTTACTTAAACGTGTAGGCATTGATTAACTGTACGCTGTAACCCTTATCTATTAACCTAAATAAGTTTGTCTCACCTAATCATAATGCCAGATCAAAATCTGAGAATACACTTGATAAAAGTTTTTGAGACCCTGATCACAATTTGGGCTATCGAAGCTACCAAAACTACACCGATCTTTAGAATAAGCACTGCCCCGTAAAGATCGAAGAATCGTGGGGAGCAACAAAGTTTCCATCCGTTTTGACTTTTTACTCTTTCTGTTTGCTTCTCCTTTTTGCTTTTAATATTATTAAGCTAGGTTTGCGTTGGATCGAGTTGCTTTGTCTCTTGTGCCATGTATATAAGTTAGCTCACTATGTAGTGCTAAACACTAATTGTTTACATAAATTCATAGGTTTCTTGATGCTTAAAAACCAAAAAAGCGCTAGAACCATGTCGTTAGTAGATATATAGCCCAACTAGATTTGTTAAGCTATGTATACTAATAAAACTGTCATCTAATACTCGCTAAGACTCTAACTATGTTGCAACAATCTTCCCGTTATACGACGACTTGGGTTGATACGGTTAATAAGGTCAAGTCTGAGGCATGGAATATTCTTGCAAAGCCATTAGCAACTCCTTTTTTTGAATGGGAATGGCTCTCGAATCTGGAGACTTCGGGATGCGCGATCGCTCAGCAAGGATGGCTACCCAGTCATTTACTAGTATGGCAAGGAGATGTATTAGTAGCGGCTGCACCCTTGTACTTGAAAGGGCATAGTCAGGGAGAATTTATATTTGATCATCAATGGGCAGATTTGTCCTATCGGTTAGGAATTGAGTACTATCCAAAGTTATTAGGGATGGCTCCGTTTACGCCTGCGGTGGGTTATCGCTTTTTGGTGCATCCTGAGTTGGGTGATCGCCCTGATGAATTATCAAAAATTTACGATTTAATGTTGGCAGAGATTGATCGCCTATGCGATAAACACGAGATGTCAGGCTGTAATTTTTTATATGTCGATCCTAATTGGAAACATGAGCTAGAGTCGCGGGGATTTACAACTTGGATGCACCATAGCTATGTCTGGGAAAATCAAGAGTTTACCGACTTTGATGATTATCTCAAAAATTTCAATGCGAATCAGCGTCGTAATATTAAGCGCGAACGAAAGTCGGTGGAAAGCACGGGGATTTCGATGCGGGTTTATACAGGTGAAGAGATTCCGCATTATTTCTATGGCTATATGTATGAGCTATATAACGATCATTGCAATAAGTTTTGGGGTGGCAGCAAATATTTAAACCGCAAGTTCTTTGAGAATCTCGCCCATAGTTTTCGCGATCGCCTTGTATTTGTGGCAGGAGAGATAGAAGACCATCCTCAACCATTGGGAATGTCTTTCTGTATTCGCAAAGATGATCAATTATTTGGGCGCTATTGGGGTTCTATTCAAGAAATTGATTGTTTGCATTTCAATGCTTGTTATTACAAACCGATAGAATGGGCAATTTCGCAAGGCATTAAGCGCTTCGATCCAGGGGCTGGCGGTCAACACAAAAAGCGGCGTGGTTTTCCTGCAACTCCCAATTACAGTTTGCATCGCTTTTATCGCGATCGGCTGAAGCAGATTTTGATTCCTCATATTAATGAGGTGAATACCTATGAGGCGAAGCAAATTCAAGCAATTAATGATGAACTTCCCTTTGATTTTGCTCCTCCCGATCTCAATGTGTAAAAGTTTGTTTTTTACTACATCCACAGCCCGATCGCACTTCACATCAATAAAACTGCGATCGCTACTTTGTTGATGTGACTCTTGATGAATATTGCCTTTTAAACTAAACTAAATTTGCGTTTGCGATGGTGATTTTGTGAATCAGTTAGCGATCTCATTGCTAGATCGAATCGTACAAAGATTAGTTTCTGGTTTCAATCCCGAACAAGTCTTCCTGTTTGGTTCCTATGCCTATGGTGAACCAAATGAGGATAGCGATCTAGATTTATTGGTGATCATTTCCCAGTCAACTCAACCTCGTTATCGAAGAGCTAGTGAGGCTTATAGGTATTTACGCGGTATTTCTCTGCCTACTGATGTAATTGTAATGACAAGGGAAGAGGTTAACAAAAAAATAAATGTTCGTAGTTCTTTGGTGAATCGCATTATTCATGAAGGCATAATTCTCTATAGAGCATGAGCATTATTGCAAGATGAGTTTTTCAGCAACAAGTAGAATCGGGAAATATAAGCAAAATCATAGTGATCGCCCTTCTGCACACTCACAGCCCGATCGTACTTCACGTCAACAAAATTGCGATCGCCTCGTATCAACAAAATGTATACATTCAAGTCGTCATATCTGATGCTTGCTCTTTTGTCTAATGCTTTATTTGGTAAGGATGATTATTAATGCTTTACGAGTGGGTGATCGATTGAGTAAGCGATTAAAATAGTCAGAAAGCGTTATATGATAAAATCTTGAACAAATCCAAATTTGTGATATATGATAGTCGTCAAATCTAAACTATAATTTTCCGTTAGGGTAAACATATGAGTAATAATGAATTTCTTAAGTTCCCAGCCTTAGAATTTAATCAAAATGGGAATCCTTTGTATGCTTTTGTAGCAAGTTCCCAGACTATATATGAAAAATTTGATGTGTCGAGGCGAATAGACGATAAAGAACAAGGTTATCAAAGATCTTTCTCTAAACCCAGAATTAAAGAGATAAAGAACTACTTAACCTCAGGAAAAGGGCTAATTCCTAATACAATATTGGTTAATATAGATAAAGGCAACCACAGTTATAATCCTACTAGGAAAGAATTATCTTTAAGAGATGCAGAGCATATAGGGTTTATCATTGATGGACAACATAGAGTAAAAGGTAGCTATGAAGCCACAGGAGATTTCTTACTTCCTGTTATTGCAACCGTAGATTTAGATGTCACTCATCAAGCGCAGTTGTTTATTAAAATAAATAAGAGCCAAAAAGGGGTTGCTACTTCTCTATACTTAGACCTTTTAGAACTAACTGATGGAGTAGTTGAAGATTTTGACGATGAGAATGTCTCATTTCAGCGCAGAGCTATTGAAATAGCCAATCGCTTAAATGATGATCCTGAGAGTCCACTTTTTGAATTAATTAGAACAACTGGAGAGGCTGGTAGAGGAATTTCTTTAAGTGAATTTACAAATAGTCTCAAACCACTTGTAGACCAAAAATCAGGAAAACTTTTGAACTACGGTTTTGAAGAACAATACCTAATTTTTAAAATTTACTTTAAAGCTTTTAAAGCTGTATTTCTTGAACAATGGCAAGATCCATCTTCACTTATCTTAAAGACAGTAGGATTTGGAGGAATCATGAACTCTTTTTATGAAATCTTCACTTTAGTAACCCAAGCTAAAACTCAGTTCTCGGTTGAAAATGCTATAAAAACATTAAGTCTGATTGGAGACTTTAAATTCAACAGTGAGACATTACCTGGAGGAGGGATTAAAGCTCAAAGTAATGCGGGGAAGATTATTATAACTGAACTAAAAAAGGCTCTGAGAAATTCTGAAGACAGGATTGAAATAGTAGAGTAATGCAATGGATTTAGAAGAAATTTCAATTGCTTTTAAAAATTGTAATGGAGAAACAAATAAAAGTTTTAAGGGCTATTTATTAGATTTAACTAAAACCCCTGAAGACTATAGAAACGGATTTATCGTGTCGAATGCAAATAACTATATATTATCTGATGTGGAAAAATTATTGTCAAAAGCAATTTTAAATATCTGCGCTGTTGATTACTTAATAAAGACAGGATATTTTAACTGGGGGTTTGTAAGTTCTTATTACGCAAGTTATTTTTCAATACAGGCATTAAATAGACTTCAAATTAATTTTAATACTTGGACTCATCATCTAATACGATGCGAAAATCAAAATTATGTTAATCAAGATATTAAAATCTGTTTAGGGAATTCTTCCAATACTCACAAGTCAGAATTCAAGCTTTTTTTTCAAAATATATCTCAAATCCAAAGCAAAAGGGTTGATAGATTTTGGAGTATAGGTTTAAATAGATTCAGTGATGGAGATGAAGCGTTATTAAGGAATGAAATTAATTATTCTATATCAGAAGATTACTATTACGAATTACAATCAAACTTTAGTTTATCTAAATTCAATAAAATAATTAATGATAATAAAAAATCCCCTTTTGAAGCGCGAGAAAGTATCAATGATCCTGTTAACTATGCTAGGAAGCATTTACAAATATCTATATCAAGAATCAGAGTTATCTGCTATATTTTAAACCACGTAGCAAATCACAACAGTGAATATCAAAGCTATTTTAAACGAAATATGAACGGACGTATTAATTCAATAAAACAAAAGTATCCAAATTTGAGCATTTGGATGTTGGAGCTTTTAAATAGCTGGCTGCTATTTGAGACAATAGAACATGATTAGGCGCTGTAAATTATTGTCTTTCAAATCATTTTTCATTAATGATTCGTATGAAGTTTTCATCACTGTTGCGTGGAATTTTGGAGATGAGGGTTGGTGCGATCGCTTTATGGGGTGATTATGGTGCGATCGCTGTTGTGCGAAATTTTGGAGATGAGGGTTGATGCGATCGCAATAATCTGCCTCTACGCTAACTATAATAGAAAAGAAAACTGAGCGAGATAGACCTATGGCAGTTCGACAAAGACGTTATAGCAAAGAAGAATTATCGAAGCGTGGACAAGAACTCTATGAGACGCGAATTAAGCAACAAGTAGAAACCGATAACTATGGCAAGATAGTTGCGATCGATATTGAAACTGGAGCCTTTGCGATCGCAGACAATGTTTTACTTGCCACCAATCAATTATTCGAGAAATATCCAACAGCACAACCTTGGATCATTCGCATCGGACATCGTGCAGTTTATCATTTTGGCGCAAGGAGCCTAGCTCAGAAGCCATGATACTTGGAAATGTTAGCCTGAGATGCGAAGCAATGCTTCCGCTAGTCGTAGATAATGCCAACGGAAAACAGCAGGTTATTGATGCAGTTATCGATACTGGATTTAATGGGTTTTTGACCTTACCACCAGAGATCATCTCTAAACTTGATTTGCCTTGGAGTGGTTCAGATACAGTCACATTGGGAGATGGTAGTGAGACTTTGTTTGATATATATTCTGCAAGAATAATTTGGGACGGACAACTTCGCGAAATTGATATTGCTGAATCAGAGACTGAGCCACTAATTGGGATGGGTTTACTGTACGGCTATAAATTACAAATAGAAGTGATTGAAAGGGGAATAGTTACTATTACAGCGATCGCTGTTGTGCGAAATTTTGGAGATGAGGGTTGGTGCGATCGCTTTTTTGGGGTGATTATGGGACGATCTCAACTAATTTGATAGTGTGCAATGTAAAATCATAGGACTGGATTATAGGAGAAAATCTAATGAGTACAGCCGCAAAACCATTAGAAGAAATGATTCGTGAACTATCACCACGATTAAGAAATGAAGTACAGATTTTTGTGGAAACACTTTTGAACAGACCTAATCGATCTACCAAAAGTAAACTGCGTCAAGACTGGGCAGGAATGCTCAAAACACAGAGCTATACGTCATTAGAATTACAGCAACTTGCTAACGAATGG
>Ga0105048_10004380_pt1 | contig 23011 bp, 20 predicted proteins | sample MAT05_FD_78382 | JGI IMG/M metagenome (GOLD analysis project Ga0105048, IMG submission 78382) | Freshwater microbial communities from Lake Fryxell liftoff mats and glacier meltwater in Antarctica - MAT-05 | ecosystem: Environmental > Aquatic > Freshwater > Ice > Liftoff microbial mat | place...
ACCGATGCGGGCATGCCGCTTGCGCCCGTTCCACTCGCACAGTCCGATTTACACATCACGCCCATCACCCTGCACCACAGCAGCGCCGATATGGCCCATGACCATGTGACCCAGCGCCGGCCGAGTTGTGCCGGCTTTGTCATTCAGACTGCCAGCCGCAAAGCGGTGTTGTTCTGGGACATGGACAACACCAACACCTGGATTACACAGCCACACAGTGATGCCCATGTAGCGGCAATTCAACTGGCCCGCGATGCCGATGTGTTGTGCATCGATTGCAACACCTGGCGCTATGCATCATCACCGGCGGGCAAGCCGGCCAGCCACGCCTCATTTCACACGCAGTTGCCATTTGTCCGCGCACTCGCGCCGCGCGAAACATTACTGATGCACTTGAGCGGCCACGAGGATGATCGCGGCGATGGATTTGGCTGGCTGGACGCCGAGTGGCAGACCCATGCCCAGGCAGCCTGGCACTCACACCATATGCCCGGCCACGTGCGAGTGCCGGCAATCGGTGAGCGAATTTCGCTGTGAGGTTTTAATTTGATGAACATCTTTACTTTCTCAAATACGCTGACCCAGGCCGATTGCAAACGGCATATTACGCATGCGTTCGAGGTGCCGCAGGGCGCGACCGGCATTGTCATTCACATGACCTACGGCCCCGCCAAAGTGGATGGCATTGACAATCACCTCGTCATCAGCCTGTTCGATCCAGCTCAGGCCCGCGGCTCAAGGCACTATCCCGGCGATCTGGTCGAAGGAAATCGGCGGCTACATCACATAGAAGTCAATGAACACGCCGCGACCTTTGGGTTTGTGGCCGGCCCCATTCAGCCCGGCCTGTGGCAGGCCATGATTCACACCAACATGGTGTTGCCGGACGAGCCGTTGCACTACATGCTGGATGTTGAAATAAAACAGGGTGATCGACAGACGACCGACGGCCGACGACCGACGGCCATACCTTCCGTCGTCGGTCGTCCGCCGTCTGTCGTCTCCCCTTCCTCTCCCCGCTGGTTCAAGGGCGATCTGCACGCGCACACGTTTCACTCCGATGGCGACTGGGATGTGCCGGATTTGATTGCCGAAGCCCGAGCTCGCGGCATGGATTTTGTGACATTGAGCGACCACAACACAGCCTCGGCATTGGCCCAGATGCGCGGTCTGGCCGCACCCGAGCTCCTGACGATGGGCGGGATTGAACTCACCACGTTCTACGGACATGCGCTGGCTTTGGGCGTGAAAGACTGGATCGACTGGCGGGTGAGTGACACGCGCAGCATGCCCGATATCGCGCGCGAGGTCGAAGCCGTGGGCGGCACATTTGTGATTGCGCATCCGATGACCGAAGGCGACCCGATTTGCACCGGTTGTGATTGGGCCTACGACGACATGATGCCCGGCAACGCCAGATTGGTGGAGGTGTGGAACAGCGGCGTGTGGCCGGCCAGCCGCAATGAACTCGCCTTGCAGTTGTATTACCAATGGCTCAATCAAGGCCATCGCCTGGTCGCCACGTCCGGCACCGATACACACGGGCCGGCATCGCTTGAGCTTCGGCCGGGGCTGGATGTGGTGTATGCCGATGAACTGAGCGAGCGTGCCATTTTGGGCGCGATTCGGCAGGGGCATCTCTACCTCAGTGTGGGGCCGAAACTTGAACTGGTTGCGCGCAACACCGCCAACGAAACCGCAATGATGGGCGATGTTCTTCGAGGAGATCAGGTCACCCTCACGGTATGTTGGGATGCAGCGCGGCCAAGTGATGCGTTGCGGCTGATTGTCAACGGCGAGCCAAAGCTGACGTTGCGATCCGCATCAAAAGGGCAACACGGTTGGGCACTGAAAGTGACTGAACCCACCTGGTGCTGTGCCGAACTCCGCGAGGCCAATGGCAACATGCGCGCACTCACAAACCCTATTTTCCTGAGCCCGCAATCATGACGCCATCCAAAAAGATCGTATTGCTCTATGCCGACACCGGCGGCGGACATCGCAGCACAGCGCAGGCGGTGCAACAGGCGCTGCGGCAGATGTATGGTGCCAGCTACGATCTGCAATTGGTCAATGGCACGGCCTTCATGCCGTACCCCTTTAACAAGGCCGAGGTCGCCTATCCCTTTTTTGTCAATCGCGCCCGCCTCACCTATCAGGCTTTCTGGCGAGTGACAAACAGCTATTGGCACACGGCCGCTGCGCGCCGCTACATTGAATGGAAGGGGCGGGAAAATGCGTGTCGGTTCTTGCAACAACATCCGGCCCATTTGTATGTCTCATGTCATCCGATTGTGAATCAGGTGGTGCCGGGCATCATCAAGACCTATGCACCCAACGCGGCCGTGCTCAGCGTGGTCAGCGATCTGGTCACGGTGCATGCCGGCTTTTGGTCGCCCAAAGTTGATCACTACTGCGTGCCAACGGCTCAGGCGCGCCAACGCGCCATTCAAAATCGGATTGCCCCACACAAGATCACGGTGACCGGCCAGCCCGTTCTGCCCGATTTTGCCGCACGAGTGCAACAGCGCCGCGCCCAACGAAAGAATGACGCCGCAGATGCATCGCGGCGCATCTCTGTTCTGGTGATGGGTGGTGGAGATGGCATGGGCCGGCTGATTGAAACGGCACTGGCGCTGGCGCACAGCACGCTGCCGATTCGCCTGGTGGTCGTGTGTGGTCGCAACACTCAGGCACGCCAGGTCTTGTTGCGCACACATACTCAGGTGCCGATGGACGTACTCGGGTTTTGCGAGAACGTGCCCGAGCTGATGGGCGATGCCGACGTGCTGGTGACCAAGGCCGGCCCAGGCAGCATTTGCGAAGGGTTCGTGGCGGGGTTGCCGATCCTGTTGTATGACGCGGTGCCGGGCCAGGAAACAGGCAACATTGACTATGTGGTGAAACAAGGTGCCGGCGCATGGTGCCCATCGCCACACAAGGTCGTGGAGCAACTCGCGCAATGGCTACAGCTACCGGACACCTTGCAATGTTTGCAGCGTGCCTCGGCGGCGCTGGCCCAACCCGATTCAGCCCTGCACATTGCGCGGGTCATTTCGAAATTTGCCGCGCTCCATATTGCGACGGATTCATCTCAATTTAACGCCGGGTTCGCAGACCCTAAACATAGTCTTGCTACTGTGGAGGCATGAAGGCTGATCTTCATATCCACACCACGCACAGCGACGGCACTGCCACGGTCATAGAAGTGCTCCAGCACGTCGCCGAGAATACCGACCTCGACGTCATCGCCATCACCGATCACGATTGCATCGAGGGGGCCGTGCAAGCCTCGAAGTTGGCCGGCCACTACGGCATTCAGGTCATCATCGGCGAGGAAGTCAGCACAGCGGATGGCCATTTGCTCGCCCTCTATATTCACGAGCCCCTGCCTCGCGGCCGCTCCGCCACAGAAACCATTCGCGCCATTCATGCACAAGGTGGCCTGGCCATTGCGCCGCATCCATTTGATCATCTCGTGGCGTCCCTCGGCCGCCGCAACCCCACATTGGAAGGTTGGGCGTTTGATGGCATTGAAGTGTTTAACGCCGGTGTGTATCGCACAGAGCGCGGGTGCAATCACCATGCCGTACGTGTGGCGCAGCAACGTAAGCAAACCATGCTAGGCAACAGCGATTCGCACAGCCTGGCAACGATTGGGCGAGGTTATACGCTGTTTGATGGAAGTGCCGAAAACACAGCTAAAGATTTGTATGACGCCATCCAGCACGGCCATACCCAGTGGGGCGGCAGTTACTGGCGCACCACAGACCATCTGAAAATGTGGTGGCGCGGCATGCGTCAGCGCGGCGTGCGTGAATTCATCCGTTGGGCAATCACTTGTTCACGGCCTATGGTCCAGGTGGATGGATTGCAAGCGCCGACATTTGCGAAAACACAAGGCCGCTAAGTGAAGCCTGGATCACGCATGGGAGGATTGAATTGCATCTCGATCACATCACCATCGTCCTGCCGACACGAAACGAGGCACGCAACATCGCCCGTTTCTTAAATGCGCTCCCCCCTCAAGTGCCGTTGATTGTTGTTGATGCCAGCGATGATGACACAGCTCAACTCATCTCAAAATTGCGGCCTCATCACACGCAACTCATTCAGCAACGCTGCAATGTCACGCGTGCACGGCAAGTCGGTGCAGAGTTGGCACGCACACCCTGGTTGCTATTCACCGACGCCGATGTGACCTTTTCGCCCGCGTTTTTCACGCATCTGTCTGAGCTTGCCGATCATCGTGCCACCGTCGGCGCCATCATCGGCAGCAAGTGCATCAATCACGATGTTCACGATATCAAGCCTTCTTTTGCTGCCTACTATCGCTGGTTTTTGCGCGGTCAAAAATTCTTTCAGATGCTCGGCATTCCAGCGGCAACGGGCTCTAACTTGCTGCTGCTGGGCGTGAGGCCGAAACTAAAGACGAGGAGTGCGATCAGGTGCGGCAGTGGAAGCCGTGTGGACAGGCGGGGGCGTGTTGCGGAGGGCGTAGGTGTAACTTCGATATTCATAGGCAGATTGCGCCAGCACCGTTTCGTAGCTTTCGACCAGGCCATCCAACACGCCATCCCAATTGCGGGCCAACGCTGTTGCGCGGCCGGCCTGCGCCAGCCCCCGCGCAAAACTGACCCGCCCCATGATTTCCTGAACTCGCGCGACCAGATCGCCATGGTTGTTGGCATCGAATAACAGGGCGTTTTTGCCGTGCACACAGAACTCGGTTTGGCCGCCGGTGTTCGCGGCAATGACCGGCAAACCTGAAGCCATGGCTTCGAGGACGACGTTGCCAAACGTTTCACAACTGGAGGGAGAGACGAAGTAATCGGCCGAGGCATACGCCTGCGCCAGATCCTGGCCGTGCAATGCGCCCAGAAACGTGGTGGGCGTATTTGCGAAGACGGATTGTAGATATCCCCGAGCCGGCCCATCCCCCACGATGGCAAGACGCAGGTTCGGCACCGCATCCAGCACTGGCCGAATCCAATCAATGCGTTTTTCGTAGGCCAGCCGTCCTACGAACAACAAGATCGGGGCGCTGTCATGGCCATCAGTCAAGCGCTGGCGCCAGGCCAGGCTGCGTTGGTCGGGGTGAAAATGTTGCGTATCAACACCACGGCTCCACACCTTGAGGCGTAGATAGCCCGCTTGCTCAAGTTGCATGCGGGTATGTTCGGATGGGCAAAGATTTAGATGTGCTTGATTGTGTATCCAGCGCAAATAGGACTCCATGACGCCACTGAAGAGGCCCAACCGCCAATGACGGGCAAAGCTGGGCACATCAGTGTGATACGAGGCCACCGTGGGCAGGCGCATGATTTTGGCGCGGCGAATGGCACCCAGGCCCAGCGTAATGGGGTTGAGCACATGCACGATATCGGGTTGAAAGTCTCGCCAGTGGTGAGCCAGATTGACCGTTGGCGAGATGAGTTTGAAATCGGGATAGGGTGGGAACGGCAGACCGTCGAACGAGACGATTCGTGTTGCGCCGTAGCGCGCGGGCGAACCCTTGGGCGCGAACAAGAGCGTATCGTGGCCGCACTTGCTCAGGTAGGAGAGCACGTGACACAGCGTGTTGGTGACGCCGTCCACACGCGGCAGGAAGGTCTCGGTGACAAGGACAATTCGCATGATGATTTCGCATCCAGCGCAGGCGAATCGGCCCTGCCAGACAGTCGAAACCATTGTGACGCTGCCATGTTAAGCCGTATTTGTCAGCATGTTATGACACGTTGAATCGTCCTAAAGACTCAGGCTTAATCTGAAAGCTATCTCAACTCGACCATGGCTTAACGTTCATGCCGTATCTCTAGCGCCTGGTTGGTTTGCAATACAAGAAACAAGGAGATCACATGCTCAAAAATTTGGACTTGCATTTCTCACATTGAGTTTGATGGCCGGCCCGGCGTTGGAAGCGGCACATGCGCAAACTGCGCCCAAGACAGAACTGGTTGGCTATGCGATGCTGCCGGCCGATACTTTTGCCGATGGCCCCGCCTCGGGTCAATTATTACTGCGCCTTCGCCTGGAATGGCCATGGCGAATTCAGTCAGACCGGCGCGCACCAATTCAGGCTTGCCGCACCAGGGTCTGATGTGCTCGAATTCACAATAGCCTTTGCGCCGGCGTCGATTCGCGCGGCGCGAACGTCTCGGGCTGAAACGCGACCCAGACTGGGAGCGCATCAAGAACGGGCTGCTGCGCCGAAGCCACGGGATGGGGTCTATCCGGCCATCGAGACGGCCCCGTACACCCCGCTCATCGACCCAGAGGCGATGCGCCGAACCCTGGACAGTGTGAAGGCGGATTGGGAGTGGCCGAGCACCTGGGGTTGGGATTACCCCGTGCTGGCGATGTGCGCGGCACGGTTGGGCGATGCGTCTGGCGCAATCGATGGCCTGTTGATGCCGATGCCCAAGAACACCTACCTGCCCAATGGCCACAACCTGCAAATCCCGTCATTCCTGCCGCTATATCTGCCTGGCAACGGCGGGCTGTTATCGGCCGTCGCGATGATGGCCGCCGGCTGGGACGGTGGACCTGCGCGACATGCCCCCGGCTTTCCTGACGATGGCACCTGGGTGGTGCAGGCCGAGGGGCTTGCGCCTTTTCCTTGATTCAAGCACGCACATCTGCCAGGTTTCATTTCGAAGAGGACGAACGATTACCTCATATCCAAGTCATCGCCGTACAGTACCAGCCCCAGCTTTCTGGCCACGGCTTGTGAGGCTAGGTTGCTCCACGTGGTGCCATAGAGCGGCATGACGCCCCGCGCACGAATGGCCGTGGCCCAGCCAGCCACAACGGCCGCGGCATAGCCCCGTCCACGAAAACCTTCCAGGGTATGGACACCGGCCTCGTTGGCAACGCCGGGAAAGCGCGAGCTAAAGCATGCCGCCACGGCCCCGCACTCATGCAAGACCGCAAAGACCGGCGGCATCTCGTCTAGTTGCGAGAACAGCCAGGGGAAGTCAGGTTGAAGCGCCTGGGCGTTGTCGCGGGTCATGCGTGTGGTGGTGACACCTTCAGGTGCAGTGATGGTTGCGGGGAAGTGGTAGGCCGGGCCGTGAGAGATATTTTGAACCGGCGCGTGAGTCTCCAGAATGCGCTGATACATCTCGATATAAAGCGGCGGTTCGCGCAGGTCCTGCGGGATGGGTTCGCGGGCGACCCACAATTTCAGCTGCTGGACGACCTCCTCAGGAACGTCGTGACGAAACCGGCAGATGTGGCCGGCCGTGGTGCGCCCCAGGAAGAAGCGCGACGCGGCCGCGCCATCGGGTTCGTTGTCGGTGAGGATGCGGCCGTTGCCGTCGTGGGTGAACAGGGTGGTCGCCTGAATTTCGATGCGTTGAAGGTCAGAGAGTGTCACGTGGTTAATAGTACTCAAGCCAGTCCATGCAAAGGGGCTTGATTTTGGAGAGGCAGCCCAACCACAAACCGTTGGTGAATGGCATTCAGAATGGCATTCAATATGATGTATGGTGGCCGTGATTGTGATGCTGCGTTACGGCCCTTCGCTGATGCGCAAGCCGGCTGCACTTGAGCCTGCTGCGCCCAGCATCACCGCAATGCATTCGCGGAATCTGCCTTGAATCTGCCTGAAAATTACGAACTCTTCGAAGTTCCAAACGGCAATAACGCCCACAAGCGCGTTTGAATGACCAGCTCGCGCACATCGGCATAGACCTGTGCGGCTTCGCGGATGGCCTGCTTCGCTTCAAACGGCTTCGGCAACACAAACTCGCGCGGCGGTTCCACCAGAACGGCGCGAGTTTTTTTGTCGCTCGGCAACCCGCCCAGCACGCGTGCCTCTTCCACCGCCTGCGGGAAACCACCCAGCACATCCACTAATTTGCGCTCTAGAGCCATCTCGCCCGTCCACACCCGGCCACCGCACAGCGGCTCCAGCGTGTCATAGTCCAGCCGGCGGCCCTCGGCCACGATGTGCTTGAAATCATGATAGGCCCGCGCCACCGAGCCTTCCAGCGCGGCATGTTCGCCCTCACTGAGCGGCGTGGCATCGCTGAACATGCCGGCGTGTTCGCCGCGCCTGAGCAGGGTGCGATGCAGCAACAGCTTGCCAAATGCGGCCTGTGTATTGGGCTTGAGTGCAAACACGCCGATGCTGCCGGTGATCGTCATCGGCTGCGCAATGATTCGCTGGGCCAGCGCGGCCACGTAATAGCCACCGGATGCCGCCACGCCGCCCATGTAGACCACCACTGGTTTTTTACTTTGCAACCGGCGCACCTCGCGCGCAATCAAATCCGAGGCCAATGAATCGCCACCTGGCGAGTTCACATATAGGATCACCGCCGCGATATTTTTGTCCGCTTCGGCCTGACGAATAAGTTGCGAGACTGAGGTGGAGCCGGCCGTGCCGCTATCCAAAAAGGGCAATGGAACGGGCGATTCGATACTGCTGCCGCGAGTGATGGTGCCTTCAATGCGCACCACACCAATGGCCTTGTCGCTGTAGTCGTGCAGCGGCCGCAACAGCTGGCCCTTCACATCCTGCATCGGTACCAGCGCCGGCATTGGCTCTTCCTTCATCGCCTTTTGCAATTTGGCTTGCCAACGCGCCGGCAACCACTTGATCCAGGTCGGCGTGGGTTTGGCCGGTTTCGTCGCCCAGTCTGGCGCGAGATAAGTCTCAAGTTCATCTTCGTAGCGCGCCGCATCGAGCAGGCCCAATTCCACGGCCTGCGCCACGCTCAACGGGGCCTGGTCGATGAGTTCGCGCACGCGGGCCGGTGCCAGCTTACGGCCTTCGGCAATGCCGCGCACCATTTCCTCGAAGCGCGCGTTCAGCAACCACTCGGCCTGCTCGCGCGCGTCGTCAGAAAAATCGGTGCGCACAAACGGCTCGCCAGCGCTTTTGAACGGTGACACACGCACCAGGTCCACGCCGATGCCCAGATAGTCGAGCGCATCTTTGAAGAACAGATATTCGCTCTGCATTCCCAACACGCCCCACTCGGCCGAGGGCGGCATCGCAATCTGGTCGCACGCGCAGGCCAGGTAATACTGGAATGGGCCGAAGTTGTCGCCATATGCCACGATGCGTTTGCCAGCGGCGCGGAAGTTCAGCAGCACGGTGCGCAGGCTCTGGAACACGGATGGATCGGCATGGCATTGAATTTTGAGTCGCACGCCGCGCACGCGTGGATCCAAAGCCAGTTGCTCGAATAACTGGCGCAACTCGCTCACGCTGGCCGGCCCGCTCGGCCACGGCAGCCGTTTGATGAACGGGATTCTCGGCAGCGCCAACGGCGTGGGTAACTCCACGATTTCGCCGTCAAGGCTCATCGCCAGCCAGGGCGCGATCTCCTGCTTTGCGTGGCGGCGGTTGTGCAGGCGAATGCGGGTGCGCCGCAGAACAGTGCGTAGGTTGGGCATGGGGGCTTTGGAATCGGATTTTGGACAGAATTAACACGAATTAACACATTGAAGCGCCGAAAGACGGCGACTAAAAACAGCAAATAAATGTTATCTGACATCTGACATCTCTCAACTCACAGAATACGACAGGCGTCAGGTGAAAAGCGGATGGTGACCTTTTCGCCCAGCTTGGGCAGCACCAGACTGGGGTTGTTGAATAGATCAGCCAACAGGTGTTGCGTGCCGACGCGGAGTTTAACCCGAACGACAGAGCCCAGAAAAGTGATTTGTTCAATCACGGCCGGCAGCACGTTGTCGTGCTCGACTGGCGTCGGGTCATGGGTGGCCGGCGAGCCGATCTGAACCGCCTCAGGTCGTAGATTGACGATGACGCCTTCGCCGGCGCGACCACCTGGCAAGGTCCGAGCCAGACGAATCATCGCACCGGGCGGCAACCCCTCGATCAACACTCGATCACCGGCGGCCTCCTGAAGCGTGCCGTGCAGCACATTCAGCGTGCCGACGAATGATGCCACAAAGGCCGTGCGTGGGAAGTTATAAATTTCAAACGGCGTGCCGACCTGCTCCATCCGGCCTTCGCACATCACCACCACCCGATCCGACAACGACATAGCCTCTTCCTGGTCATGGGTGACATAGATCGTGGTGATGCCGAGTTGCTGCTGAATGGCGCGGATTTCATTGCGCAGCTCCAGGCGGATTTTGGCATCGAGCGCGGAGAGCGGCTCATCGAGCAGCAACACCTGGGGGCGAATGGCGATGGCGCGGGCCAGGGCTACGCGTTGTTGCTGACCGCCGGAGAGTTGATGTGGATAGCGGTTGCCCAGCGCCTGCATTTTGATCAGGGCCAGCATGTCACTCACGCGTTGGTGAATCTCGCTGGCCGGCTTGCGCGCAATCTTGAGGCCGAAGGCGATGTTGTCGCTGACACTCATGTGCGGAAAAAGCGCGTAGGACTGAAACACCATGCCGACATTGCGCTTATTGGGCGGCACGCCGGTGATCTCGGCATTGTCAATTTTGATGCTGCCCTGGGTCGGCGTCTCGAAGCCCGCCACCATGCGCATGGTGGTGGTTTTGCCGCAACCGCTGGGGCCGAGGAATGACACGAACTCGCCGCGTTGGACATCGAGATCGAAGTTCTCCACGGCCGTGGTCGGCCCAAACGCTTTGTGCAGGTTACTCAATTCAAGAAAGGCCATGGTTTGAAAAAGAGACGACGGACGACGGTCTGATCCTCACTAATGACTAACCACTAACAACTCACGACTTGCCTAGCGAATGCTGGCGGCCTGAGTCTGGTCGGTGCCGCGCGCGACGCGTTGAATGACCAGCACGCACACCCACACCAGTGCATAGCTGATGATGGTGAGCGCGGCTGGCTCGAAGATGCGATTGCGGCCGACGGCAGCCATGTAGGAGCCAAAGGCGCGCTCGTCGGGGAACAGGAAGTTGGCCAGGGTGTATTCGCCAATGGCGATGGCAAAGGTGAGCAACGAGGCGCTCAGCACGGCCACTCGCAAATTGGGCAGAATGACGCGCAGGATGATGTCGCCCCAGCCAGCGCCGAGGCTGCGTGCGGCCTCGGTCAACGTGCGCACATCGATGGCGCGCAGGCCGGTGTCCACGGCGCGATAGGTGTAGGGCATGACGCCGATGGTGTAGCCGCCGATGAGAATGACGGCGGTGCCGACCTCGGTGTTCGTCAACGCAAATGGCTGCGCGCTATATGTGCGCAGATAGCCGAAGGTGAGCACGATGCCGGGAATTGCAAACGGCAAGACGGTGAAGAAATCCATCACCGGCTTAAATTTGGGCACGCGGTAGTTCACCCAATAGGCCGTGGGGACGATGATCAGGATGCTGACCAGGATGGTGAAAAATGCCATCAGTGTCGAGAACAGCAGCGAGGTGTAGAAGCGCGGAATGCCCTGGCCGTTGTCGTCGGGATTGGTGGATAGCACGCTGGTATAGGCATCGAAGCTCAGCACATCGCGGCGCATCCGCAACGAATAATCGAACTGGGTCAGCAGCGGCACGATGAGATAGGCCGCGCACAGGATGAGGATGACCCAGGCGAAGAGGGTGGTGGGATTCAACTTTTTGACGGCCATCGTTTTTACGCGTGTTGTTGGAATGGAGACATCTCGGCAGGATGCCGCGCCGACGCCAGGCTGATTACCGCAGCCAGCGGGCGGTGCGCCGTTGCAGCCATACATACAGGGTGATGGAGATTGCCAGGATCACGATCATGCCCAGGGCCAGGGCGTAGCTGAGGCCGGGGTTGTAGAGCACATCGCCGCGAATTTGTCGGCTGATCACGCGCGTGATCACATCGACCTTGCTGCCAGTCAGCGCCTCGGCGGTGGCAAAGGCACCAAAGGCATTGCCAAATAAGAGCACGGTTGAGCCTAAAAACGACGGCAACAAAATCGGAATGCCGACATGGCGCCAGAAGTCGAGTGTGCTGCCGCCCAGATTGGCTGCTGCTTCGCGCCATTCGCGCCGCAGACCATCGAAGGCCGGCACCATGATCAGCACCATCAGCGGGAACTGAAAATACAGATACGCCAGAGTCAGGCCGGCTACGGTGTAGATGCTGAAACCGTTGTTGTACAGATCAATACCGATGCCATCGCGCAGAAATTTGGTGAGCGCGCCGGTGCGGCCCAGCAGCGTAATAAAGGCAAAGGCCAGCGGGATGCCGCCGAAATTGGCGGCCACGCTGCAAAAGGTGATGACCCAGCCGCGAATGGCGCGCGGGAGGCCGCCAATCGTGATAGCCCATGCCAACAATGCGCCCAACCCTGCGCCGAGGATGGCGGTGACCAGGCTGATTTGAATGCTCACGCCGTAGGATTGCAAAATGGACGGCGTAAATATCCCACTCAGATTGTCCAGTGTGAACGCACCCTGCCGGTCGCGAAAACTATTGGTCAGGATGGTCAGCGACGGGAACAGCAGAAAGATGAAAGCGAACAGGAGAAAGGGCAACACACCGACCCAGGCCAGCGAGACGCGCCGAATTGGGAGAGCGGGTGCGGGAGGGTGGTCGAGCGTGACTTGCATTGTGGAGAAGAGACGGGAGACGGGGTGGCTCAGAAGCCAGGACGGGAGACGGCCAGTGAACCGTCTCCCGTCGATATCTCAAATCCGCAGCAACGGCTATTGCTTGGGGAATTCGATCTGGGTCACGGCATCCCACTTCTCGCCCAACACAGCCTTGTGCTTGTTGAGCTGCTCCAGTGTGGGGAACACGGCCTTGGCATACAACTCATCCGAAGGCAGTTTGGCGGCCAGATCAGCCGGGATCACGCCGCGTGAGGCCAGGTCGATGTAGCGAATGGGATGGCAGTAGCCCTTGATGAAGATGAGCTGGCCCTCGTCCGAGAACACATGCTCCATCCATAGTTTGGCGGCATTGGGATGCGGCGCATAGGCGCTGATCTGGGTGACGTAGTAGCCACCGACCTGGGCCGAGGCGGGGATCACCACTTCGACCTTGGGGTTGCCGTTGGCCTTGTCGCGGGCGGCCAGCGCGTTGTAGTCCCAGTCGAACACAATCGGCGTCTCGCCCTTGCCAAAGGATTGCGCGCTATTCGACGGCACAAAGTTGCCGACCTCGTTCAGCTTGGTGAAGAACTCCAAACCCGCCGTCGTGTCGTCGGCGCTGCCACCATTGGCCAGCGCGGCATTGAACACGGCCTGAGCCTGCGAGTTGCCGACGCGGGGATCATTGATCGACACCATGCCTTTGTATTCGGGCTTGAGCAGATCCATGATGTCCTTGGGCACGTTGGTCACCGCATCGGCGTTCACCTGCATGGCCATGACGCCGTAGTAGTTGCCGGTGCGATAGCCTTCCTCGTCCTTGAGGTCGGCGGGAATGCTGTCCCAGGTGCTGACTTTGTAGGGCACGACCAGCTTCTCTTCGACCGCCTGCACACCGAAGGCCGGGCCGACATCGAGCACGTCCGGGGCCTGCGGGCCTTTGTTGTCTTTGTTGGCTTTCACGGCTTCCAACTCTTCACCCGAGCCGGCGTCGGGGCTGATCTCGTTCACGGTCAGGCCATATTTGGCTTTGAAGGTGTCGATCATCTCGCCGTAGTTGCACCAATCGCGCGGCAGCGCAATGGTGTTGAGCGTGCCCTCGGCTTTGGCAGCCGCGATCAACGCCGTCATATCCATCGCAGCCGGCGCAGTCGTGGACATGGCCTCGGTCGTCGTCATCGCAGCGGTGGCTTCGACCGTTGGAGCTGCTGTTGACTCGGCCGCTGAGGTGGGTTCAGCAGCAGTGGTGGCGACGGGAGCCGTGGCAGCAGGGGCGGCAGGTGCCGCGGCAGGTGCCGCGCAGGCAGACAGCACGAGTGCTGCAACAACAGGCAACAGCAACAGGCGTACGCGAAGGTTTTGCATGGTTATCCCTCAATCTCCTAATGACGTTTACAACAAGAAAAATGGCTATGAACGCAGACGTGGAGCGCAATGCTGCGTTCAAAAACGTGAAGGCGCTATCCGACGTGATGGTGGATTACGCCAGTAACAGGGAACTTATAGACCGTCCCGATTAAGAAGATTGGAATGCCAATTTAAGGCCACATTAAATACCGGCAGGTGGTCTGTGTCATGATTAGGTTGCTGATTCATTCGCCTGATGGTTAAATATTGATTAACTTCTCTTTAAGCATAAACCGTGTAGGCGTCCGACCAGCGCTGTTTGTTCGCTTACGTATCAAAAACCGCTACACAAGCGAATTCTTTCCGAAAGTTGTGTCTGATCCAAAAATCCAAAAGGAGTTTTCCCAAATGAAAAGTATTTCCCGAAGAACCCTGTTGCGTGCCCTGCCCCTGGCCGGCGTTGCGCTAGCCGCTTGCGCTGCACCGCCACCCGCCGCCGCGCCTGCTGCCACCACGGCACCAGCCGCCGCGGCACCGGCCGGCAATATGGATGCCCTGATCGCGGCAGCCAAAGCCGAGGGTGAGCTGAACACGATTGCATTGCCGCACGACTGGGCCAACTACGGCGAGGTCATCGAGACCTTCAAAGCCAAGTACGGCATCAAGATCAACGAGATCAACCCCGACGCCGGCTCCGCCGACGAGCTCGAAGCCATCAAGGCCAACAAAGATAACAAAGGCCCGCAGGCACCCGATGTCATCGACGTTGGCTTTGCGTTTGGCCCACAGGCCAAGGCCGATGGGCTGATCCAGGCCTACAAGGTGAGCACCTGGGACACCATTCCGGACAACCTCAAGGATGCCGAGGGCTTTTGGTATGGCGACTACTACGGCGTGTTGACATTCGAGTACAACAAGTCCGTCGTCACCAGCGAGCCCAAGGATTGGGCCGATCTGCTCAAGCCCGAGTTCAAGGGGCAGGTGGCATTGGCCGGCGACCCACGCGTGTCGTCACAGGCTATCAACGCGGTGTATGCCGCAGGTCTGGCCAGTGGTGGTTCGGTGGACGATGCCGCACCGGGGCTGGAGTTCTTCAAGAAGCTGAACGAGGCCGGCAACTTCGTGCCCGTCATCGCCAAGCCGGCCACGATTGCCAAGGGTGAGACGCCGGTGTCGATCCGCTGGGACTACAACGCGCTGGCCAACCGCGATGCCACCGCCGGCAACCCCGAGATTGGTGTGGTTGTGCCCGCCAGCGGTGTGCTGGCCGGTGTGTATGTGCAGGGCATCAGCGCCTACGCGCCGCACCCCAACGCCGCCAAGCTGTGGATGGAATTCCTCTACAGCGATGAGGGTCAACTGCTGTGGCTGAAGGGCTACGCCCACCCCATTCGCTACAACGATCTGGTGAAGCGTGATGTGATCCCGGCCGACCTGGCTGCCAAGCTGCCGCCGGCCGATTCGTATGCCAAGGCAGTCTTCCCCACGCTCGATCAACTCACGGCCTCCAAGAAAGTGATCACTGAGGGCTGGGACAAGACCGTCGGCGCGAACGTGCAGTAGCTCGATGTTAATCGCCTGGGTAGGGGTGCAGCATGCTGCGCCCCATGCCGATATCTATCCTATCTGGTAGTCTGTCAAAGTAAACTTTACGTAGCCCAAGCCGTCATTCCCGCGCAGGCGGGAATGACGGCTTGGGCTAACGGTGTCTATCCAGTCTCAGATTCGCCCTTGGAACAACCTAAACTAAAGCCTTTGCTTTAACAGACCCCTATACACATCGCATGTCATCTCGCCGAATCTCCTGGGCCTGGCTGGGCGTCGTGCCGTTTGCGCTGTTTGCGCTGGCCTTCCTGCTGTTTCCATCGCTGGCGATTTTTATCCGCAGCTTTCAGGACAATGCCGGCGCGTTCACCTTCGACAACATTCTAGGCCTCGGCCAGCAGTCCATTCGCGACTCGTATTGGGTCAGTATCCGGCTGAGCATCGTCACGGCCCTGATCGGCGGCGGATTGGGCTTCATGCTGGCCTACGCGCTCATTTTGGGCGGCACACCCAGCTGGCTGCGCTCGATCTTCATGACCTTCTCCGGCGTCGCATCCAACTTCGCTGGGGTGCCGCTGGCGTTCGCCTTTCTGTCCACGATCGGTCGCCTCGGCGTCGTCACATTGCTGCTCAAAGCCATCGGCCTCGATCTGTATGGCAACGGCTTCAGCCTGTATACCTTCTGGGGGCTGGCGCTGACGTATGTGTATTTTCAATTGCCGTTGACCTTGCTCGTCATCGCGCCGGCCATGGATGGTTTGAAGAAACAATGGCGCGAGGCCAGTGAAAATCTGGGCGCGAGCGCGTGGCAATACTGGCGGTTTGTTGGCCTGCCCATTTTGATGCCGGCTCTGCTCAGTATGTTCATCCTGCTGTTCGGCAATGCCTTTGGTGCCTATGCCACAGCCTACGCGCTCACCGGCGGTCAGATCAACCTGGTGCCAATCGTCATCGGCTCTCAAATTCGGGGCGATGTGTTTAACAATCAGGGTCTGGGCAATGCACTGGCCCTGGGCATGGTCGCGATCATGGCCGTGTCCATCGCCCTATATTCCGTGCTCCAAAATCGCACGGCCCGCTGGCTGCGCTGAAGAGGGTGGCTGGTGGCTGGTTGTTAGTTGCTGGTTACTGAATCCGTATCACCAATCACTAACGACTAGCAACTAGCAACTAGCAACTAATATCTAACGACTCCTATGCGTCAAAAACTTTGGTCCTGGTTGTGGGTGGTGTTGGGCGCGCTGTATTTTGTGGTGCCGCTGTATGCCACTGCCGATTTCTCATTGCGCGCCCAAAAGGGCGTGTTGAGTTTGCGCGCGTATGAGAACGTGTTCAAAGATCCCAAATTCGCGGAGTCGTTTCTGTTCTCGCTGCAGATGGCGGTGCTGACGATTCTGGTCAGTCTGATTTTGATTGTGCCCACGGCCTACTGGGTGCAGTTGCGGCTGCCCAAGCTGAGGCGGGTGATGGAGTTCCTGACGCTGTTTCCGTTCGTGGTGCCGGCGGTGGTGCTGGCGTTCGGCCTGATTCGCATCTATAGCCGGCCGCAACTGGGCGGGCTGTTGCCGCCGTTGCTCAACACACCGGCCCTGCTGGTGGCCAGCTACATGGTGCTGGCGCTGCCCTATGTTTACCGCGCCACAGACACCGGCCTGCGCGCCATCGATGTGCACACGTTGACCGAGGCCGCGCAAAGTTTGGGGGCCGGTTGGGCCACCATTTTGTTTCGGGTCATCTTCCCCAACTTGCGAGTGGCATTGCTCAGCGGCGCATTTCTGACCTTCGCCACCGTCATGGGCGAGTTCACCCTGGCCTCGCTGCTGGTGAAGCCGGCGTTCGGCCCATATATGCAATTGCTGGCCAGCAGCAAGGTCTATGAACCCAGCGCCATCGCCGTCATCAGCTTTTCGCTCACCTGGGCTTGCATCGGCATCATTCAACTCGTGGGTCGCCGCTCGCCGGGGCAGGCGCAGTTGGCAGCAACGAAATAAGTGGTTAGTTATTAGTCGTTAGTGATTAGTTGGGAGCAGACAGTCGTCGGTCGTCCGATGTCCGTCGTCCATCAATATGGCATTTCTAGAACTCACTCACATTCGCAAGGAATTCGGCGGCGCCAACAAGGCGGTGGCCGTGCGCGACTTTAATCTCCAGGTGCAGAAGGGCGAGTTTGTGTCGTTCCTGGGCACCAGCGGCTGCGGCAAGACAACGACGTTGCGCATGATCGCGGGCTTCGAGACGCCGACCCAGGGCACCATCACCATCAATGGGAAAGATGTGACATCGGTGCCGCCGAATAAACGCAATGTCGGCATGGTTTTCCAGTCGTATGCGCTGTTTCCCCACATGAGCGTGAGCGACAACATCGCCTTCGGCCTGAAGATTGCGCGGCAATCGTCGAGCGACATGAAGCAGCGGGTGGGGGAAATGTTGCAATTGATTGGGCTGGAGCAGATGGGCAGCCGCTATCCGCACCAGCTCTCCGGCGGCCAGCAACAACGCGTGGCCCTGGCCCGCGCCATCGCCATTCGCCCGCAGGTGTTGCTACTCGACGAGCCGCTCTCGGCGTTGGATGCCAAAATCCGGGTCAGTCTGCGCGAGGAGATTCGCGCCATTCAAAAGCGGTTGAACATCACCACGATCTATGTCACCCACGATCAGGAGGAGGCGCTGTCGCTGTCCGATCGCGTGGTGGTGATGAACGCGGGCAACATCGAGCAGGTCGGCACGCCATTCGAGATTTACAACTTCCCGGCCACGCCCTTTGTGGCCTCATTCGTTGGTACCCTGAACCAGCTCAAAGCCACGGTCGGCGACGCGCACACGATTGTGTTTGAGGGGCAAACGCTACAGGTGGCAGAGCCAATTGCGCAGAAGCCGGGTGAAGTGGTCGATATCGCCATCCGGCCCGAGATGATCCTGCTCACCCACACCGGCCAGGGCAACGCCCTCAAAGCCCGTGTAACCGAGATCACCTTTTTGGGGGCCGTGGTGCGCGTGCAGCTCAAGGCCGGCCAGACCGTGTTCGATCTCGATGTCTTCAACAACCCCAACCTTAAATTGCCAGAAGTCGGCAGCGAAGCCACAGTCAGTTTCGCGCCGGAAGCGGTGAGGGTGATGGGGTAAGAAGATGGGGAGAAGTCAGATATCAGATATCAGATTGGTGCTTGACATATCGTGTCTGCGCGTGATGCTCTTCTGACCTCTGACCTCTGACCTCTGACCTCTGACCTCTGACCTCTGACCTCTGACCTCTAGTCAATCCTATACCCCACCCCTCGCACCGTCTGCAGCCGGTCCGGCTTGGCGGGGTCTTTCTCGATCTTTTCGCGCAGCCAGCGAACGTGCACATCGACGGTTCGGGGGTCACCGTTGAAGTCATAGCCCCAGATTTGGGTGATGAGATATTCGCGGGTGAGCACGGCCCCTTTGTTGCGCAGCAGGGTCGTGAGCAACTCAAATTCCTTGTGGCTCAGTTTCACCTCGGTGGTGCCCAGATACACCCGCCGCGAAATTAAATCCACTTCCAGGTCGCCGCTTTGCAGTTTGTTGCCGACCCGGCGCGGCGAACGGCGCAGGGCGGCTCGCACACGCGCGGTCAGCTCGGGCAGGCTGAACGGCTTCACCACATAGTCGTCGGCGCCGTTGTCGAGGCCGATCACGCGGTCCACTTCGCTGCCGCGCGCGGTCAGCAAAATGATGCCCATGTCGCTCTCGCGGCGCAAAATTCGGCAGATGGATAGGCCGTCCATGCCCGGCAGCATCACATCCAGCAACACCAGGTCGGGTTGCACACGCCGGGCCAGCTCCAACGCTTCATCGCCGCGCAACGTCGTCGTCACGGCATAGCCCTCACTCTCCAGATGCTGCGCCAGCATATCCAGCACCACCGGCTCATCTTCAACAATCAAAATCTTCGACATCTTTGTTTTAGCGCTTTGCGGGTCGGGCTGTGAAGCGTGGGAAGAGTGGGATGGGTAGGATGGATTGACACCGTTTGATCCAATGTTAGAAATTTCTGGTTCCATATCCCGGCTCAGGTAGTAATCCATTCGGACTGGCTTAAGCATTGGCCTTGGGTTCGGCTTTTGGGCCTGTGTTCTTGGGCGGCTTGTAATCTTTTAATTCACCCGTTGCCGCAAAAATGACGCGCTCGCACAGGTTGGTCACGCGGTCGCCGATGCGCTCCAGGTTGTGGGCCACCCACAACAAATACGTTGCGCCGGTGATGGTTTTGGCATCGGCCATCATGTAGGTCAGCAACTCGCGAAGCACCTGTTGATACAGCGCATCCACTTCATCATCGCGTTCGGCCACCCGCCGGGCCATGTCCGCATCCATCTGAATATAGGCATCCAGCGAGGCATGGATCATCTCGTTCACGATCATCTGCATGCGAGGAATATCGATCAGCGGCTTGATGAGCGGCTCGCCACCCATGCGAATGACAATCCTGGCGATGCCGGCGGCATGATCGGCCATGCGCTCCAACTCCACGGCCATGTGCATGGCCGCGAGAATGGCGCGCAAATCGCTGGCCGCTGGCGATTGGGTCGCCATCGTGCGCAGACATTCATTCTCGATCTTGTAGCGCAGCGCATTCACCCGCTCATCCACTTCGGTGATTTGATGGGCCATGCCCAGGTCACGATCTTTGAGTGCCGTCACCGAGCGCGCAGTTTGCTCCTCGACCAGGCTGCCCATGCGCAATATGTCGTCGCGAATAATGCGCATGTCCTGATCCAAAAGTGCGCGGGGATGGAGATAAGTTGACATTGCTGGTTGCTGGTTGCTGGTGGTTGCTAGTGGCTAGTTGCTGGTTGCTGGTTACCAACGACTAGCAACCAGCAACCAACCACTAGCAACCCGCTACTAACCAAATCTTCCACTCACATAGTCTTCAGTTCGTTTGTCGCTGGGTTTGGTGAAGATTTTCTGGGTCTCATCAAACTCAATCATTTCGCCGGCCCGGTCTGGGCGCATCATCAGCATGGCGGTGTAGTCGCTGGCGCGCGCGGCCTGCTGCATGTTGTGGGTGACAATCACGATGGTGTAACGCGTCTTCAACTCCTGCATCAGCTCTTCCACTTTGATGGTGGCCACGGGGTCGAGGGCCGAGCACGGCTCGTCCATCAAAATCACTTCGGGCTCCACCGCAATGGCGCGAGCAATGCACAACCGCTGTTGCTGGCCACCCGACAGGGCCGTGCCGCTTTGCTTCAGCTTATCCTTGACCTCTTCCCACAATGCCGCTCCGCGAAGGCTCTTTTCGACCACCTCGTCCAACTCACCCTTGGTCATCCGGCGGGTCAGCCGCACACCGTAAGCCACGTTGTCGTAGATGGATTTTGGGAAGGGGTTGGGCCGCTGAAACACCATGCCCACCCGGCGTCGCACGGCCACCGGGTCCACATCGGACGCGTAGATGTTCTGGCCTTCCAGTTCAATCTCGCCTTCGACCCGGGCCGTCGGCACCAGCTCGTTCATCCGATTGAGCGAACGCAACAATGTGCTTTTGCCGCTGCCCGAAGGGCCAATCAGTGCGCTGATCTTGTTCTCATACACCGGCATCGTCACTTCATACACGGCTCGAAAGTTACCGTAATACACCGATAAATCTTTGAGCGTCATTTTGGTCGGTCCGGCCGCGGCTCCAGTTCTGTCGTTGTTCGCCATGAATTTGTCCTGTCTTTGTCCTGTCTAATGTAATACGCAATGAGTGTTATCTCAATATGTTTTCCACGTTAAGTCCACGTTAAACCTTGCGGCGCTGAAAGTTCTCAATGCAAGTTGCCGCCTTCGTACGAAACCCATGTAAAACAGATTAGGAGTCATAGACGCAGGCTTCAAAAGCCTACAGGGTCTGCACGGCCACAAATGCATCAGGCTCGGCCGCAGCCACCAATGGGTTGCGCAAAGGCTTGCCGAACAGGGCCGACTCGACCTCAAACACATCTCCAGGTTGCGTCTTGATACCGGCTGAAACGCTCAGGGCCGATGCGCCGAAGAAGTGGATGTGCACATCACCAGGCTGCCGAAAGTGGGGGTATTTAAAGTGGTGGTGCTCCATGTTGGCGATGGAGTGCGACATGTTCGCCTCGCCGGTGGTGATGGTATCGGTCCACAGCGTCTGGCCGTCGCGCACAATTCGCACGGTGCCGCGCACATCGTCCGGCAGCGCGGCGTCGGGTGAATCCGCAATCAGCACCTCCGGCCCAAATGAGCACGCACGCAACTTGGAGTGAGCGAGATATAAATAATTTTGACGCTCCAACACATGATCACTGAACTCATTGCCCAGTGAAAACCCAACCCGCAGCACATTACCCGTTTCACCAATGATGTAGAGGCCGGTCAGCTCGGCCTCCTCACCGCCATCCAGGGCAAAGGCCGGCAGGGGCAATGGGTGTTCCGGTGGCACCACCCAGCGGCCATCACCCTTGTAGAACCATTCGGGTTGGGCGCCGATCTTACCCCTGCCAGGTTTGCCACCCTGCACGCCCGACTCAAACATCAGCAGCGAATCGCTCTTTTTGGCCGGGTCTGTCTGCACATGCATGGCATTGCGAGCCATGGCGCTGCCCAGGTGATTCAGGCCGGTGCCGCTCAAAATCATGTGAGCGGGATCGGGATGATCCAACGGCGTGAGCACACGCTTTGCGTCGATAAGATTGGCGTAGGGCACCGTGGCTGTGCCGAGCCGCGCGTGGGCCAGCGCGGCCAATGATGTGTGAGTCCGGTCCGCGTCCATGGCCAGGGCATAGATGGACGGCGCATCCACCAGCCGAAGCGCGTTGCCATTGTCGATGGGCATGCCGACGGCGCGGTCACCGTGGTCGGTCAAAAATTGAACGAGTCGCATATGCAGTGCATTTTGCGGGTGGATTAACCCGGTGGCAAACGACGTTACTTCCAGGACAAAGATCGGTTGCATCTGGTATGGCTGTATCGAGGCCTTTGCCGACCTGGGCATATCCGTGTATGCCGTGGCGCTCAACGAGGAGGAACTCGCATCGAAGTTCTATTCACCGGCCAGCCTACCGGCCAGCCTACCGGCCAGCCTACCGGCCAGCCCAGCGGCGCAGTGATCGCCGACGACCGCAATCCCGAGCTGTGGGCGGCGGCCAAAATCGGCCAGGCGACGGGTCATTCGCGCGCGATGATGGGCATGAAGTAGGGCTGGTTCACCTGCAACCACTGCGCGGTCACCGGCCCCCAATTGCCGCCGGCATTTTGGCCGCGCACAAACAAGGTGTGCCGGCCCAGACTCATCCCACTGGTGTCCAGGGTGGTCTGGGCGGTCTCACTCACCGTGTTGAACCCGCCATCCAGCGCTTGCAGGCTGATCGGGGTGCCACCGGCCCACGGCGGGGTGTCGATGTAGAGCTCGGTGGCGCTGATGGGCTGCACGGCGGGCCGGCCAACGCTGCCACTGGTGTTGCCGAGCCGGCTGTCGTCCACCAGCGCGCGCACGATCACGGCCTGGCCCTGCCCCACGGCCGGGCTGCTCAGCGTCGGCGTCAGCGTGGTTGGCCCCAACGCGGTGGCATACGGCTGACGCGCACTCTTGGCCGCGTAGAGCAATGCACCCTTGTTGCTGGGCCAAAAGAGGCCGTCCACGCAGTTGTAAGGTGGCGTAAAACCGCCACACCCGCCGCCC
>Ga0105048_10004382_pt1 | contig 23009 bp, 23 predicted proteins | sample MAT05_FD_78382 | JGI IMG/M metagenome (GOLD analysis project Ga0105048, IMG submission 78382) | Freshwater microbial communities from Lake Fryxell liftoff mats and glacier meltwater in Antarctica - MAT-05 | ecosystem: Environmental > Aquatic > Freshwater > Ice > Liftoff microbial mat | place...
GCTTCTCGTGCTCATTCGGAGGCGCTGGTGTTAAGTTTGGATTATCGACCACCGTTAAACTGGGTGGCGCTTTTGGATTTTTTTACTGCCCGTGCGGTCCCGCAAGTCGAACACGTGGAGGCGGGCGTCTATCGACGTTGCGTGCGCAGTTGGGTCAATCCGGCGCAGGGCGGATGGATCGAAGTTTGTCACGATGCGGCCCGTGCGCGCTTGCAGCTCAGGGTGTCGGATGGTTTGCGCGCCGACCTTGTGCCGTTGATTGCGGCGGTGCGTCGGCAATTTGATCTGGATTGTGATCCAACAAGAATTAGCGAGGCGTTGGGTAGTCTGGCGCAGGCGCATCCCGGTCTGCGCCTGCCGGGCGCCATCGATAGCTTTGAACAAGCGGTTCGAGCGATTCTTGGGCAGCAGGTGAGCGTCGCCGCGGCGACCACGTTGGCGGGGCGCATCGCGCTGCGTCACGGCACGCCGATTGTCACTGCGTATCCGGCGCTGAGCCGATTGTTTCCCAGCGCCGAGACGGTAGCTGCTTTGCCGGAGAATGAACTCAGTGAGCTGGGCATTCTAGCCACCCGTGCGCGCAGCATTTTGGCCTTAGCGCGTGCAGTTGCCGGACAGCATTTGCGCTTGGATTGCGAAGCGCCGCTCGAACGGACTTTAGCCAGCTTGCGCGAATTACCTGGGATTGGCGAATGGACCGCGCAGTATATTGCGATGCGCTGTTTGTCTTGGCCAGATGCGTTCCCGCATACCGACTTAATCATTCGCCGCGCATTCCCTGGCTTGAAACCGCAAGCGGTATTGGACGCGGCGGAGATTTGGCGACCCTGGCGAGCTTATGCCACTTTGCATCTATGGAAACAAGCATGACTACGATTATCGAATGTTTTACTCAGACGCCGCTCGGACCGCTGCGCTTGGCCGCGCAGAATGAACAGCTAATCGGTTTGTGGTTTAGCGGTCAAAAGTACGAACCGCCTAAACAAACTGATGGCACCAGTCTGGATAGCCCGCTATTGCAATCGGTTGTGCACTGGCTAAACGATTATTTCGCCGGGCGTGCTAATCGAGTGGATATTTCATTGAATCCGCGCGGCAGCGATTTTCAACGGCTAGTGTGGCAGCAATTGCGTGGTATTTCGCCAAGTGAAATGTGCAGTTACGGCGCGCTGGCGAATGCCATTGGCAGACCGCATGCCGCGCGCGCCAGTGCCGCGGCGGTCGGGCGAAATCCAATTTCAATTTTAATTCCCTGCCATCGGGTGTTGGGCGCCAACGGTGCGCTAACCGGTTATGCCGGCGGCTTAGGCCGTAAACGCGCCCTGCTAGCGCTTGAAGCCGGACAGGGCCTGCCATGGCAGGCAGTTCGGCACGACTATTGCACGCAGTACGGTGATCCGATTAGCGTCACTCCCGGTCAGCGCGTGCGTTTTTTGGACCGCTCCGACGATGGTGAATTTGCTGGTTGGAAATGGGCGCAAGCAGATGACCGCGGCGGCTGGGTGCCGCGTTTGTATTTCGGCCCGAATGATGCGAGCGGTTATGCCCACGCTTTACGCAACTACAGCGCGCGCGAATTGGCCGTCAGCGCCGGTGACGAGATTCTCGAACTCGATCAATTCAGCGGCTGGCTGTGGGTAATCGACCGCAACGGGCGTTGCGGTTGGATACCAGAAACTGCACTCAGTGCCCAGCGCCGATTATTGCATCCGGTTTGACTGCCAAAATCGCCGCCATGAATTGATTTTGAATGCGTGCTAGCGCTTGCGCGGTATGGCCTTCAAAGCGCAGCACTAATACCGGCGTGGTATTGGATGCACGCACCAGACCAAAACCGTCGGCGTATTCGGCGCGCAGTCCATCGAGAGTGATGACCTCCAACGCTCCCTCGAAATGCGCGCTGTGACGTAATTTCTCGATCAATTGATGATTTTCACCTTCAGCGCAGCTGATATTTAATTCCGGCGTGCTGAAACTGCTGGGCAGCGCGTCCAATATTGCGCTGGGATCAGCATATCTGCTTAAGATTTCCAATAATCGACCGGCGGTATAGGTAGCATCGTCAAATCCATACCAGCGTTCGGCAAAAAAGATATGGCCGCTCATTTCCCCGGCTAATGGAGCGCCGCTTTCTTTGAGCTTGGCTTTGATTAACGAGTGACCGGTTTTATACATCGTTGCTACACCACCCGCATCGCGAATGTCCATCGCCAAGCGTTGGCTGCATTTGACGTCGAAGATAATCTCACCGCCGGGCACGCGTGATAACACGTCGCGCGCAAACAGCATGATCTGGCGATCTGGGTAAATAGTATGGCCGTCGCGTGTCACTAGACCCAGCCGGTCGCCATCACCATCAAAAGCCAAACCCAAATCGGCACCTTGCTTTTTTACTTCAGCAATCAGATCGACCAGATTTTCTGGTTTAGACGGATCTGGATGGTGATTGGGAAAATCGCCATCCACCTCCGAATACAACTCGGTGACCTGACAGCCCAGCGCGCGCAGAATGCCCGGCGCCGACGCGCCGGGAATACCATTGCCAGAATCGACCACGATGTTGAGTGGGCGCGCTAACTTGCAATCGCTCACAATTCGCTGCGTGTATTCGGCCAGCACGTCCAGTGTGCTTAAAACCCCGGCGCCCTCGCTATAGTTTTCCGTTTCGATGCGCTGACGCAGCGCTTGAATATCGTCGCCATAAATCGCGCGGCCGGCGAGCACCATTTTGAAGCCGTTGTAATCTTTCGGGTTGTGACTGCCAGTCACTTGAATACCGCTGCTGCAACCGTGTTCTGAGCGGGTGGCCGCCACGTAATAAAGCATTGGTGTGGTGACCGCGCCTAGATCAATGACATTGAGGCCACTGGCGCGCAAACCGCTGATTAGCGCCGCGCTCAGCGCCGGCCCGGACAGCCGACCATCGCGACCCACCGCAACCGCGACCTCGCCCAGTTGGCGTGCTTGCGAGCCAAACGCGCGCCCTAAGTGTTCGGCGAAATCCTCGTTCAAGGTCTGGCCGACCACGCCACGAATGTCATAGGCCTTAAAGATGGAAGCTGCGACTTGCATTGGGGGATCCTTGGGTGGAGTTATCGCGTGATTCTAACGGCAAGATCGCAGACGCTTGCGCGCTCCAGCGGCCAAAAGCGTTCGACCGATGAAGCGCAGGTCGAACCCACCGCGGCTTGATCAGCCAGAACCGTGCAATCTGCCCCCCGTAGCGCACTCACCCAACTGGTGCACGAGTCAATCTACTGAAATATCGAAAGAATCATCAAGCTACGCCACTCGAAAGCGGTCAACAGAGGTTTCTAGCAGCCTGTCGGCCTTCCGGCGCACACGCGAGGAAAGTCCGACAGGCTGCTCGGATCAACAAGGCAAGCAAACGATCTTGGTCCCAGCCGCCGCACATTAGTTTGCAACACCCGGGGTTTCCAACACGGCGCAATATGCGCAGACTGCGCCCGTCAATGGGATGGTGATCACATGCGCGCAACGTTTTTTGGCCCACACATTCTTCGTCTTGGGTACTTGCGCGCTTTGGCTGTTGTGCTGCTGCTCTGCAGTGCAGCGCTGCCGGCGGCCGAAGTTCGTTTGGCGCCGCCGCAGGCCATGTTCAAGGAAAGCATTACGCTGAAGCAGTTTGTGCGCGGCACTTTGCGTTTCGTGTTGTTACATGAATTGGGGCACGGTTTTGTCGATTTGTATCAAATTCCGGTGCTGGGTCGCGAGGAGGACGCTGCCGACCGGTTTGCGACTTGGTGGTTGTCGCCCGATGGCAACGAGGACGGCACCGATGCGATCGCTGCCATTGAATGGTGGATGGCATCCGGCAAGTTCAGTGGTGCAACACGCGAAGAGCTAGCTTGGTGGGGTGAGCACAGCATTGACGAGCAGCGCGGTTACCAAATCGCCTGCTTGCTGTATGGCAGTGATCCAGAAACCATGGGGCCACTAGCGGGTCGATTGGGTGTGCCACAGGAGCGGCGCGAGACCTGTATCCCGGAAGCGCAGCAAAATGCGGCCTCATGGTCGGCGTATTTGAGTGGCCAAGCCACCCAGTTAATTCACCAGTTGGATGGATTTCTGGTGCCGATTAAATATGAGGAACCAGGCAGCGCTGACAATAAAGCGGCCGCACAATTGATTCACGAAATGAAGTTATTGGATGAGCTGCAAGCGCTGTTGGGGCAATTCAAGTTTCCCGAAGGTGCGGTGATGGTGCGCCTGATTGCACAAGATTGTGGTGTGCCAAACGCTTATTGGAACGGCGCTGAGCGTTCGATCATTCTTTGCCACGAACTGGTTAATCACGTGGCCAATCTCGGTTACGCGGCGGGCTTTCGCTGACGCGTTTATCTTAGGGCTCGAGAGGAAATAACTTGGACTTTTGGCCGTCGGATTGGGATGCGATGCGAGGCGCGATGAGTGCGGTGTGGCGCGCCACATAAGCGAGTCGCAACGACGCAGCGCGCCCAAGCCGGCGAGCAAAAAGTCCAAGTTTTTGACGAACGAGCCCTCAGTGCTCGAGAGGAAATAACTCGGACTTTTGGCCGTCGGATTGGGATGCGATGCGAGGCGCGATGAGTGCGGTGTGGCGCGCCACATAAGCGAGTCGCAACGACGCAGCGCGCCCAAGCCGGCGAGCAAAAAGTCCAAGCTACTGACGAACGAGCACTTAGCCCGCATTCAATTTGAAATTGACGGTTTTGCGCACCCGCGTGGCAACCGAAATACCGTTTTCCTGCCGCGCTTCGAAGCGCCAGCGTTGTGCGGCACGCATGGCCTCACGGTCAAAGATACGCGCGGGCTCAGAAGCGACCACTTTGACATCGCCCACATCACCATTGGCATTGATCGTCAGCTCTAGCTCAACCCAACCCTCAACGCGCCGTTGTAAGGCATTCGAAGGATAAGCTGGCCGCGTATCGACAATTTGTCGGGCCTCCCGCACCGCGGCGACCGCGGCCGGTGGCGGTTCAACAGTCTCACGGACGACCGCGACTGGCTCTGGCGCCGTCCTCGGTGCCGGATTGTCGAGGGCAGGCTGGGTCTTGGCTGTCGGTGTTGCAACGGGTGGCTGAACGGGTGCAGCGACTGGCTGGGCCGGTGCAGCGGGTAGTTCTGGCGCTGCAGCTGAGCTGACCGGTTCCACTGGCGCCGCAAGCGCTTGCGCGGCAAGGGCAGTTTGCCGCGCTGCCTCTTGCTCGGCTTGCGCGAGTTCTGCGCGCAACGAGGCAAGCCGCAACTCACTGGCGCCCATTCGTGTGACCAAATCGAATTGCCGGCGCGCCTCGTTGAGCTCGCCAGACGCGATCGTGCCAGAAACCAGTGCGCTCGCGGGTGGAATCAGTTCCAGCAAGGCCTGCCGTGCGACCACATCCTGGGCGTCGATATCGAGCATGGCCAAGTAATACTCGATCGAGTTGTCGCCCGCGGGCGACAGTAGGCGCCGCTCTTGAAGCGCGCTGCGCGCTTTTTGCAACAAGCTCTGCTGTGGATCGGCAGCCGTGGGGCGGCTTGCGCTGACATCCGGGCTTATGGATTGCCCAGAATCAGCCCGGTCCGACTTCTGACTCATCCACCACGCGGCCACGGCCGCAGTGCCAACCCCTACGACCAGCACCGCCGGACCGACAATGCGCAGTAGCGCCCAGACGACACTGTTGGGTGCTCGGGAAGATTCCGTCGCGCGCATGGGGGTGGCCTTTTGGGGAAATGCCCTTCAGCTTGCGGGCCGCATGTTTCGTGCTTGTTGCAAACGAGTAACCTCGTGTGAATCGATGAGGAACTGCACTGCAGCGGCCTTGTTTCCTTCAGTTGCCACATCTGCTAGCTTTCCCGGCCTGTGACGAGGCGCGGGCTGGCACTCTCGGGCTTTTTGCATATCCAAGGTTTAACCCTCAGCGGGGTGGCACATGAGCACTACATTGGTGATCAAATCCTGAAGCGTTAAGCGTCCTGGTTTGCAGCACAAACAGGCGCTGGAGCGCCTTTTTTTGTGCCTGTTTTTTGCCAATTTAAGTTTGTCCCGCTGCATCGCTGGTGGGATTGAAGGAGTGTAATCATGGTCAATATCCAACTTCCGGACGGTTCAGTTCGGTCTTTCGACAATCCGGTTTCTATTGCCGAGATCGCCGCCAGCATTGGCCCTGGGCTTGCCAAGGCAGCGCTGGCGGGCAAAGTGGATGGCAAACTGGTCGACACGAGTTTTCGAATCGAAGCCGATAGTAAACTTGAAATTGTCACCGAAAAACACGTCGATGCGCTGGAAATCGTGCGGCATTCCAGCGCGCATTTGTTGGCGCAGGCCACCCAGCGCCTGTTTCCATCCGCTCAAGTGACGATTGGCCCGGTGGTCGACAATGGTTTTTATTACGACTTCGCGTTTGAGCGTACGTTCACGCCGGAAGACTTGGCGGCGATCGAAAACGAGATGACGAAGATTGTTGCCGAAGCTCTGCCAGTGCAACGCAGCGTCATGCCCAAGGATTCGGCAATTGCTTTTTTTACTGGCAAAGGCGAGTTGTTCAAGGCGCAGATCATCGACGATATTATCCCGGCGGGCGAGGAAATTTCCTTGTACGGGCAGGGTGATTGGGTCGATTTGTGTCGTGGCCCGCACGTACCGAACACCGCCAAACTGGGCGCCTTCAAGTTAATGAAGGTGGCGGGCGCCTACTGGCGTGGTGATTCCAAGAATCAACAGTTGCAACGCATCTACGGCACGGCGTGGTTGAACAAAAAGGATCTGGCCGCCTACTTGCTGCAATTGGAAGAAGCCGACAAACGCGATCATCGCAAGATTGGCAAACATCTAGGCCTCTTTCATATGCAAGAAGAGGCGCCAGGTTTGGTGTTCTGGCATCCCAAAGGCTGGGCGCTCTGGCAGGTGGTAGAGCAATACATGCGCCAAGTTTATCGGCGTAACGGCTACCAAGAGGTGCGCGGGCCGCAGATTTTGGATCGCAGCTTGTGGGAAAAATCCGGGCATTGGGAGAACTTCAAGGACAATATGTTCACCACGCATTCGGAAAACCGCGATTACGCGGTGAAACCAATGAACTGCCCAGGCCACATTCAAATTTATAACCACGGCCTGCATAGTTATCGCGAGTTGCCGATCCGCTATGGCGAGTTTGGTTCTTGCCACCGCAACGAGCCGTCTGGCGCGTTGCACGGCATCATGCGTGTGCGTGGCTTCACGCAAGACGATGGCCACATCTTCTGCACCGAAGATCAGATCCAAGCCGAGGTGTCGGCCTTCATCGTGTTATTGCGTAAGGTGTACCTGGATTTCGGTTTCACCGAGATTCTCTACAAGCTGTCCACGCGCCCGGCAAAGCGTGTCGGCTCCGATGAAATCTGGGACAAGGCTGAAGCTGCGCTGCAAACGGCGTTGGTCGCGGATGGTATCGATTTTGAGCTGCATCCCGGCGAAGGCGCGTTTTATGGGCCAAAAATCGAGTTCACGCTAAAAGATGCCATCGGTCGACTGTGGCAATGCGGTACTATTCAGGTTGATTTTTCGATGACGGCGCGCCTCGGTGCGGAGTACGTTGCCGACGATTCCAGCCGCAAAACGCCGGTGATGTTGCATCGGGCGATCCTTGGATCGCTGGAGCGCTTTATCGGTATCCTGATCGAAAACTATGCAGGCGCTTTACCGGCCTGGCTGGCGCCGACACAGGCGGTGGTGATGGGAATTACCGGTGCGCAGTCGCAATATGTAGAAGAAGTGGCCAAAACCCTTGCCAAACAAGACTTCCGTGTGTTTTCGGACTTGAGGAACGAGAAGGTCGGCTATAAAATCCGCGAACACACGATGCAGAAGGTTCCTTACCTTTTAGTCGCAGGTGAACGCGAGAAAGAGTTAGGGAGTGTGTCTGTACGCCGTCGCAGCGGAGAAGATCTCGGCGTGATGAGCGTAGCTGAATTTGCTGACCGTCTGCGCGCAGAATCAGCAAGCTTCGGACATTGAAGGTGCCGGTGCCTTTCATCGGTAAGATTCGCAAGGAGTCGCAGCCATAGCTGTCCTGGAACGTCCCACCCGGAAAAATGAAGATATCCGTGTCCCGCAGATTCGCGTGATCGGAGCCGATGGCGAGCAGGTAGGTATCCTGTCTCGCAACGATGCTCTGCGCATGGCGCAAGACGCAGGATTGGATTTGGTCGAGATCCAGCCGAACGCAGAACCGCCGGTCTGTCGCATCATGGATTTTGGCAAGTTCAAGTTCGAGCTGCAAAAAAAGGCCAATTTGGCTAAGAAAAAGCAGAAGCAGGTCGAAATCAAGGAAATGAAGTTCCGCCCGGGCACCGATGACGGCGACTACCAGGTCAAGATGCGTGCGATTCGCCGCTTCCTGGAAGAAGGCGACAAGGTCAAGATCAACCTGCGTTTCCGCGGTCGCGAGCTAGCGCATATCAACATCGGTGATGCGATGTTGACGCGTATTGCTCAAGAGTTGGCAGAAGACGCAGTGATCGAGCAACGTTCACGGGTTGAAGGCCGAGTGATGAGCATGATGATTTCACCCAAGAAAAAGCTTCAGGCCTGATCGCCTGATGCCAAAACGGTGCCCGCAAGGGCATCGTGTTACAGACCTGCCAGTGATGGCGGGTTACTCCTCCGGTCATCGCTGACCGGGCAATCCGGATAACCGGAAACTGTCAAACGGGTAAGGATCAGGAAAGTACCTAGGCTTGCAACACGCCCACGGTCACCCGCTGGCTCAATCAAGAGAGTAAAGGAAAGACAATGCCAAAGATGAAAACTAACCGGGCGGCGGCTAAACGCTTCCGCAAAACCGGCTCGGGCAAGTTCAAGTGTGGTCATGCATTCCGCAGCCACATTTTGACCAAGAAGTCCACCAAGCGTAAGCGCAACCTGCGCGGACCGAATCACGTGCGTGCTGAAGACGCAGGTCGTGTCGCACGCATGTTGCCGTACGCATAAAGGAGAACTTCGAAAATGGCACGAGTCAAACGTGGTGTAACGGCGCGTCGGCGCCACAAAAAATTGCTGTCGCGCGCGAAGGGCTATTACAACGCCCGCCGCAAGGTTTATCGCGTCGCCAAACAAGCAGTTACCAAGGCACAGCAGTATGCCTATATCGGCCGCAAGCTGAAGAAGCGTGACTTTCGTTCGCTGTGGATCGTCCGTATCAATGCGGCCGCGCGTCTGTGTGGTCTGAGCTACAGTCGATTTATCAATGGCCTGACCAAGGCTGGCGTGAAGATCGATCGCAAAGTGCTCGCCGATCTGGCGGTGCATGACATGGTCGCGTTCACGGCAGTAGCGACGGTGGCCAAAGACCGGCTGGCTGCAGCCTAGACCTTCGGGTTTGGCACCTTGTCATGTTGACTGGGACGGGGAGAAGCTTGCTTTTCCCCGTTCTCGTTTTTTGGGAATCGCATGAACCTCGACCAACTTCTTAGCGATGCGCAAACGCGCGTCGAGCAAGCGACTGAGCTTGCAGCGCTGGAACAATTGCGCGTCGAACTGCTCGGCAAAACCGGCACCATCACTGGCTTGTTGAAGTCGCTGGGCAGTTTGCCGGCCGACGAACGCAAACAGCGTGGCGCACAAGTCAATGTGCTGCGCGACGTTGTTCAAAGCGCGCTGGGCGCGCGCAAAGCGGCGCTCGAAGCGCAAGCGCTAAGCGCAAAGTTAGAGCGCGAACGCATTGATGTGAGTTTGCCGGGCCGCCAAATTGGCGTCGGCGGTCTGCATCCGATCACCCGCGCCATGGACCGCATCGTCGGCATTTTTGAGCGCCTAGGTTACAGCGTCGCCGATGGCCCGGAGATTGAAGACGATTGGTACAACTTCGAGGCCTTGAACTTTCCGGCGCATCACCCGGCGCGCGCGATGCACGACACCTTCTATTTTCCCGATGGGCGTTTGCTGCGCACCCACACCTCGCCGGTGCAAATTCGGGTGATGCAAAACAAACAACCGCCGATTCGCGTGATTATTCCGGGCAAGGTTTACCGCAGCGATTCGGACCAAACACATTCGCCGATGTTCCATCAGGTCGAGGGTTTGGTGGTCGGTGAGGACATCAACTTTGCCGATCTCAAGGGTACGCTGCTGAATTTTGTACGCGCGTTTTTCGAACGCGAGCCGAAATTGTTGTTTCGACCCTCTTATTTTCCGTTTACCGAACCCTCTGCCGATGTGTTGATGGCATGGACGCAGCCAGATGGCAGCGAACGTTGGCTGGAAGTGCTCGGTTGCGGCATGGTGCACCCCAATGTGTTGCGCAACTGCGGTATCGACCCTGAGCGTTACACCGGTTTTGCCTTTGGCCTTGGCGTCGAGCGCTTTGCGATGTTGCGCTACGGCGTGACCGATTTGCGCGCGTTTTTCGAGAACGATCTCCGTTTCTTGTCGCAGTTTGCGTGATAGGCATTAATTCATGAAATTCTCGGAAAACTGGTTGCGCGAATGGGTCGATGTGCCGGTTACGCGTGATGAACTGAGCCATCGACTGACCATGTGCGGATTGGAAGTCGAGTCAGTCGAGGCGCTAGGCGCTGATCTGACCGGCGTACTGATCGGTGAAATCGTCGAAGCCTTGCCGCATCCCAATGCCGACCGTTTACGCGTTTGTCGCGTGGATGTAGGTCTGGCTTCGCCGCTCGTCATTGTGTGCGGTGCGCCCAATGCTCGTATGGGCCTGAAAGCGCCATTGGCCATCGTCGGCGCTCGTTTACCGGGTGGGCTGGAGATCAGGGCGGCGAACCTGCGTGGTGTGGACTCCTTCGGAATGCTCTGCTCGGCCAAAGAATTGGGCCTGGATGCGGATGCCTCGGGATTGTTGGAACTGCCGGCGCACGCGCCAGTGGGCCTGCCGCTGGCTGGCTGGTTAGGCTTGCCTGATGCCAGTTTTGAATTGGGTCTAACGCCCAATCGCAGTGATTGTTTGGGCATGCGCGGCTTAGCTATGGAAGTGGCCGCCGAACTGGGCAGCACCGCAAAGTTGCCAAACATTGATGAGGTCGCGGTCGGCCATACCGAGCAATTGACGATCCATCTGGCCCCCGGCGCCGGCTGTCCGCGCTATTGCGGTCGCATCATTAGCGGTTTGGACGCAGCCGCCAAAACGCCCATTTGGATGGTCGAGCGCCTGCGACGCAGTGGTTTACGATCGATCAGCGCCTTGGTCGACGTCACCAACTACGTGATGTTGGAGTTAGGTCAGCCGCTGCACGCGTTTGATGCCGATTGCATCCGCGGGGCGATCACCGTGCGCCGCGCTTTGGCGGGTGAAAACTGTACTTTGTTGGATGGCAGCAAAACCACGCTCGATCCGGAATTCTTAGTGATTGCCGACGATCAAGGCGCAGTCGCGCTGGCCGGTGTAATGGGTGGTTTTGGCTCGCGCATTACCGATAGCACGCAGCGCGTGTTCCTGGAAAGCGCGCATTTTGCGCCTGCGGCCATTAGCGGCCGCGCGCGCCGTATAGGCTTGCATACCGATGCATCGCACCGTTTTGAGCGTGGTGTTGATCCAGAATTGCCGCTCCTGGCTTTGCAGCGCGCCACCGCTCTCCTATTGTCGATCGCCGGAGGCAGTGCCGGCCCGGTCAGTGAGGCGCTGATCGTCGATGAGTTACCCAAACGCCTGCCGGTGCGCCTGCGTCACGCACGTTTGGCACGCGTATTAGGTATAGAAGTGCCCGCTGCTGCGGTCGAGCGAATCTTGACCACGCTGGGTATGCAAGTGACCGCCAATGAGGCGGGCTGGACGGTGATTGCGCCGTCCTGGCGGTTTGATATCGAGATTGAAGAAGATCTGATCGAAGAAGTCGCGCGCATTTACGGATATGAGCACATTCCGACCGTGGCGCCACGCGGCGAATTAGAAGTAGAGCCCATCAGTGAGTCACGCCTACCACTCATCCGACTGCGAGAGCGTTTGCTGGCACGCGGTTATTTCGAAGCCATCACCTTCGCTTTTCTGAGTGATGCCGAACTTAAGCGTTGGGGCATGAGCGAAAACAGCATTAGCTTGGCCAATCCGCTGTCTGCGGATCTGGGCGTCATGCGCACCTCACTGTTGCCGGGTTTGGTCGCGGCATTGGTACGCAACCAAAATCGCCAGCAGGCGCGCTCGCGTTTTTTCGAAGTAGGCCGCAGTTATCACACCAGTGCGGATGGACCGGTGGAAACCGAGCTGCTCTCGCTGGTTGTCGCTGGAAGCGCGCGGCCCGAACAATGGGGCGAACGCACTCGGCCGATGGATTTTTTTGATCTCAAAGGTGACGTCGAAGCGCTGGTCGCCGGCGCCGGCAATGCTGCTCGTTCAAGTTGGAGTGCCGGTGGCCCGCAGTGTCTGCATCCGGGGCGTCGCGCAAATTTGCTGATCGATGATCGAAATGTCGGCTTCATTGGCGCGCTGCATCCTGATCTCGCCACGCAACTTGATTTAGTTGGTGAAGTGCTGGTCGCGGAAATCGATTTACCGGCACTGCGTTCGCGGCTGATGCCGAACGCCTGCGAACTGTCGCGATTCCCGTCGGTACGTCGTGATCTTGCTCTAGTGTTACCGGAAGAAGTCAGCTTTGACATGATCGAAAACTGCGTGGTAGAAGCGGCTGGACCGCTGCTGCGCGAGTTGCGTTTGTTCGATGTGTATCGCGGTGCTGGCCTCGCAGCGGGCTGTAAAAGTTTCGCTATCGGCTTGATTTTTCAGGACGATTCGCGCACTCTAGGGGACGCGGACGTGGACCAGTTGGTGGCCGAAATCATCGGTCGATCAGCTCGGGAATTTGGGGCTCAGGTGCGGAGTTAGGGATGGCGCTGACCAAGGCTGAGATGGCCCAAAGGCTGTTTGAGGATGTGGGGCTCAACAAGCGTGAGGCCAAAGAATTCGTCGATATATTCTTTGACGTCATCCGTGAAGCGCTCGAAAAAGGGGAGAACGTGAAGCTCTCGGGCTTCGGTAATTTCGATCTGCGTCAAAAAAATCAACGACCGGGTAGAAATCCCAAGACTGGCGAAGAGATTCCGATCTCCGCCCGCCGCGTCGTGACGTTCAGGGCAGGGCAGAAACTCAAGGCACGGGTGGAAGCGTATGCTGGATCCGGGCAGTAATAGCGAACTTCCGCCGATACCGGCGAAGCGTTACTTCACCATCGGTGAAGTAAGCGAACTGTGTGGCGTCAAGCCGCACGTTTTGCGCTATTGGGAGCAAGAATTCCCGAGCCTGAAACCGGTTAAACGGCGTGGCAACCGTCGTTATTACCAGCGCCACGATGTGCTGATGATTCGTCAGATTCGCAGTTTATTGTACGAACAGGGCTTCACGATCGGCGGTGCCCGCCAGCGTATTGACGGCGAAGCTAACAAAGTCGAAAAGGCTGAAAGAGCCGAAAAGGCCGAAAAAGCCGAAGCCAAGGTTTCGGCGCAGATCGTGCGCCAGATACGCATTGAACTTGAAGACGTCTTGGCAATTTTGCGCGCCTAAGTTATTTCTTCACGACTCTTTAAGTCAGCGCACTCGCACGTAGCGCACGCCAGATAACTGCTTGACGAAATCCGCACCCATCAACAAGGACGGTGTGTAAAAGCCCGCATGCGGACCTTGATCGTCGAGCACATAGCGGGTGATACGCAGCGCGGCTTCGGCGGTTAAGTCGTAGCCGTTGGGCGTGCTTAAGGTTGCCGCGCGCACTTCACCGCGCGGATTTCGGACTTCGCCATAGATGTACGCATGACTTTCGCCGCGCCGCGATTCTGACGGCCCTTGAATTTGCGCCTCGATGCGGCGCTTCAGTAGCCATTGCACCGGTGGCAAAGAGAGCAGTGGCGCTAACCAGCGCAGGCGCCGTAAACCTTGAATGGCGCGCGGTGGCAGGGCCATGTACACCTCGATGTTGGGAATGCCGGTGCTGACAAAGGCCGTATACACATCGCCCCAAGGAATGGTCACCGTTTGTCGATTGCCACGCGGAAAGGCAAATTCGCGCTTTTTATAGCCCAACGGTACGGTTAACATGTGGCCATCTCGACGTACCCGGCCACCTTTGCCTAGTCCTTCGATGCTGGTAAGCGCGGTGCCGCGACTCGGTCCGCCTTCGGCATCGAAGGCCAGCGTGAGTTCGGTGGCGTCAGGCAAATCGCGCTTCAGCAGTGCCGCGAGGCAATCGGTGGGCACCACATCAAAGCCCACGCCCGGCACTAACGCAATGCCATGTTTGCGTGCCGCGCTGTCGTTTGCATGGGCAAAAGCAAATACGTCTATTTCGCCGGTAATGTCCAAATAGTGCGTGCCCACCTGCAAACATGCAGTAATCATTGGCGCCGCTGTCGCTGAGAATGGACCGGCGCAATGCAACACGGCCCGCATACCATCTAAGCCGCGGCGCAGGGCCTGCACATCGGCGAGATCAAAACTGCGGTGCCGCAGACCAAACTCCAATGCCAGCGCTGCGGTTCTATCAGGGTCGCGACCCGCAACCAGTGGTTTTAAACCCGCTGCTATGGCTTTTTTCAGAATCAAACGCCCAGTGTAACCATAGGCGCCATACACCATCCATGCGTCTGCCACGTTCCCTCCGTTGTCCGCGCACGCGCTCATTTTAGGAAAAGGGTGAATCACCCAAGTTAACTATGGTGTAAAACCATAACGCACAATATGGAAAAAAATCGGCGCAGAAAATATGACCGAATCTAGCCGATCAAGCACGCCGCCGTGGCCCGCGATTAGATGCCCCCAATCTTTGACGCCGTGATCGCGTTTGATCGCACTCATCACCAATCCGCCAAAGAAGCCCATCAAATTAATCGCAAATGCAATTCCCGCGGCCTGCAAGGGTGTGAATGGGGTAATCCACCATAAGCCGGCGCCGAGTGCAGTGGCTGACAGTACGCCGCCAACCAGCCCTTCCCAGGTTTTGGATGGCGATAACGACGGCGCCACCTTGTGCTTACCCAGAAGTTTCCCCCAGATATACTGAAGTACATCGCTGGATTGCACGACGATGACCAAGAACGCGATTAATAGGATTTCGCGTCCTTCAAATCCGGGAATCGACAAAGTGACCAGTGCAGGCACGTGCGATAAACAAAAGACCGCCAACATCAGCGCCCATTGCACCTGCGCAATACGACCCAAAAACCGCGTGGTATCCGCGCGGAGTGCTGTAATTATTGGCAAGAAAAGAAATCCATAAACTGGGATGAAAATCGAATACAAACCATACCATTCGATCCAGATTAGCGCGTACTGCATGGGCAGTGCGACGTAAAAGACCATCGCCAGCGCCAAATAATCACTACGCCTGGTGTACGTGAGCGTGACGAATTCGCGCAGCGCCAGCAAGGAAAGCAAACCGAATAAAATGATGACACCGGTTTTTCCAAAGGCGAAAGCCAGCGCGACCAAGCCCACCATGACCCACCACGCATTGATGCGATCGACCAGATTATCGATGACCGAATGCGGGCGGCCCTTGGCAATCCAAAAGCGCAAACCCCAGGCGATGCTGCTAGCAAACAAAAGCACAGCGAAGACGCCGGTAAACAACTGGGTAGTCGTATTCATCTCACTCGCCTTCATTTGCAGGCACATCGTCACCGTGCGCTGGGCGCTGCGCGAGCAGGGCGGCGCGCGCACGGGCGAGAAACTGAGCTTTTTCTTCTCCGTTCGCCACTTTGATCGGATCACCAAGGTGCACCGTGCACAACAGCGGAATCGGCAATATTTCGCCTTTGGGTAATACGCGGTGCAAGTTGTCTATCCAAGCTGGAATAAAACTCACCTTTGGATGTGCTTTGGCCAAATGGTAGAGGCCACTCTTGAACGGCAACAACAGCTCGTCGGTTAGATTACGAGTTCCCTCCGGAAATAGAATCAAACTCTCGCCGGCGGCCAGCACGGCGCTCATTTGAGCGACCGGATCAATCGTGCGGCGTGCGGCGTCGCGCTCGATCAAAACGCCGCGCACCACGCGGTGGCCGATGAAACGGCGCACGATTCCTTTGTTCCAATAATCAGCACCCGCGACCGGCCGCGTGGAGGCGCGCTGCCGCGCTGACAACACGGTCCAGATCAACACAAAATCACCATGGCTGGCATGATTGCCAAAGTACACACACGGTGAGTCTGGTGGCGGCTGCGACCAAACGCCACGCACACCGGTTAGCAGGCGTGCCAATATGAGCATCAAGCTTCTTGCAATCGCCTCAAACATCGGTGCCTCTGACACGCCGTGACTGGTGGTTTAGTCAACAACGATAACAGTCTGTGGTCGTATTCGTGCCGATCTGCCAATTCCACTTAACGGATGAGGCACTACACTAGCCTTTGCTGACTGATCGATCTGCCGCCATGACTGAGCCTAATAGCGACGCCCGCCGACCACTGAAAAGCCGCAGCACCGCCTGGGCTCGCACGCTAGCGACCCGGCTGGTCCATAGCGCGGTAACAGCCAATCAAATTTCGGTTGCTAGCGTGGGATTTGCAGGGCTAGGCGCGGCGTTGTTGTTGTTGGGCAAGGCATGGCCTTGGGCGCTGCTGGGCGCCGCGCTGTGCGTGCAATTACGATTATTGTGCAATCTGATCGACGGCATGGTCGCCGTTGAAGGTCGCAAGGGTACTGTTACCGGCGCGCTCTACAACGAGATACCGGATCGGATCGCAGACAGCCTCTTCCTAGTGGCGGCGGGTTATGCGCTGGACTTGTCCACCTTAGGTTGGCTGGCCGCATTGGCGGCGGCGCTAACGGCTTACATTCGGGTGCTCGGCGGCACGCTCGGTTTGCCACAGGATTTTCGCGGACCACAGGCTAAACCGCATCGTATGGCGGTTTTGAGTTTGGGCTGTGTGTTCGGCGCCATTGAAGGATGGCTGTGGCAGACGTCCTACGCGCTAACGGCGGCTATGCTCATTATCGCCGTTGGGAGCATTTGGACCTGTGTCGCCCGCACCCGCGCCATCGCCGCAGCCTTGCACGCTAAGGCATAGGCGCTCACTGACGCGGTTTCCAAGTGGCACTGCCGAGTTGCCATTCGCCATCCACAAATCGCCACGCACTTTCAGTGTTAAACCACTGACCTTGCTCAGGAATTAAGCCACCCTTACCGCCGGTGATCAGCACTTGCATTTGCACAACTGCTCGATCCTGATGCATCTCAATCGATAAACCCGTACGGGTAACGCTAATTGCTTGATGACGTAAGGCCATCAAACGAATCAGGCGCTCCATGCCAAGCTTGTCGAACTCGCTGCTATTGCCAACAAAATCATCGGCGAGAACGTCAACGAAGGCCGACACATCCTTGTTTTCCGCGGCGGCAGAAATCTCATCCAAGCGCTCGCGTAGCGCCTGTTCGTCTGGCGTGCGTGAACAGGATGTCAACATAGCGAGACCTACAAAAGCGATCAGTGCGATGAAAACGCGGCGCAGCGAATTATTTGACGTTGTCTGCATGACTTCCCTCGGCATTACGGTTATTTTCGCCCCAAACAGGTCGGGACACTCCGATTTCGTGACACGATCATCATAGGAGAGGGGACGATGAGCACGGTACAGTCACAACCTTGGCTGGCGCAGTATCCACACGGTACACCGGAAACCATCGATGCCGACGAGTTTCGTTCGGTAGCCGATGTGATGAAGCTCGCCTACGAGCGTTTTCGCGATCGCCCAGCCTTCGTCAACATGGATAAGGTGTTGAGCTACGGGGAGCTCGACCGACTCAGCCTGCAATTTGCTTGCTGTTTGCGCAACCAATTTGGGCTGAAAAAGGGTGATCGCGTGGCGATCATGTTGCCCAATGTGCTGCAGTATCCGGTCGCATTGCTCGGCATCCTGCGCGCTGGGCTCACCGTTGTGAACACCAATCCTTTGTATACGGCCCGCGAGCTGAAACATCAGCTCTGTGATTCCGGCGCGGTGGCGATAGTCGTGCTAGAAAACTTCGCCACAACGTTGGAAGAAGTGATCAAGGACACACCCATCAAACACGTCATTACCTCACAAGTCGGTGATTTGCTTGGTTTTCCGAAGGCTTTGATCGTTAATTTTGTCGTCAAGTACCGCAAAAAGGCGGTGCCGGCGTTCAATTTGCCCAACGTAACCAAGTTCAACGACGCTTTGCGTCAGGGTGCCGGTCAAGCGCTGCCAGTAACCGAAATCGGGCCAGAGGACTTAGCCTTTCTGCAATATACCGGCGGCACCACCGGCCTTTCCAAAGGCGCGATGTTGACCCACCGCAATATGATTGCAAATATGTTGCAGGTTAAACATTGGTTTGGTCCGAACGTTAAACAGGGTGAAGAAATTATTATCACCGCGTTGCCGCTTTACCATATTTTCGCGTTGACCTGTAATTGTCTGGTGTTCATGAATCTCGGCGGCCTGAATGTGTTGATCACTAATCCGCGTGATATGCCGGGCTTTGTTAAAGAAATCGGAAAGTATCGATTCACGATCATTACCGGTGTTAACACGCTGTTTAATGGTTTGCTGAATACGCCAGGTTTTTCAGAACTAAATTTCAGTACGCTCAAGTTGTCGATGGGCGGCGGCATGGCGGTACAACGCGCAGTGGCGGAAAAATGGCAAAAAGTGACTGGGTGCGCGTTGTTTGAAGGCTACGGTATGACAGAAAGTTCGCCGGTAGCGACCGTCAATTTGCCCGATGCGCGCGAGTTTACCGGTTCCATTGGTGTTCCGGCGCCGAGCACCGAACTATCCATTCAAGACGACGACGGTAATTTGTTGCCGCAAGGTCAAATCGGGGAGATTTGTATCCGCGGGCCGCAAGTCATGAAAGGCTATTGGCAGCGGCCTGAAGAGACAGAAAAATCTATCACGCCAGATGGCTGGTTGCGTACTGGTGATATTGGCAGGATGGATGAACGTGGTTTTTTCTATATCGTTGATCGCAAAAAAGACATGATTCTGGTCTCGGGTTTCAACGTTTATCCAAATGAAATCGAAGACGTTGTTGCGGCCCTCGCAGGTGTTTTAGAAGTGGCCGCGGTCGGCGTTCCTGATGACAAATCAGGCGAAGCGGTTAAGTTGGTCATCGTCAAGAAAGATCCAAAACTGACTGCAGACGACGTGAAAGCGCATTGCCGAGCACAGTTGACCGGCTACAAACAACCGAAAATCATTGAGTTCCGCAGCGAATTGCCAAAGACCAACGTCGGCAAGATCCTGCGCCGTGAATTGCGCGAACCTTCTACCACCTCGCATCAGGCGATGAAGAGTTAGTTGTAGGTATAGCAAAGGAATCCACCCGTGCTCGGCAATTTCAATCGGAGCATCACACTGCTGTTATGCATGGTCCTTGCCGGCCATGCTTCGGCAGTCGACAAAGTGAGCTTTGCGACCAATTGGAAGGCGCAAGCTGCGCAGGGCGGTTTTTACCAGGCTTTGGCTGATGGCACTTATGCCCAATATGGGCTGGATGTGACGATTCGTCAGGGTGGCCCACAAGTCAATAATCGGCCGCTATTGCCGGCTGGCAAGATCGATTTTTTGCTGACGGCAATTTGCTGCATAGTTTTGATAACGTGAAAAATGGCGTGCCAGTGATTGTTGTTGCGGCACTATTTCAAAAGGATCCACAAGCCCTGATTGCCCACCCGAATCAAGGTTTCGCGGAATTCTCCGCGTTAGCCAAAGCAAAGACCGTGCTGGTTGCCAAAGATGCACAATATAGTTGGTGGGCTTGGCTAAAGGCCAAACATGGATTTCGTGATGAATCACTGCGGCCTTACAATTATTATTTGGGCCCTTTTTTGGCCGCGAGCCGCGCCTTGCATCCATCCGTTGCGCCACACAACGCATCTCACGCTGAAAGTCCGACAGGCTGCTAGCGCAGGTTCATCTGCGTTGGCAACTAGCTAGTGCTTGCCACGCGCACCATAAACCAACGCTGCCAAGCCGGTGACCATCGCAATGGGCATCAGGCCGCCGCTGGGTAACGGGTGGCGGGTGAGCCAGATGCCGCCCAACACTAAACTGACCATCAGCACTGCGCTGCTCAGGCTCACCACAATTTTGCGCAATAGCGTGGCAGTGGACATGGCAGGACTCAGATTGCGATGCGTTGATTTGGGTGCTTCAGGATGTGAATTCAACCTAGGTTCAAGTCCTATCGATAGCCGAGCGGCGACTCTGAAACGCGCCCACACTTTTCAACCACTGCGCCCACTTTTCCACACATCGCGCGCTTGCAAATAGCTGTAGGTGGCTTGTGCACCTAGAAATCCGAACGGCCGCCAGGTCCGCGTGAGCCCGAAGGTTTGAAAGCGCCGCCAGCTGTCATCGCCGCTAGCAATGGCTTGCGCCAAAATTTCACCGGCAACGGTCGTGGTGGCGACTCCGTGGCCTCCAAAGGCTTGCGCATGCCACAAGCCTGGTTGCGACTGCCCAATTTGTGGCATTTCGTGGCGCGCATAACTCATCAAACCGCTCCAGGCGTAGTCGATGCGGACCTCACCCAATTGCGGATAAACCCGCGCGATATCGCGTTTCAGCAGGAGTGCTACCGCCGATGGTGAGCGATTGAGAATCGAAATTCGACCACCCCACAATAGACGTGTGTCGCTCAATGCCCGGTAATAGTCGAAGGCAAAACGCGTGTCGTAGACCGCAGCGCGGGTGCGAATAGCATCCTGCAAACGCGCGCCCAGCGGCTCGGTGACCGCGACATAGGTGGCGATCGGCAGCATCGCGCGCTGCAGCGCCGGTATCAATCCGTGCAGATAGCCGCCGCCGGCGACAACCACTTGCTCGGCGTCCACGTTGCCCTGCGCGGTATGGACCCGCCAGCCGCCCGCCTGTCGCCCTATGGAAATGACGGGACTCTGGGCGTACACGCGCACGCCCAACTGCTGGGCCGCCCGCGCCAATCCCAGCGCCAAATTCAACGGATGTACATGAAATGCGTCGGCTTCGAACAAGGCGCCGTGATAACGCGAGGTGTGCAACTGCGTGCGCAGCTCGGCGGCATCGATTGAAGTCCATTCGCTGCCATAGTGTTTTTCCAACAGCTGTCGCCGGCGCTCCAACAGCGACGGGTCAGCAAACCAATTGGCCCAGATGACACCGGCGTCCACTGGATCGCAGTCAATGGCATAGCGATCAATACGCGCGCGAATCGAATGCACTGCACTGCGCGTCAATTCATACATCCAACGCGCTTCGGAGGGTCCGAGCTTTTGCAAAAGTAATTCTTCATCGAGCGAATAACCGGCAAAGACAAAACCACCGTTGCGCCCACTGGCGCCAAAACCGATCGCCTGGGATTCCAACAGCAGCACATCACTGACACCGCGCTCCGCCAAACCCAAAGCAGTAGCCAATCCCGCATACCCGCCGCCGATCACCACCACCCGCGCGCGCGCCTGCCCGCTGTGCACAGGGTGATCAGAAGGCTCGCGCCGCGTGGCGGCGTAATAGGTGTCTGGATACATGCGGTGAGCATACGCTGGCTGTAGTTTTTGTAGCGCAGAGCTTGCTCGGCTCGGGTGCGAGCCAAACTGATGTGGTCACCCAGGCTTTGGTGGGTTCGATCTGTGATCGAACGCTTCTCACTCACCATGCGGGAGAAGCGCGCAGCGCCGCCCCACCAGAATCCGCATCACCGCATCAGTTTGACTTGCGCCTACCGATTGCAAAGCGGACCAAAGCTGCGAACACTGCGCTGGCGGATGGACTGTCAGTGCGTTGAACCGCGCACCTACTCAACATCATCCAAGGTCGGTTCGCGCCATCCGTCTGGCTTTTCGACCAAATCAAAATCAATCTGCACACCTTCCAACGACACCAAAGCGTGCACGCCGATGCCAAGTAGCACTTCTGGTCTGCCAAAACCGGCGCCTTCCCGTCGATATAGATGCAGCAAACGCGTGTCTGGATCGAACAACCAGTATTCACGCACGCCAGCGGCTTCGTACAGGCGACGCTTGCCGATGTGGTCGCGACTACTGGTACTTGGGCTGGTCACTTCCAGCACAAAATCCGGCGCGCCCAGCAAGCTGCGCTCGCGCTCCTTGCTGCGGTCACACACCACACATACGTCTGGTTGCAATACGTTGCGCTCTTCACCCTCAACTTCGCTGGCCTTGGGTAGTCGCACGTCGAAAGGCGCAACATAGGGGCGGCAAGCTTTGCCAAGCAATTGATTATAAAGCTGCGCAGCGACAGACAAGACCGTCGCTTGATGCAGTCTGCCCGGTCCGGCCATAGCTAAAGCCAAGCCATCAATCAATTCCAAACGCGGACTAGCGGGCAGCGCCAGATAGTCGCGATAGGTCAACGCGGCTGCAGTGGGGTAGACCCGCGCCATCGTCATTTCGCTCCGCACTTGCGAGTCGTCAGTGTAACGCGTCCGGCGCTTAGTGCAGCGCGACCAGAAAAGTAGCGGTGCGCCATGCACGGCCATGCTGAACAGCGTAGCCTCAGCGGCAGGAGGATTCGATTCATGCGAATGAAGGAGATACTAGCGATCGGCTATCTCTGGCTGCTGCTGGCACTGTGCTGCGCAGGGACGCCAGCGTTAGCTGATTCCGTGCTGACGGGCAGTCCGCCGTATGTGCGAATGGTTCCAGAAGAAAATGCTGATCTGCAGAATTTTGCCGTAGCGCAGGACTCCACCGGCTTAGTGTTTGTCGGCAATGGCAGCGGCGTTCTGGAATATGACGGCGAACTCTGGACACTGATCACGCTCGACAATCGCGAAATGGTGCGCTCATTGGCCATTGCTGACGACGATCGCGTGTATGTCGGTGGATATAACGCGATGGGCTATCTGCAGCGCGACGCCAGCGGCCGCGCGCGGTTTGTTGATTTGACCGCCAAATTCACGCCATTCATTGGCCAGCGTGAGTTCGCCGACATCTGGGATACCTTGGTCCCGCCGGAGGCGGTCAATTTTCTTGCGCGGCTTATTCTTTTTTTCTGGAATCCAAGGCCGGTCCGACTTTTCCATTGCATCACGAACAGCGCTTCGGCACGATTGCTTACTTTCAGTCGCA
>Ga0105048_10004384_pt1 | contig 22991 bp, 24 predicted proteins | sample MAT05_FD_78382 | JGI IMG/M metagenome (GOLD analysis project Ga0105048, IMG submission 78382) | Freshwater microbial communities from Lake Fryxell liftoff mats and glacier meltwater in Antarctica - MAT-05 | ecosystem: Environmental > Aquatic > Freshwater > Ice > Liftoff microbial mat | place...
ATAAAGCTTGGCGTCAGCGCGGGACAGCCCTCCGCGGCCCACATGAAGTTCCTGAAGGAGCTTGGCGTGACATGGCTGAGCGTTGGACCCATTCAAAAGACCGCGGATGCCGAAAGCTTTATCAAGCAACGGGAGTAGTGGGAGGCGGGCGGTTTCAATCACAACACTTGGCACAGCGGCAATATTTCGCTGGAGAAACGCTTCGGCAAGGGGCTGTTGTTTAACACCAGCTTCAACTTCTCCAAGTCGCTGAGCAATGACGACTCCCTGAATTACTACAACCGGCAGGGGAGTGCCCGGACGGCGTATGACCAGCAGAAAGCGTTCGGCGCCTTCGTGGTCTACGAACTGCCCGTCGGCAAGGGCCAGAAATGGCTCAACCGCCCCGGGTTCGCGAATGCCGTCCTGGGTGGATGGAAGATCAACATAAGTGAGAATACGCTTTCCGGGGCGCCGGTATCGATCACTCACGCGGGCAGCCCAAACAGGTACCTGACGCAATCGAGGGTCAATACTGTGGCGCCGATCGAGCAGGCGAAGGTCCCGAACTGGGACATGGGACAACGCTTCCCCACCGCGGCGCAAACTCCCTATTTCAACATGAATACCTTCGCTTACCCTGCCGCATACACCATCGGCACGCTCGGTTCCCGCGTTTTGCAGGCGCCGGCGGTCTATTGGATGCAGTTTTTCATCACCAAGAGCTGGAACCCTGTCGGGGAAAAACTGAAGCTCAGCTTCCGTGTGGACGGCCACAACCTGCCACACAAGAATCCCAATCTAAGCTTCCCCAACACCCAGTACAACCTCAACAACACCAACGCTTTCGGCCGGTTCACCGGCGTTGTGGGGGACTTCTCTAACTTTGGAACTGCCCAGGCGAATATTCAAATATCCATCCGCGCGGAGTTCTAGCAGGGCCGCAGTTTTCGTTATGGGACGAAAGAATGCAGTACGTTCCAAGCCGTGATTCAGAAAGGACGCGCAACGCGGTGGAGAAAACTAAACCATGAACACAACATTTCACAAAAGTGCGGTTGGAAGGCAGGAGTTGGGCCCTAAACCAGTGTTGAAATGTGATAGCTTCTATCAATCGCCCTAACCGGTTAGTGTCTCTCCGTGCCGGTGAAGGTTCATTGCTTTAAAGATAAGGGGTAAAAATGTCTAAACTTCTGCGCCAAGTGGCGCTTTGTATCGCGTTATTCGCGACAGCACTGTTTGCACAATCCGAGCGGGGCACGATTACGGGAACTGTCCGTGACGCGTCCGGCGCTATCATTCCCGGCGCGAAGGTTGTGCTCGCCAATACTCAGACTGGCCTCAACTTCACAGCGCCAACCAACGCCAACGGCGAATACACCGTCCCGCAATTGCAGGTCGGCACGTACACCGTCCGCGTGGAAAAGAGCGTTCCGCCCAGCCAGCATTACGGGCCTCATTTTGAACGCTTCGGCCACGGTTCGCGCCGATGCGACGCTCGAAGTAGGTACGTCGGTTCAAGCGATTGAGGTTTCCGCGAGTGCTCTGGCACTCTCTACCGAGAACGCCAAATCGAGCGTGACGATCGACAACAAGCTTGTCGATGAGCTCCCGCTCGTAGTTGGCGGGACGATGCGGTCTCCTTTTAATCTCGCTGCCATGACACCGGAAGCCAAGAACGTCGGCGGCGACAACGGGTTCATCCTTGGCGGCGGACAAGCTGCCGGATACGGCACCAACCTCGATGGCATCTCGGCCAACACCACTCGCGCGCTGACGCAGAGCTGGGTGGCGGTAAATGCGCCCTCGATCGAAGCGATTACCGAATTCACCGTTGACACCAACGGCTTCAAAGCCGAATTCGGCCAGGCGACGGGCGGCATCATGAGCTTTGCCTCCAAGTCCGGCACGAATGCGATTCATGGTACGGTGTATGAGTTTTTGCGCAACAACAAGATAGACGCCAACAACTTTTTCAACAATGCCCGAGGCATCGCCCGTCCGATTTATAAGCAGCACGATTACGGCTTTTCGGTGGGTGGCCCCGTTGTGATTCCGAAACTATACAACGGCAAGAACAAGACGTTCTTCTTTGCCAGCTACGAAGCGTTCCGCAACCGCGAAGGCGCCACCGGCGCGCAGCGCACGGTCCCGACGCCGGAAATGTACAATGGCGACTTCCGCAACTGGGTGGATGCGGCCGGCGCGCAAATCCCCATTTACAACCCCCTGACACAGACCACTAACGCCGCTGGACTCGTCACGAGGCAACCGTTCCCGAACAATCAGATTCCGGCCAGCAATTTCGATCCGGAAATCGTGAAGGCGCTGGGCGTCTTCCGAAGCGGCCCGGTGCCGGTACCGAACAATGGCGCCGCGCCTGGAACCGTCGGCTACGTACAGAACAATTTCCTGGTCACGGCCGGAACGGTTGTCCGCCCCAACACCAAGTTCAGCGTGAAAGGCGACCACGTTATTAATGACAAGCATCGCGTCTCGGGCTATTGGGGCTACAACCGGTCCTTTGAGAACCCGGGCCCGAACGGCCCAGCCGACCTGCCGGGCCTGTTTGTGAACTACAACGACACTCGTCGTCCGTCGGACGTGTTCCGCGGCAGTTGGGACTGGAACATTACGCCGACCATCTTCAACCACTTCTATGGCGGCGGCAATAACTGGAAGGAAAACCACGATCCGCCGCAGGCCACGGTCCTCAGCGGCATCGATTGGAAGTCCCGCTTCTGCGCCATCAACGTCGCCGATTGCGCCCAGAATCTGGTCAACATGAACTTCTCCAATGGCTATAGCCAGTGGGGCGGCCGCGCCAACAATGGTTCTGAGAACTTCATTAAGCAGTTTGCCAACGATGTGACCATCATCAAGGGCAAGCATACGATCAAGTTCGGCGGGCAGGCGATGTACCAGTTCTACAATGGCTTCGGCCGCCAGTGCGTTTCCGGTTGCATGACGTTCGACTTCAAGCACACGGGCCGCGGCCAGGGCGATACGAACTTCACCACCGCCGGTGGCAGCCCCATCGCCTCCATGCTGCTCGGCTACGCCAGTAACGGCGTTGCGGAAACAGTCCGCTACATTGGCCAGCAGTGGCCGTCGTATGCCGGCTTTGTCCAGACCGACTGGAGGGTGAAGCCGAATCTGATGCTCAATCTCGGTCTCCGCTGGGAGACCATGCTGCCGCCCACGGGCGAGAACGATAGCTGGAGCGACTTCGCTCCGGATCGCCCGAACCCGCTGGCCGGGAACCTGAAGGGCGCGCTGATTTATGCTGGTACAGGCCCAGGCCGCGAGGGCACGCGCTCGTTGGCTGACTCCAACTTCTATAACTTCGGCCCACGATTCGGCATGGCCTATACCCTTAAAGAAAAGACCGTGATTCGCGCATCGGCCGGGTTGAGCTACGGAAATATCACTACTGTTACGGGCTCCACCCACCAGCGTGGATTCACTCTGGGGCTGGACTTCCCGGACCAGAGCAACGGCAATACGCCGTCCTATTTGGTCAGGAATGGGTTGCCGGCGTGGTCCGCGCCGCCGTTCATTGACCCGAGTTTCGCCAACCGCGACTCGATGCCGTGGTGGCAGGGCAAGGAAGCCACCCGGCCGCCCGCGTTCGTAACATGGAACCTCTCGATCCAGCGCCAGTTGTCTCCGACGATGGTTATGGAGACGTCCTACAACGCTTCGCTCGGCTCCAGCCTGCAGTCCGGTCTGCTCAACTACAACCAGCTCAACCCCGCGTTCCTCACGCAATACGGGGCCACGTTGTTGAACTCCCGCTTTGATTCTCCGGCGGCAGTCGCGGCGGGCATTCGCGCTCCGTATCCGTCGTTCGGCGAACCATCCGGATTGAGAGGTACAGGCGGTTGGGGCAATCAGGCGACCGTTGGCCGCTCGCTCCGTCCCTATCCGCAGTACAACGCCATCGACACGGGCAGCGGTGGCGGCGACCACTCCGGTCACTCCACCTACCACGCGGCGATGATCCGCTTCGAAAAGCGTTACTCAGGCGGTCTTCAGTTCCAGACGTCCTACGTCTTCTCGAAGATCCTCACCGACTCCGACAGCTACTGGATCGCCGGCGCGGCGATGGATCACTTCAATCGTGGACTCGAGAAGTCCATCGGTCAGTTTGACGTGCCCCACAACTTCAAGATCGGCATGGTTTACGAACTGCCGTTCGGCAAAGGCAAGAAATTCCTGGGCGGCAGCAGCGCAGCCAATTGGCTTATCGGTGGATGGCGCGTCTCCGGAAACGCCTTCTATTCGAGCGGTCTCCCGCTGGGCCTGGGCACCAGCAACTCGATGCCTCTATTCAGCGGTGGCCTTCGTCCGATCATTTCCACCTACGACGGATGGCGCCCGGCCCCCAAGAACGGCGACTTCGATCCGTTCGTCGATCGCTCCGTGCAGCCGTCCAGCTTCTTTCCGGCCCAACCGGCGAACACCTTCGGGAACCAGACTCGGTACAATCCGAATTTCCGCCAGTTCGGCAACTACAACGAGAACATCTCGGTCTCCAAGACGTTCGCGATTAAGGAGCAGATCCGGCTTGACCTTCGCGGTGAGGCGTTTAACGCCTTCAACCGGGTTCGGTTCGGCACCGGCAGCCTCCAGCTCCAGAGCAACCAGTTTGGCCAGTTGACCGGAGCCGGTGACTTGCTGAACTCGCCGCGCTCGATGCAAGTGGCATTGAAGCTCTACTTCTAATCGATAACCTAATACCAACGAAAAGGCGGTCCCTGCGGGGGCCGCCTTTTTTGTTTAGATGACCACGTAGGCGCGGACGGGAAAAGTGGCGCCGCCCTTCCAGGCGATGGGTACGGCGTGGAGGCGTCCGGTGGTGTTGACGATAGCGTGAAGGTTCGTCATATGCTCACAAACCGGTACACCGGCGCCCAGCAGTATTGTATGGGCGGGACGGGATAGATCGGCCATGTCGTCGATATTTAGTGAGTCGATTCCGGCGAAGACGCAGCCGGCGTCGAGCAGGGTCTGGCAGGTTTCCGCGGTCAGGAAGGGATTAGGCTCGAAGTAGGCGGGAGTACGCCAATGGCGGCTCCACCCGGTGAGGAAGAGGGCGGCTTTACCGGCGAGCGATACGCCTCGAATCGCGGTTGCGGGAATTCCGCGTTCGCTGGAGGATCGGACGTCGAAGACGACATATTCGAGATCAGCCAACGACTCCAACCGGAGGCCAGAGAGATCACAGGCGCCGCGATGGCGGTGCATCGGCGAGTCGACGTATGTCCCGGTGTTGCCGCAGAGATGGAGCGAGCCGATGAAGAATTCGGACTGGCCGTTGTATCGTTCGCGGGACGCCTCGTAGTCCACAATCGTTTCGGCGCGCGGGACGGGGAGTCCGGGATAGGTTTCCATCCCGGGCTCGATTGAGTGGCTAACTTCGATGAACCGGCTTACTGCCATTTTTCGTCGAAGAAACCGGCGGCCGACACTTTGCCTGGATAGCGTCCGTTAGCCGGCGTCGTCACGTCGATCACGGCCCAGTCGGGCAGCTTCGAGATCTGGCGCGCGTTGTTCAAATTGTCGAACTCGCGGAACGTGAAGCCGCTGTTCAAGACCACATACTTTTTGTCGTTCAGCGGATTGGGATAAATGAGCGATGGATAGTTGGTCGCGGCGCTGAATTTCTGCCCTTTGACCGTCAGCGAATCCGCGGCCCACTGTACCGGCAGACCGCCCATTACTTTGGCCATCACAGAGTTCGACGCCGGATCGCCCCAGAGGACCAGATTGTGCGCGGCGATGTCGGCGTCGGTGACTTCGGAATCCGTCTTAACCCGCGCGTCACCGCGGAATTGACGGCGCCATTCGCGAATGGCCCGGTCCTGCTCCGCCGCGATCCGCTTGCCCGCCTCGCCGCCTGGCGTGCCCGACGGAATGACAAAGAGAAAGGAGTTCATGAACGCGTCATCGATTGGACCCTGCAGACCGTGGCGCTTCACCTTGCCGGATGGCAATGCGGGAGCGGCAACCCATTTGCCGCCTGTTTTCGATAGATGCACGTTCCAGGATCGATCGCTGGACGGTCCCGTAACGGTCACCGTCTGGCCGTCGATGGCGATGGCCGCTTTGCCTACCAGTTCCACGGGCGCGCCGCCGGCGCCGAAATCGATAGTTAGCGCCGAGACGTTCGACGTCGTCAGTTGTAGAGCCTCTTTGTTATGCACTGACGCCTCAACCATGGCCTTTTCCCAATGCTTCTCCATACCGTCGATGACAACCCACTTCATCCGGTTGTAGCGTAACGTATAGGTCACGAACTTAACGCGCCGCGGGTACGCTTCTCTACCCTTGGCGGCGATCGCGTCAAGCCGTTTGTCGATCTCGATTTTCGACTCCGGATGGTAGCGATGCGGCGTCTGGGGGCCGATGATGTGGGTCATCGGAATGCCCTCTTTGTCGAGGTACTTCGCCATCAGATCGGCGGCCTGTTTCTGCCCGTCGATTTCACCGGAATAGGCGACCAGCGGCACGTTAGTGAAATTGGCGGCGTAGAGCGTCGCGTCGTACATGCGCCACAGGGTCTGTTCCCACGGCGGCGTTTGTTCGTTGGTCCGGGCCAGGCGGAGGAATTCGGCCGATTCGCTAAACCCGGCGCCGGGAGCGACGGCGGCCCAGCGGCCGGCGTGATGCGCGCCAAAGTGCCAGGCGGCGGCGCCGCCCATGCTGAAGCCGCGAACCAGGATTCGTTCGTCATCAACGGCATACTGCTTGCGAAGTGCGTCGAGCGACTCAAAGAGATCCACTTCACCGGCGAACTTGTTGGCGTTGCAATACCTGCCGTAGAGGTGGAGAACGATGGTATCGGCGGGCGTGAACTCGCCGGGCCGAGACATTCGCTCGGAGAGGAAGTTGACTTCGCTCAGCTTTTCAGCGCGCCCGTGGAACCAGGCATCGACGCGCCATTTGCGTGGCAGGTGCGAATCATATGATGGGGGCACGACGAGGCCATAGGGCTGAATGGAGCCATCGATTTTAGAAACATAGCCGCGGACGACGAGGCCGGTGGCTTTGGTCCAGGGCGCTTCGCCGCGCAGGAGTTGGTCGGCGCGTTTTTGTCCTTCGACTAAGAGCGCCTTGGCTTTGGGGATGTCCGGTGCGTCGAAGAACTCGTTGTACGTAAGCGCGTAGCGAACGGCTTCGCGGAAGATCAGGACATCGGGCAGCAACGCGTTCTTTCCGAGAGACTGGATGCTCTCGGAGAGCCGTTTCAGCCCGCTTTCCAGGTCCTTTCGATCATTGTCCGAAACGGCCACTCCGGGCGGCGGAACGGGACGGTCTTGCGCCGGCATGCATCCGGCCAGCAGGGCAATCAGTAGAGCGGCTCTTCGCCGGGAGGTCTTGTTTTCCATCTTCGATGTATCCATAGCCATTGATCTGGGTAAGCCCGGATGGCGCGCTCCAGAGCGTTCTGGATCCGCTGCGTATCGATGAGCATATTGCCGGTGATGCCGACGGGCTCATCGAACCGCAGGACAAACTTGCGCTCGCCCGGACTCCAAATAGCATATCCGGGAATGACGGCCGCTCCGGTGCGGGCCGCCAATTTTGCGAAGGTCGGGCTGACGCATGCTTTGCGTCCGAAGAAGTTGACGAAGATCCCTTCGTCCAAGCCGACGTTTTGATCGACCAGAATTCCGACGGCGCGATTATCCTTGAGTGCCTGAAAAATACCGCGAGCGGCCTCTTTCTTGCCGAGGATCATATTGCCGCTCCCAGCGCGTCGCGCTTCGACAAACGCGTCGAGCAGCGGATTATCCAAAGGCCGAACAACGACATACATTGGCTCGGCCATCAGAGCGTGACTGAACGCGCTGAGTTCCCAGGCTCCCAAATGAAGAGTCGCGAAAAGCACCCCTTTGCCGGCCGCCTTAGCTTTGCTGAAGTGTTCGAAACCTTCGTATCGAATCCACTCGTGGACATTCGAAGCGTCCATGCGGCCCATCCGCGCGAAGACAACCAACTGGCGGGCGATCGAACGCCAGACACCATTCACGATGCCGGCCGGAAGGCCGGCCAGTTCGACATTTCGGGCGCCAACTCGCGCCAGCTTCGGTACAGCCAGCCGCAGGCACTGCGCGTAGCACCAAGCCAGCGCGTAGCTGACTGCCCATGGTCCGAAGGCGAGCGAGCCCAACGCGATGCGCGCGAGTACGTACTCGATCCGATTACGTATAGGACTGCGCGGCGCCACTGTGCTTAGTCTATCCAGCCGCCGCCGAGGACAAGATCGCCATCGTAAAAGACAGCTCCCTGGCCCGGTGTGACGGCGCGCTGCGGCTGATCGAAACGGACTTCGACGCGGGTATCGTCGCCGGCGGGTATCAAAGTCGCGTCGGCGGGAATGTGGCGATTGCGGATGCGGACCTGCGCGCGGCGCGGGGCCTGAATAGCGGAAATCGAAATCCAATTCACGTCGCGCGCGGTGAAGCGGACTGTCTGCAGATCCGTCTCGCGGCCGACAACGACGCGGCGGGTTTCGGGCTCCGTGGAGATTACGTAGAGCGGTTCCCCGGTGGCGACACCCAGGCCGCGGCGCTGGCCGACGGTGTAGCTGTGATAGCCGGCGTGCTCCCCGAGCACCTGTCCATCGCTCGTGATGATATCGCCGGACATGTCGTCGAGGGGGATGTTCTGTTCCCGGCAGTAGGCCTCGATAAACGCCTTGTAGTCGCCGTTGGGAACGAAGCAGATTTCCTGACTGTCGCCCTTGCCGGCAACCGGGAGTTCGAGGGAATGCGCCAGTTCGCGAACTTCGGACTTGACCATTCCCCCGAGCGGGAAAAGCGTTCGCGCGAGTTGCGGCTGGGTGAGCCCGAACAGGAAGTAGGTCTGATCCTTCGAAACGTCGACGGCGCGGCGAAGTTCCCAACGGCCCGTCTCAGCGTTCTGCGTGATGCGTGCGTAGTGGCCGGTGGCGATCTTATCGGCGCCGACGCCTTCGGCCATTTCGATGAAGGTGTCGAACTTAATGAAGTTGTTACACAGGGTGCAGGGAATGGGTGTTCGCCCCTGGAGGTAGTCGTTGACGAAAGGCTTGACGACGGCCTTCTCAAACTGATCCTCAAAGTTCACGACGTAATAAGGGATGCCGACGAGTTGAGCAACATAGCGGGCGTCGTAGACATCGTCGATGGAACAGCAGCGTCCGGTGGTTTTGTCGCTCGCAAGTTCAGGCAGACGGCGCTGGTTCCAAAGCTGCATGGTCATGCCGACGATATTGCCGCCTTCGCGTTTCATGAGCCCGGCAACGACCGAGGAGTCGACGCCGCCACTCATGGCCACCGCGATGAGTGGTTCAGGCCCCCGCAGGGTTTCAGGCATAGACAGGGGAAAGCCTCCGGAGATGAGCGGCTGAAGCCGCAACGGCATCGATGAGCGCGTCGACTTGTTCGATGGTGTTGCCCAGACCGAGCGAGAAGCGGATGGATGCCTTTGCTTCTTCTCGGGTCAGGCCGATGGCGGTAAGGACATGCGATGGCTCGACCGCGCCGGAAGAACAAGCCGCCCCGCTGGAGACGGCGAATCCGCGAAGATCGAGGGCTATCACCATGGCCTCGCCTTCGATCCCGGCGAAACGGATGTTGCTGGTGTTGGGCACGCGAGGCGAGTCGGCGCCGTTGACGATGGCGTGGGGAACACGGTCAAGAATGCCCTCTTCGAGGCGCACGGTGAGATGGGTAATTCCCTTGATGTCTCGCACGAGGCTGCAAGCCGTGCCGAGGGCAACTGCGCCTGGTACATTTTCGGTACCGGCGCGGCGTCCGGATTCGTGACGGCCGCCGAACTGGCGGGGAGCAAGTTCAACGCCCTGCCGGACGTAAAGCGCGCCGATACCCTTCGGTGCGTTTAGCTTGTGACCGGAGATTGAATACAAGTCAACATGCTTCAGGTTGACGGGAATTCGGCCGGCGGCTTGTACGCCATCGGAGTGGAAAAGTGCGCCGTATTGATGGGCGATTGCGGCGAGGCCCTCAATATCCTGCACGGTGCCGAGTTCGTTGTTGGCGTGCATGATGGAGACAAGCGTGGTCGAGGGGCGAAGGGCGGCACGGAGCGCCTGGACGGTGATGACGCCGTTGGAATCGGCTGCGATGTAGGTCACGTCGAGATCGCGGCACGCGCCGAGAACGGCCGGATGTTCGATGTTCGTAGTGACGATATGGCCCTGTGGCGCGCCTAAGATGGCGAGATTGTCAGCCTCGGTGCCGCCGCTGGTGAAGACAATTTCCTTGGGCGAGCAGCCAAGAAACGCGGCGGTCTGGCGGCGGGCCCGTTCAAGCGCCTGCTTGGCCTGTTGGCCGGGCTGGTGGATACTGGATGCATTCCCGAATCCATCGCGGAGCGCGGGCAACATGGCGTCAATCACCGCGGGGGCGACTGGCGTCGTGGCGTTGTGATCGAAATAATAGCGCTCCACACTTCTATTCTACCAATGGCTACTCGACGACCCCTCCTTACTTTGACCTCTGATTTTGGCGTGGCGGACCACTTTGTGGCGGCGATGAAGGGGGTGATTTACACGATTTGCCCGGAGGCTGAGGTCGTCGATCTGACGCATGAGCTAAAGCCGTTCGAGGTTGCGGAGGCGGCGTTTACGTTTGGAGAGTCATGGCGATGGTTTCCGAAGCGGACCATTCATGTGGCGGTGGTTGATCCGGGCGTGGGGTCGGCAAGGCGGCCGATTCTGGTGGAAGCGGCGGGCCAAATTTTCCTGGGTCCGGACAATGGGATTTTGACTTCCGCATTGACCGTTGAAAAGGTGAAGACGCGGGAGATCACTTCGTCCAAGTACTTCCTGTTTAATGTCAGCAAGACGTTTCATGGGCGGGACGTATTTGCGCCCTGCGCCGCGCATCTGGCGGCGGGGGCGCGGCCGAGTTCCTTCGGCAAGTTAGTGGCCGATGCGCTGCGCCTCCGCCTTGGGATGCCATCGCAGACCTCCAAGCGGCAGTGGTCGGGCACAATTTTGAAAGTCGACCGGTTCGGAAACGTAATTACGAACTTCCGGTTATCGGAGTTCCCCTGGCTGGCCACAAATCCATTTGTATTTACGGTTGGATTTGAACAGGTGGCGACGCTGGCAAGCCACTACGAGCAGTGCGCGTATGGAGAGTTTTTCGCGATGGTGGGTTCGAGCGGATATATCGAGATCGTACTCCGGGAGGCTCACGCGGCGCGAAAACTGGGAGTGGAAGCGGGGGCGCCGGTGGACTTGATGGGATGGGCGAATGCCTGAAATGCCCGAGGTTGAGGCTGTTTGTAAGCGGCTGCGGCTGGAGGCCCAGGGCTCGACCATTACACGGATGCAGTTGTTGCGGCCTTCGATTGCCACGGGCGAAGTAGAGGAGGCGTGCCGGCGGGTGGTTTTAGACAGTGTAGAGAGACGTGGGAAGAATATCTTCCTGCATTTTTCTCGCGGCGCGATTCTGCATGTGCATTTACGGATGACGGGAAACTTATACGTTATTCCGGATCACCGCTTTCTGACTACCGCGGTGCGGGCGGTTTGGGAGTTATCGGATGGACGCGGAATAGTCTTTGAAGATCCACGGGCGCTTGGGCGAATTGCGCTGATAGATTCAGTTCCGGAGTTTGGGTGGGAGCCACTGGATACGGGGTTTACGGTTTCGGTGCTGGCGGCGTTGGCGCGAGATTCGAAACGGCCCGCGAAGCTGTTCTTGCTGGATCAGACGAAGGTGGCGGGGTTGGGGAACATTTACGCGGCGGAAGCGTTGTTCCGGGCGGGGATTGACCCGCGGCGAGAGATGGGAACGCTGCGAAAGCCTCGTCTGGTTCGATTGCACGCGGCCATTGTGGATGTGATGTCGGGGGCGGTGGAATCGGTTTATGAGTTGTATTCGAAGCCCGGAAATTTGATGGAGGCGGAGCGGCAAACGCTGATGGTTTATGGCCGCCAGGGGGAAGCATGCCGGGTTTGCGGGACGTTGGTCGCAAGGTTAGCGCAGGGCGGGCGCTCGACTTATTTTTGCGAGCGGTGTCAGCGGTAGGCGATGGGCCGTTTGGCGCACGAGCACGCTGGCGGAACGGTCGCTACGGTCCATTCGGGAAATGGCGCGGGGACTTCGCCCGGCTATGCTGGACGATCTCGGCCTGGGCCCTGCGATCTCGTGGCTTGGCCGCGACTTCTCGAAAAACACAGCGCTGGACGTTGAAGTCCAAATAGAGGGCGAATTGATAGGGCTCTCCGAGCCGCTGCGGACGTGCTCCTATCGGGTCGCCCAGGAAGCTTTGACGAACTGTGTGAGGCATGCGGGCGCGACCACCGCCAGAGTTTTGCTTCACGAAAGCCCGGCCGAAGTCGTACTAACAGTTCAGGACAACGGCTCAGGATTCGCCGCCGATAGCTCCGGCGGCATTGGTCTATTGGGCATGCGCGAACGTGTTGAAGAGTTGAATGGGGAGTTTGCCGTCGTCTCCGTGCCGGGGGCCGGAACGCTAGTGCGGGCAATTCTACCCAAAGCGAAAATGGAGAAGGCATGATTCGTATTCTGCTCGCCGACGATCATGGCATCGTCCGGCAGGGAACTCGTTCCCTTTTGGAGAAAGAAGCAGACTTGCAAGTGATCGGAGAGGCGGAAGACGGGCGTTCCGCCGTGGAGTTGGCGGCCGCGATGAAGCCCGACATCGTTGTCATGGACATAGCGATGCCACAACTCAATGGCCTCGACGCCGCGGCGCAGATCGTGCGCCGCTTTCCTGACATGGGAGTGATTATCTTGAGCATGCACGAGGAAGAGGATTATTTGGTGAGGGCCCTATCGGCCGGTGTCCGCGGATACCTCCTCAAGGACACCGCGCAAATCGATCTGGTGCGGGCTGTTCGTTCCGTAGCGCAAAAGAAGGCGTTCTTTAGTCCGGCTATTGCCCAGATGATGGTAGAGGATTTCACCAGACAGATGCAGCGGAAGGGGATCGCCGATTCCTACGAACTCCTGACGGAGCGGGAGCGGGAGATTCTGCAGCTTATGGCGGAGGGTAAATCAAACAAAGAGGCGGCGACCATCCTCAACGTCAGCCCGTATACTATTGAGACGCATCGCAATAATATGATGCAAAAACTGAATCTCCATAACACCGCCGAGATCGTCCTCTATGCTGTGCGAAAGAAACTCATCTCGTAGAGCTCGCTCATGTCTTTTCGCCTGCGATATCCCGAAAACCCGTATATCCGAAAGCGCCCCGGCCACCTAGACTGTAAGCTCCTAAGGAGAATCGGAACATTGCCACGCGACTACTTCAGCAAAGCGCTTCGGATCGATCCGGACAGCAAGCCAAAACTGTATGGACTAATTTACGAATCTGCCGAGATTGGCGAAACGAGCTACCTGCTGGACCTTATTTTTTCGGCGGGGATCGCCACGCTCGGTCTGGTGCTTAACAGCCCGGCCGTTGTCATTGGAGCTATGTTGATATCTCCATTAATGGGCCCAATACTGGCAGCGGGCTTGGCCTTCGCCGCGTCCGATATCTACCTGGGCGTCAAATCGTTCTTCACTTTAGTCGGCAGTATTTTGGCCGCCGTGGCATTCTCTGCGTCCGTAGTCTGGTTGCTTCCGTTTCAGTCTTCGACCTCTGAGATTTTGGCTCGGACCCAGCCAAATCTTCTTGATCTCGGTGTCGCGGTACTTTCAGGGCTCGCCGGATCGGCTGTAATGGCTCGCTCCACGAGCGGCGGCGCGGCCAGCGCTCTTCCAGGAGTCGGGATTGCAGTCGCCTTGATGCCGCCTCTCTGTACTGTAGGATTCGGTGTTGGGAGCGGCTGGAACTGGCAGATCATGTCCGGCGCGGGTCTGCTTTTCCTAACAAATCTGGTAGCCATTGCGGCGAGCGCTTTTTTTGTTTTTTACTTAGTCGGCATGGATTCACCGTCAGTCAGATCCACCATCTCGGAATCGGAGATGCGGCGCGCGACCGGAAATCGTCTCTATACGCTGCTTCATGACACCGCACTCGGGAAGCTGTTTGGCGATGTCGGCCAGCTACGGTGGCGCATACTCATGGTGGCGGTGACAATTGGGGTACTCTTTTTTCCCTTGCGGGCTTCACTCATGCAGTTGCGGGACGAGACGCTCTGCCGCGCCGCCGCGCGGGAAACGATTCGAAATCTGGTTCCCGCCGATCACGTCCTTAGCGAACAGTTGGATATCCTCCCCGATCGATTGATCCAGAGGGTCGTCACCACGACGCTGGTGGATAAGCAAAGGATCGCATCGTCTGAGTCTGCGTTGGCTCGAAAAACGGGCAAAATAATATCCATCCAGGTGCGGCAGGTTGCTAACGAAGAGGAATTGATCAGCCTCCGCGAGCGGTTGCGCGCTCCAACTGTTTTGGCGGCCCCGCCCCGGCCTTCGCTAGAACTTATCGCCTCCAGTCTGGCCGCAATCGTGGACGAGCCGATCCAGGCCGTCTGGCCGCGCGAAGCGGCCGAACTACTAACCCACGAAATCGGATTTGTTAAAGATGTCATCGTGGTTCGCATGAGTTACCTCTCGCCAAAGCCATTCGATTCCGCCACGCAGGAAGCCGTTCGAAACGCCTTGCGGCGGACTCTCAATCGCGAGAATGTGAATGCCGTTTTCGAGTGGCAGGATCCCCGAAAGCTTCGGGCCGCGGTCAGGAAAGCAATCTCAAAGTAATCCGGCGAAGGCCTCGCCGCAGGCAAGCCGCGAATCACTCAACCGAATGTCAACAACAGCCGTCGTCGAACTGCTAATCCTATTACTTCTCGCTGTCTCGGCCGTCGCGCTCCTGACCAGCCGTTGGAAGATCCCGTATACCATCGCCTTGGTATTCGCCGGTTTCGCGATTGATCTGTTCCACGTTCCCATTAAAGAGGTGGTAGGCAACGCCCAACTCCTAACGCCCGACGTGATCTTCGTTTTGTTTCTTCCGGCACTGCTTTTCGAGTCCAGCCTGAACATCGAAATTGGCCACTTGCGCCAGAATTTTTGGTCGATTGTTCTTTTAGCCGTTATCGGCGTGGCCGCCGCGACCGCGATCACGGGATATGCCGTTCACCATTTTCTCGGCATTCCCGTACTGACAGCTTTGCTGTTCGGCGCTCTGATCAGCGCCACCGACCCAATTGCCGTTATTGCGCTTTTCCGGGATTTGGGCATCAACAAGCGCCTCGCGGTAATCGTTGAAGGGGAGAGTCTTTTCAACGATGGGACAGCGGCGGTCGTGTTTCAACTCATCCTCGCCGGCATCCTTACGAATCAGTTCGATGCTGTTCTGGGTATCCGGCAATTCCTCGTGGTAGCGGTCGGCGGAGCGTTGCTTGGCGTACTTGTCGGCTTCGCCGCCAGCAAACTCACCGCCCAGGTCGACGAGCCGCGAATAGAAATCACGCTGACTACGATCGTGGCCTACGGATCATATCTGCTGGCGGAACACATTCATGTGTCCGGAGTCATCGCTACAGTCGTCGCCGGGTTAACGATTGGTAATTACGGCGCCCAGATTGGAATGAGCGCCCGGACTCGAGTATCCGTCTGGGCGTTTTGGGAATATCTCGCCTTTCTCATTAATTCCCTTGTGTTTCTATTGATCGGGATTGAAGTTCATGTGGCGCAAATCATTGAGTCCTGGTGGACGATTTTGATTGCCATCGGCGCGGTCCTGCTTGGCCGCATACTCGTGGTCTATTCACTTTCCCCTTTGAGTGCAAGATTCGGTGAGGCCATTCCAGCTAAATGGAACCCTGTCATGGTCTGGGGCGGTTTGCATGGGAGCGTATCTATCGCCCTTGCGTTGAGCCTTCCTCAGGATTTTCCCTATCGAAGCACGCTCCTGACTTTGTGTTTTGGAGTGGTGGCCTTTTCCATCGTCGTTCAAGGGCTGACAATGAAGCCACTCCTAAGTTGGTTGGGAATCCTGGAAAAAGTGAACAGCTCCTATTCAACTTACAAAGCAAAGCAGCTAACCCTGGGCGCGTCCCGGGAGGAACTGGTACAAATGCGGCAGGTCCGCTCGATTTCGCCGGAAGTCTTCGAGAGTTTGTCCAAGGAGGTCGAGCAGCGGTCCATGGAGTTGGAGGCTGGTGTCCGTGAAATCCAGGCGCAAAGCCCGGCGTTGCTGGAGGAGGAGATTCGCCAGGCTCGATTGCGAATGCTAGCGGCGGAGCGATCGGCGCTGCAGCGTGGCGTGATCGAAGGCATCGTCTCGCAGGACGTTAGCGAACATATACTTGCCGAAACGGCCGAAGAAATTGATCGCCTCACCAATTCGCCGCGCTCATGACTCGACTTATTTCAGAAAGGTATGAACATTCTAGCTGCCCACTTTAGCTGGTCAGCGCTCCCGCCGTTCCGCCGCCGCTATACTAAAGGAATTCGCAGAGTGCGGCCAGTTAGGAAATCTTGGCGGTGGAATCAATGCCGATGAGCGAAGAAACCAATTCGAAACAACCCGTTGATCGGTTTATTATAGATCAGATGGAAAGCGTCCCTCACCTTGAGGCGCTGCTGTTGTTTTGGCGAGCCCGGCCGCGGAGTTGGTCACTTGGCGAAATGTCCAAGTCTTTGTACCTGGATGCCGGTACGACACAAGGAATCCTGGGTGATCTTCTTCAGCGCGGACTCATTATACAGAGCGGCGGTCCGAATGCGTGGGAGTACTCGTCCGGTCCGGACCGCGACCGTTTAATCGAACAAGTAGACCGAACATATCAATCGGAATTGATTCGAATTTCACGATTGATCCATTCCAAGCGCTCGACTCCCATTCAGGAGTTTGCCAAGGCGTTTCGATTCAAGAAGGATTGAGGGTGATATGGTACCTGCTGTTTACATTTTAGGCTCTTTGGTGGTGTGCCTGTGCGCGATGATGCTTTTGCGCGCCTACAGGAAGGCCAAGAGGCGTTTATTGCTTTGGAGTGGTCTGTGCTTTGCTGGCCTAACGATTTCGAACCTGCTGGTCTTTATCGATCTGGTCGTGATTCCAGATGTAGATCTCTATTCTGTACGTTTATCGACCGCCGCCATCGCGACGTTGTTACTGGTTTTCGGCCTGGTCTGGGAAAGCGAGTAAGATTGTGATCGAAGGATTCCTGCTCGGCGTAATCTCGACGGCGTCGCTGACCGTCGGCCTCTTTTTTCTGAAGTTTTGGCGGCGGACGCGCGACCCGTTCTTTCTTGCATTCGCCGCTTCGTTTTTGGTCGAGGCGGCAAACCGGGCTTTTATCCTGTTCCTTGCCAATCCGAGTGAAGCAAGCCCTTGGACTTATGTTGTCCGGTTGCTTTCGTTCCTTCTCATACTTGCGGCCATCTTCCGAAAGAATTTTTGGGATGGTAATGAGTAGCCGTCTATTGATTTGTCGCCCGCCTCCCGTTGAACTCCCGCTCGATTTTTTCCTTGACCGCTTCAAGATATCGCTCCATCGCGTCAAGCGACTTCTTCAACACGATCGGGCGCAATAGGCGGCCTTGCCAGCCATCCATTCCATCGACATGTGAGGACTGCACCAGGATAAGGTAATGCATTCCCCCAGTTCGCTGATCCTGCCCCGGAATCAGGTATCGAAATTCCAGGCCGCTGCGGAAGTAGTGGCTGGCGAAAAGCATTTTGGCGGCGATGACGTACGTGTCGCCAAAAGGGCTCGAAGTTCGCTGTATGGCGACGTGCGAAACCCGATCAACCGGCTTGAGCCCAAAGGTGCCCACCTGCCAATAGAAGAAATTATCGATAGATCGATTCCTGGAATGGGGATACTTTCGAAGATACTCTCCCAGTTGCGGCGCGTATTCCTTAAGGGGGCCCGAATCCGCGAGTAAGTCGTTGAGGCCCTGTTCAACGCTGAAATACTCGGGCGAATCGTGATAAACCGGAAGCCCAGCGTTTCCCATGGCCTGGTACCGTTTCAGATTTTGTAACCAAAGGCTGCGAATCACCGCGCTGGCTTGGGCCGCCTCCTCGGGCGCGCCCCAGGCAACTTTCTCTCCGATTCGTTTCACGCCGGCGTCATCGAGCTTGAACGCACAGCTCCCCGGCTTGCAGTCCTTGAGTTCTGCGGCGGCAGCCGCGGACAGCGCCATCTGATTCAGATCGCTCTCCTTCGGAGCAATGCTGAACTTCCGGCTTGCGCTGATTCCCGGGGCGGATTCAAACATCTCAATATTCCGGTAGCGCTTTACGAACGCTTCAGGCGTTGCCCAGACTCGCACCATACCCACCAGCTTCATTTTGTCTGGTGAATTCGTGTCGATGGCGTAGGAGACGATACCGCCGCCTTCAAGCATCCGCAGGTTCTCATCACTCGCGGTGAGGTGGGATGTCAGAGTCTGCCGGAGGCGGGGCGGCAAGGTTTGCGCGGAAATGACGCCCCCCAACTGAAGCGCTATTTCGAGGCACAACAGTTTAATAGCTCCGGGACTGAAAGGGGATCCAATGGGGGCCTCCATCGCTTTTCGGAAGGGGTACATATAAGGCCTACTCGTAGTCTACCTTTTAGCGATGTCCCCCAGACTCGGCGACGGTTTACTGTGATTGACATCGAGCAGGGTTCCAGGCGCGGAGCCGTGAGACTTTAGTTCATGTAGACTGGCCAGTGACGAGGTGTCAGTTCTGATCCGTTGGTCGTGGGGCGATACTACAGAACGCCGGCCGGGATTGTTCTGCTCGGGACGCGCCCGGAAATCCTTGGCAAGCGGCCGCCCATGACGAACGAGGACGGGCGTGCCGCCAATTCTGGCTCGCCTGCTGAGCGCATAGATCCCGAGGCTTCCCCGTCCCGCCTAAGTGCATTCACGAACTGGAAGGTTTACCTCTCGCTCGTGATCGTCTGCGCTATTGGGGGTACTCTCTATCGACGACTGTTGCAGGTCGAGCCGCTCCTGCTCCCCGTTCCCGTCCCGCCAAAAGCCGCGATCGAACAAAACGGCAACACTGCTATCCGCTATCCCGGTGGCGTTTTCGCCACAACCGTCGCCAGCTTTCGCGACGAGCTATTCGCCTACCTGATGTTTCAGCACTACCGTTCAACGGAGACCTTTCGGAACGATGAGTTGCTCTTGTGCTACATCGATAATGGTGGGGAGCCCCGTTACCGCGTGCTCCTGCTCCTGACTGACGACGTTATCGTGTCCATTGCCCGGGTTGCGGCGCTTCTCCCCGCGAAGGGCGTGGAAAACTTCGACTGGACACTGCTTTCGAAGGGCCGTGTGGATAATTACCGAAGGCAGGCCCGGCTGTTTGAGTCCGCCTACAACCTTCCGGTAAAGAGGAAAATGGAAAGTCTGACGAAACCGGAACTGCGCGCCCTGGTGCGCCGTTTCATCCGATTCAAGTCGACGACCGACCTTCGGGTAAGGAAGGGAATCGAACCCCTTCCCTCGATTCTGACCTCGGGTGACGCCCACCGCCTGGCCGGCGACATCATCGCGATCGCGGAATTCTACGAGTTGCCGCTTGAGTTCTTCCTTGGCATTGGCGCTATGGAGAATAACTACATGAACATTCGCGGTGACCTTAATCACACGATTTGGAAGGCGCGGCCCGCCAAAGACGACATCGTCGTGGAACGCCGAAATGGCCGCGTCCGCGTCCTGAATTACGCGTCCGGAGTTTGGCAGATCACCCGGGAGACCTTGCGAATGTCGCACCAGCTATATCTGGCTGATAAGCGGAATTACGGCACGCTGCCGAAGCACCTTCTGCCTCCCCGCCAACTGAATGTAGACGAGGTCAATCCGGAAGTATTGACCACGTACGCCGGATTGCTATTACGCCATCTTCTCGATCACTTCGATGGAGATCTTAGCCGTGCGGTGGGCGCGTACAATGGTGGTCCGGGCAATCCGAACATGCGCTATCACCAGGGAGTAGAAGCCGCTGCGATGCATGCCCGGAAAGTCCTGGAGCAAGCGGCAGCACTCAACGGCGAATCTGTCATGTCGATACGCTGGTTACGAGCGCCGTAAAAACTGCTGTGTGATTGATGTCAGTCTTGGAGGTGTATGCGATTTACCCAGCCCCATTTCGGCCCCCGTGCAATTCTCCTTTTCGCCCTCCTGGCGCTTCCGCTTTATTGCAGAATAGTCGGCGGCGTCGTAACCGGTGGCGGAGGCAAGCCCGTCGCCAGGGCGGTCGTCCGCCTGAAGAATTCGGTCACGCTAAAGATGCGATCGGTGCGGACCGGCGCGGATGGCGTTTACCGTTTTTCCGGGCTCAATCCGGCGCTGGACTATGAGTTGCGTGCCTCAGGCGAAGGGAAATCCAGCGGCTGGGTCAGGCTCACCCGTTTTGATGAAGGAGAAGAGCGGACCGTAAATCTGGTATTGAAGTAATGCGGTGTAGGCGTCAGCTCCGTTCGGCAGTCCTTACCAAATCGTATTTACTTCCAGCAATGGCTCGTCCTTCCGCAAGACCCCGCGAAACGCGCGCTGCAGGAGCGGCGGTGCAATCGTTGCCGCCACCACCGCCATTAGCACGATCATCGCGTAGGTGTCAGCCTTCAGCGCGCCTAGGGCCAAGCCAGTTTGTGCAACCACCATGCAGAATTCTCCTCTCGGGATCATTCCCACGCCCACTCGCGTCGCTATCACCCTTCCATGACTAAACGCACCTAGACCGCATCCGAGAAACTTCGACAGAATAGCCACCGGTATCAGAATCAAGGCGAGGATTACGACGCGTGTATCTTTGAACACTTCGAGTTGAAAGTGCATGCCGATTTCGGCAAGGAAGAACGGCGCCAGGAGTTCCGTGACTCCGTGAGCCAGATCGTGGACGCGCGGCGGTACCGGCTTTGCAATGGCCATGCCAGCCAGAAATGCGCCGATAATGGCCGCCACCCCAACTTTTTCCGACAATGCCGCCAACCCGAAAAGCACAACCATCGCCAACGCGAACTCCGCTTCGCCGGTTTGCATTTGACCGCCGATGCGCCGGGTCATCGCACCAACGGCGTGGTGACCCCGCCGCGCCACAATCACGATAAAGCCGGCGGCAAATAGCGTCGTTAGGGCTATCTCACCTATATTGATCGTTCCGTTGGCGATCGAACTGCCGCCGCCCAATAAAAGCAGTGCAAGAATATCGTCGATAATCGCCGCCCGAGAATAATCTTTGCCGCCGTGCGACTTAGCAGATTGCGCGCTGCTAGTACCTGCGCCGTAATTCCTACGCTTGTCGCCGTCAACGCATCCCCAGAAATACCGCTTCCATTTGCGGGCGGCCTGCGAGCCAATAAAAAGCGAACCCGGTTGCGAAAGGCACGGCGACGCCCATGACGCCCACGGTCACCGCGGTTCCGCCCAGCTTTATCAGTTCGTCCGCTTCCACCTCAAGACCGACACGAAACAGAAGGAACAGAACACCGAGGCTGGCCATTGTGTGCGTAATAGCATCCGGCTGCACCCAACCGAAGACGCTGGGGCCGATGACGACGCCGGCGAGGATTTCTCCGATGATTCCCGGTTGGCCCAGACGCTCGCATAGCTCCGCGAGTAACTTCGCGCTGCCGAATATGGTGAGCATGCGGACAGCTAAAGACAGAGATTCCCCGTCTCCGGACAACAGGAATGCAAAGGGTAAAGGGAAAATGGGCATATACGTTAACTTAAGGTGCCGAAGGGCACTTTTGGCGCTTTCGGCGCCCTCCAAACCACTACTTTTTCGGTTGGAAAGGTTCTTAAGTTAACGCTTATGGGGAAAATGGGTCATCGGTTAGTTCAGGTCCTATTTAAAGTGAGCTTATTGTCCGGCCGCGTGCCTGCCATGATAGTCGAAATATACGAGCTTTTCCTCCCGGTTCACCGGGGCCTCGGGATCAAACAAGGGAAGTTTGCCGAACTGTTCTTTCGACATCGAAACCGTCACCGCCCGATCGGCCCAGGAAATACTCGAGACAGACTCGATTGGCACTGCGACCTGAACCGAGCCAATCCATCCGCCGAGGCCGACAATCAACAGCTGCAGCAGCCAGTTTCCCTCTTCGATTACGAAGTTTTCGGCAGTGCCCAATTGCACACCGGCGTGCTCCACACGATAGGTGCTGATCTCTAGAAAACTCCGCAAATGAGGATCGCCGTTACTATTCGTGGGTTTTTGCTCGCGGTTGATTTCAAAGACGGGATCGGCGCCGGGCATTCCGTCAGGAGCCCAATAAGCCGGCCAGCCGTAGTGTATGCTGACCGCACGTTCCTGTTGCCGGGAAACAGGTTTGTCGGAATCGATGTCGGGACTTCTCTGCACTTGTTCCCGCATCAATTTGACGATGATGTCGCGCTTGCCGCGACTGATCTGCCCCAGCGCGGCCGGCGAAACGAGTACGCGGCGGCGGTTAAGCCAGGACCCCGTCTCTACAACCAGGTATCGTAACTTCCAACTGGTGTCATCAACCAAATAGTCGTGGACGCGCCCGATCTCTCCGTTAATTGAGGCCAACCGGTAGCCCAAAATATTATCCATCGTTCGCAGCATAATTCAGCTCCTTTCGTTCTGTTCCGGCAGTAAGTCGGTGTGATGCAACTGCCCGCAGTAGTCGAAATATTGGGCAACGGTCCTCGGGTTGACCGGCGCACGAGAGGAGAAAGGGGCCATTAATCCGAATTCCGCCGTCTCCGGCGCCAGTTGAATTTGGCGGTTCGTCCAGTCGATCCCCCGGACACCGCGAGGTGAAACGATGATCGCTTCGCCGTCGCGTTCGTTATTATGCAATGCGACCAATCCATCCACGCGCCAGGTCGAGTCATTTACGATGACATCTGTTATGCGCCCAAGGCGCGAGTTTCCGCTGAGTTCATAGGATGAAATCTCACGATAACTGCGGAGATGGGGGTCGCTACCCGCCAATTCTTCCTGGAGAATCTTCTCAATAAACCGGGGGGGGGCGATTACGGAGCCCCCCACGAAGGACTGAGATTAATCGTTTTGGCTCGTTGTTGGATCAGTTCCGCCAGCGAGGGCATCTGCCGCGCGCCACTGACTCGGTCGTGGATGTATTG
>Ga0105048_10004387_pt1 | contig 22985 bp, 20 predicted proteins | sample MAT05_FD_78382 | JGI IMG/M metagenome (GOLD analysis project Ga0105048, IMG submission 78382) | Freshwater microbial communities from Lake Fryxell liftoff mats and glacier meltwater in Antarctica - MAT-05 | ecosystem: Environmental > Aquatic > Freshwater > Ice > Liftoff microbial mat | place...
GAGTGAGCGCACATTGGCCGTCAGGTCGGCGGCACTTTCCTCGAACATCATGAAGACGCCGGGCTCGCCGTACTGCGTGGCGCCGCGCACCAGGAATTCCACGGCCAGCATCGTCTTGCCGCACCCCGCGCTGCCGCAGACGAGCGTCGGCCGCCCTGCAGGCAGCCCGCCACCGGTGATTTCATCGAGGCCGGTGATGCCGGTGGGAGATTTGGAGAGACCGGGCGTCGCGGGTGGGTCGGACTTTTTGTTCATGGCGCGCTGAGTTGTCCGATATCTGCAGTTTGTGACAGTCTGACTGGGCCATGACACTGCACCCCGATGGTCGCCATCATGGCCCACGCATTTCATGAGCAAGCTCTGGCCTTTCGGCTTTCGCTTGGACAGCAAACACCATTGACTTTGCCTGCCGAGACAGTTCTTGTCCAGAGACTGAGAATGAGTCCGTCGGGCCATCGGACGGCGTGCCCCTCAGGAGTAGCGCTCGGTCGCGAACAGCAGCCAACTGGGCGCTTTGCGGCAGCTGATCTCTACTTCGCGGCTTTCGGGTCCAGAGCGTCGCGCAGACCATCACCCAGCAGGTTGAACGCAAGGCTGACGATGAAGATGGCAGCGCCCGGCGCCGCGGCCACCCACCATTGGTCCAGCACATAGGCGCGGCCGGCGGCGATCATCGCGCCCCACTCGGGCATGGGCGGCTGCGCGCCCAGTCCGAGGAAACCGAGGCCGGCGGCGGTGAGGATGATGCCGGCCATATCGCCATGTCCAGCGTCACGCGCACGATGACGCTGGGCACGCACATCGGCATCACATGCCGCAGCACGATGCGCGCGGGCCCGGCGCCCAGCAACTTCACGGCGTCGATGCAGTCGGCCTGCCGGATGCTGAGTGTTTCAGCCCGCGCGATGCGCGCATAGGGCGGCCACGAGGTAATGGCAGTGGCGATGACGGCGTTCTCGATACCCGGCCCCAGCGCCGCGACGAACGCCAACGCCAGATTGAGCCGCGGGAAGGCGAGAAAGATGTCGGTGATGCGCATCAGCACCGCGTCGACCCAGCCGTCGGCATAACCCGCAGCCGTGCCCACCAGCAAGCCGCTGGGCGCGGCCGGCACGGCTACCAGCGCCACCACGTACAGCGAGATGCTGCTGCTGTGCATCAGCCGGCTGAGGATGTCGCGGCCCTGATCGTCGGTGCCGAACAGAGCATCACGAAGGGGCTCGTCTTGCGGAACTCGGCCTGCATCTCCTGATAGAGCTTGGCGCGCTTGGTGGCGTCACGCTCCAGCGCCGCGGCATCGCTCTTCTTTGTCAGTTCCGGAATGTTTCAGGCATTGCGCCAGGCCAGGGGCTTGGTGGCCGCGTTGTCAACGTTGTCGGCGTTGCGCGCGAAGGTGCCGGCGTTGGTGTGCGGGTCCCAGTAGTCGGCGCCCCAGCTGCCGATGTAGATGTCGTGGCTGCCTGCGCGGTACTTGGTCAGCGTCTGCTTGCCGTCGCCGGGCAGGATTCACGTCTCGATGCCGGCACGCCGGAGCGTCTGCTGTATGGCCTCGGTGATTCCCTGGCTGGCGCGCCGCTCGCGCACCTTCAGCGGGCCGCTGCCGGCGTGGTTGGTCTTCAGCCAGGCGGCACCCATGTCACCGGCCTCCTCTTTGCTCATCACGAGCTTCTTGTCCACCACTGCGGCCACCGTGACCGTGAGGCAGTTGAAGACCAGCATCGGCGCATAGGCCTTGTCGGTTTCCAGCGTCAGCGAAAGCGGGCCGGTCTGCTTCCCAGCATCTCGCCGGCGCTGATCTCGAAAGCCTCGGCAGGGTCCAGGCTGATGAGGTCGTCGAAGGCCATGGCCAGCACCAGCGTGTCCTTGGGCGTGGCGGCGTGCAGCGGCAGCGCCGAGAAGCCCAACGCTGCTGCAGTTGCAGCGGCAGCAGCCCGGGCCGGCGCACGTCGTGCCAATTGCATAGGTCATGGGTCGCGAGTGGTTGGGGGTCGAGAAATGGGCAGTGAGTGAAATTCACTCCACCTCGCCACCGAATTTCTTGATCAGGTTGGCGACGTACTTGTCCACAAGCTTCTCGAACTCGCCACTGACGACCGGCGCCACGATGGGCTTCATCAGCCCGGGCAATGGCACGTCCACGGTGCCGGCCACCTTGAAGTCGATTTCGGTGCCGGCCTTGCCGGCCTTCAGCTTCCAGTGGCCACCGACCTGCGCGTTGCCTTCGCCCTTGACCGGAATCCAGACCACCGTCCCCTTCTTGCGGTCGCTGGTGTATTTGCTGGCGTACACCGTCTGGATGTTCACTTGCGCCGTGCCCACCTTCGCCATCTCCCAGCGGTAGGTGTCCTTGGCGATCTCGGTGAGCTTGTCCACCTTCGGAAAGAAGCTGGCCGAGGTGGGCACGTCTGCAAGCACGGCATAGACGTCGTCCAGCGACGCCTTGACGGTGAACTCGTAGCCGAGATCGATGGCAACGGTGATGGCCATGGTGAGTGTCTCCGGGAAAGTCTGTTGTGAAGAGGATCAGACAGGTTCAGACAGGTTCAGACAGGTTCAGGCCGCGTCCTGGCCGGCCCAGGGCAGCATCAGGGTCAGCAGCAGCAGCTTCTGGAACTCGGGTTCGAAGAGGTCGATGATCTGCTGCGGGTGGGCGCACAGCTTGCGGTCGGTGATGAGGCCGAACTGCACCCCGCCGCCATAGCTGAGGATGCTGATGCCCACGCCCACGTCGCCCGAGGCCGGCACCCAGAATATGGTCTGGCGCATGGTGCTGCCGCACAGCTTCAGCGGCACGGCGGGGCCGGGCACGTTGGTCATCACCGCCGTGGTCTTCTTCGAGAACAGGCCCAGCACGGCGTCCTGCACCGGCTTGATGAAGAGGCCCGTGACCGACAGGATGGCGAAGGCCAAGAGCGGCTGGTAGCTGCCCTTCATCTGCGTCATGCGGTGGCGCACGGCGTAGACGCGCTCGATGGGGTTCTGGATGCCGATGGGCAGCACCAGCGGCGCCAGGCCGAAGCGGTTGCCCAGCTTCCAGGCCTGGTCCAGCGGGCGCAGGTTCACCGGCACCATGGCGCGGATTTCCTTGCCCTGGGGGTCTTCGCCGCGGTCGCGCAGGTAATGGCCGATGGCACCGGCCGCGCAGGCCAGCAGCACGTCGTTGACCGAACAACCCAGGCCCTTGCCGACGAGCTTGACCTGCTCCAGCGGCATCGGCTCGCTCCAGGCCACGACCTTCTTGCCCGCGAGCTTGCCCTTCAGTTGCGTGGGCGAGTCGTCGGGCATCAGCGCCATCGCCGCCGCGTCATGCACCACCTGGTAGCCGGTCCTGGCCATGTCCACCGAACTCATCAGCGGCTGCTGCGGGTGGGCCAACATCTCCATGCTCTTGACGATGCCGTCGCCATACATGCCGATGGCCTTGACGGCGACGCCGGTCAGCGGCTTGAGCACGGCGTCTGACAGCCAATCGTGTTCCTCGTCTTCAGCGGCCGCGCGGCGGCGGCGCCTGGGCGGGTCGCTGCCGCCATCGGCAATCGACATCACCACCGATACGAGCGCGATGCCGTCGCCGATGCAATGGTGCATGCGCACGATGACGGCCGAGCCGCCTTCGTAGTGCTGGACCAGATGAAACTGCCACAGCGGATGGGCGTGGTCGAAAGGCGTGGTGGCGAGTTCGCCGCACAGCAGTTGCAGCGCCTCGCGCGCGCTTTGACCCTTGCGCCGCGGCAGGGTGGCCGGCACGACGTGGCGCTCGATGTCGAAGTCGGCGTCGAAGACCCACTGCGCGCCCATCGCTTCCTGCACGGCTTTCTGCCTGAAGCGGTCGTACTTCAGAAGCTTCTCGGTGATGCGTTCGCGCAGCGCAGTCAGCGTGATGGCGGGCGTGAGCAGCCACACGCCCAGGATCGTCATCAGGTTGACGTCGTTGTCCATGCGCAGCCACGCGGTATCGACCCGCGACATGCGTTCAGCGGCCATGGACATGCAGGAACTCCCAGCGGATGCGTTGTGTAGAGAACCGCCTCACGATGCTGGGTAACATCCATGGCGTCAACCAAGGATTTTCACCCACGAAAGCATCCTGCCATGGCCAATCTCAAAACCCAGTTCGAAGCCGCCGTCGCCGCCAGCAAGCAGTTGCCGGAGAAACCCGACAACATGACACTGCTGAAGATCTACGCGCTGTACAAGCAGGCCACCGAAGGCGACAACGAAGGCAAGCGCCCGGGCTTCACCGACATGGTGGGCCGCGCGAAGTACGACGCCTGGGCGGCAGTGAAGGGCCAGAGCCACGACGAAGCGATGCAGGGTTACGTGGACCTCGTCGAATCGCTGCAGTAAGGCTGCGGCGCGCCCTGCGCCGGCGCCGGCAGGGGGTCGAGGCGCGCTACTTCGCGGCCAGCGCCTTCTCGATCTGCGCCACCATCGGTGCGCCGGTCGGCAGCACATTGCTGTCGTAGCTGCCCAGCGTCTGGCCATCGCGGCCGATCAGATACTTGTGGAAGTTCCAGCCCGGCGCCTTGCCGGTGCTCTTGGCCAGCTGCACGAAAAGCGGGTTCGCTGACGCACCCTTGACCGAGCTCTTCGAGAACATCGGGAACTTCACGCCGTAGGTGTTGAAGCAGAAGTCGGCGATCGCCTTGCTGTCGTTGAGCTCCTGTCCGCCGAAGTCGCCACTCGGGAAACCCAACACGACCAGGCCCTGCGCGCCGTACTTGCTGTGCAGCGCCTCCAGCCCCTCGTACTGCGGCGTGAAGCCGCACTTGCTGGCCGTGTTCACCACCAGCACCACCTTGCCGGCGTACTGGCACAGGTTCTGCGGCTTTTCGTCCTGCAGGCGCGGGAAGCTGTGGTTCAGCACTGCCGGACAGGCCATCGCCGCCTTGGCGGCTGGCGCGGTTTGCGCGTGGGCGGTCGGCGGTGCGAGGCTGAAGACGACGGCGGACAAGGTGAGAGTCGACAAGACGAGGTGTTTCATGGTGGGGCCAATCGTGGGCTTCAGGTGTGGGCGATGCTGCCAGCAGGCGTGGCCTGCAGCAGCGGCAGGGTCATGGGCACCGGTTGTTCGAGATCGTCACGCAGCCAGGCGGCGCCCTCGAAAACGGCATCGGCGAAGTAGAGGCTGCGCGTCACGCCGCAGGCGATGCCGGCCGCCCTTGCGGCCTGCAGGCCGCCGGGTGAATCTTCCAGGGCAAACACCTCGTGCGCCGTCATGTCGAGCCGCTGCAGCGCCAGCAGGTAGGCCTGAGGGTCGGGCTTTTTCACAGGCGCATCTTCGGCGCAGACGAGCGTGGAGAAGACGCGCTGCCAGCCAGCACCCCAGATGCGGGCAAACAGCGCGTCGACATTGCTGCGGCTGCTGGTGGTGACCACCGCCAGCGCCACACCCGCCGCCCGACATTCATCCACCAGCCGGCACACACCGGGCCGCGGTGTGATGCCGCCGAGCGCCACCAGATCGGCATAAGCCAGGTTCTTGCGGCGGCGCAGTTCCAGCACCAGGGCGTCGCGTTCAGGCGCCGTGGCCGGTGCATCGGCATGCGTGTCCATGTCGTGCAGCAGGCGTTCGCGTGCGCCCATCACCTGCAGCAGTTCACCGTAGCGCGGCACGCTCCAGTGCCAGTTCAGGCCGAGTTGTTCGAAGGCCTGGTTGAAGGCGACGCGGTGACCGTCGCGCTCGGTCTCGGCCACCGTGCCGTCGACGTCCCACAGCAGCGCGCGCAAGGTGTCCGCCTGCGCAGCGGCCATCACAGCGCCCCCAGGGCGCGTTGCCGCCGTTCCATCATGCGCCAGATGAAAGGCGTGAAGATCAGCTGCATCGACAGTTCCATCTTGCCGCCGGGCACCACCACGGTGTTGGCGCGGCTCATGAAACTGCCGTCGATCATCTGCAGCAAGTACGCGAAGTCGATGCCTTTGGGCTTGGCGAAGCGGATGACGACCATGCTCTCGTCGGGTGCCGGGATGTCGCGCGCGATGAACGGGTTGCTGGTGTCCACACAAGGCACGCGCTGGAAGTTCACGTGGGTGTGCTGGAACTGCGGGCAGATGTAGTGCACGTAGTCGGGCATGCGGCGCAGGATGGTGTCGGTCACGGCCTCGGTGCTGTAGCCGCGCTTGCTCTTGTCGCGCCAGAGTTTCTGTATCCATTCGAGGTTGATGACGGGCACCACGCCGATCAGCAGGTCGGGGTGCTGCGCGATGTTCACGGCATCGGTGACCACCGCGCCGTGCAGGCCTTCGTAGAACAGCAAGTCGGTGCCGGCAGGCACGTCCGTCCACGGCGTGAAGGTGCCGGGTTCCTGCTTGTAGGGCGCGGCTTCTTCGGGGTCGTGCAGGTACCTGCGGCATTGCCCGCTGCCGGTTTCGGAATAACTGCGAAAGAGCTGCTCGAGTTCCGAGAACAGGTTGTTCTCGGGGCCGAAGTGGCTGAAGTGCTTGTTGCCGTCTTTCTCGGCCTCGGCCTGACGCAGCTTCATCTCCTTGCGTTCGTAGCGGTGGAAGCTGTCGCCTTCGATGACCGCTGCCTTGACGTCTTCACGCCGGAAGATGTTCTCGAAGGTGTGCGTGACCGAAGTCGTGCCGGCGCCTGAAGAGCCGGTGATCGCGATGATGGGGTGGCGTTGTGACATGGGCTCTCCGCTCTCAATCTCGGAAAAGGCTGCGGTCGGTGAACAGCGGGTTGCCGCTGTCGCGGGTGGCGGGGTCGCGGTGGTAGCGCTCGATGCGCTCGACTTCGTTCTTGCTGCCGAAGACCAGCGCGATGCGCTGGTGCAGTTCTGCCGGCTTCACGCCCAGCACGCTCTGGCGGCCGGTGCTGGCACGGCCGCCGGCCTGTTCCACGATGAAGCCGATGGGGTTGGCTTCGTACAGCAGACCCAGCCGGCCCGGCTTCTTCAGGTCTTTGGTGTCGCGCGGGTACATGAACACGCCGCCACGCATCAGGATGCGGTGTGCCTCGGCCACCATGCTGGCAATCCAGCGCGTGTTGAAGTCTTTTCCGCGCGGTCCCGTCTTGCCGGCCAGGCATTCGTCGACATAGCGCTTGATGGGCGGTTCCCAGAAGCGGCTGTTGCTGGTGTTGATGGCGAATTCCTGGGTGTCTGCCGGCACCTGCAGCATCGGGTGCGTGAGCTTGAACTCGCCCAGGTTGGGGTCGAGCGTGAAGCCGGCCACGCCGTTGCCCACTGTCAGCATCAACATCGTCACCGGGCCGTACAGCGCATAGCCGGCGGCCACCTGCGCGGTGCCTGGCTGCAGGAAGTCGGCTTCGATGACATCGCGGCCACTGTCGATCGCGTCTTGCGGCGCTCGCAAGATGCTGAAGATGCTGCCCACACTGGCGTTGACGTCGATGTTGCCGCTGCCGTCCAGCGGGTCGAAGACCAGCAGGTACTTGCCGCGGGTGTAGGTCGCCGGTATCTGGTGCGGTGCCGCCATGACCTCGGACGCCATCCCCGCGAGGTGGCCTGACCACTCCGCCTGCGCGATGAACATCTCGTTGCTGGCCACCTCCAGCTTCTGCTGCACCTCGTCCTGCTGGTTGGTTTCGCCAACCCCGGCCTGTGGGCCCATCACATCGCCCAGTTCGCCGAAGGCCACCGCTCGCGCGATGGCCTTGCAGGCGATGGACACGTCCAGGATCAGCGCATTCAACTCGCCGCTGGCTGCTGGAAAGCGGCGGCGTTCTTCGATGAGGTACTGCGTCAGGGTCTGGCGCTTGATAGGTGACATAGCCGATCCTCGCAGGGTTCAGGGTGTGCCGGCCGTCAATCACTCGGCGGCGGCGGCTCTCCAGGCCGCCAGGCAGCCGCATTGTCGGTGGCGCGGAGCCGGGTTTGACCTCGGGCATAGCCAGACCAGGCTGCCGCTGAAATCAGCCAAAAGTCAAAACTTGCTTGGCCATTCGTCAGGTTAAGCTGAATCATGAACCTCACTTTCCGCCAGCTTCGCGTCTTCGCCGAAGTCGCCCGCCACGGCAGCATGGCGCGCGCTGCCGAGATGCTGCACCTCACGCCCCCGGCGGTGAGCATGCAGATCAAGGAACTGGAAGGCCAGGTCGGCTTGCCGCTGTTCGACCGCCAGGGCCGCACGGTGGCGCTGTCGACAGCCGGCAGAGACTTCCTGGTGCACGCCAAGCGGCTGCTGGCGGCCCTGAAGGAAGCCGACGACGCGATGGCGCGCATGAAGCGTGTCGAGCGCGGCTTGCTCACCATCGGCATGGTCGGCACCGCGAAGTACTTCGTGCCGCACCTGCTGGCGCGTTTTCACGAAGAGCACCTCGGCGTGGACCTGCGACTGCGTGTGGTGGGCAACCGCGAACAACTGGTGGCGCTGATGGCCAGTGGCGAAGTCGACCTCTGCGTCATGGGCCGGCCACCGCGAGAGATTGCCACGCGCGCCGAAGCCTTCGCGCCGCACCCGCTGGTGTTCGTGGCGCCGCCCGGCCACCCGCTGCTGCTGCTGCCACAGGCACCGGTGGCGGCACTTGCGCCTTATGCCTTGATCGCGCGGGAACAGGGTTCAGGCACGCGCACGGCGATGACCAACTTCTTCGCCGAACACCGTTTCACGCCAAACATCTCGATGGAGATGGGCAGCAACGAAACCATCAAGCAGTCGGTCATCGCCGGCCTGGGCCTGAGTTTTCTCAGCCTGCACACGGTGGGGCTCGAGCTGCGCAGCAGCCTCTTGAAGGTGCTGGACATCGCCGGCACGCCGCTGATGCGCACCTGGCATGTGGTGCACCTGGGTGCGAAGGTGTTGAGCCCGGCTGCCGAGGCTTTTCGCCATTTCGTCATCGAAGAAGGCTCGGCCTTCTTGCGCGCGCACGACGCGCCGCTGCTGGCGCCAGGCCCGCACTGAACCCGTTCAGCGCGGCGTCTTCTTCGCGGCTGCTTTCTTGGCGGCGGGTTTGCCGGCGGCCAGCAGCGCATCGAGATTCTTGGTGATTTCGCCTTCGATGGATTTGCTGAAGGCGCCGAGCAAGAAGCCGAGCTTGGCGTCGAGTTCGAAGTGCGCGCCGGCCACGATGAGGCGGCCGCTGACACCCGTGCGCCTGAATTCCACGGTGTCGCTGGTTTCGCCCTCGATCACGGTGCATTCCATGTCGAACTTGTTCTCCACCTCTTCGGCCCACTTCCAGGCGATCTTGCGCGCCTTGGCCAGGCCCAGGGTGTGGTCACGGTGAATGTGGATGTCTGCCATGGCATGTCTTTCTACTTCTGAATCGGGGAGTGAATCGGAGACTGAATCGGGGACAGGGCGGCTTGCAAACGGGCGCGTCGCTCTGCCGCAGGCAAGGCAGCCAGCGTGCGCACGGCGGCATAGAAACGGCTGAAGTCGCCGTCCTCGGCCTGAAGCAGGCCTTCGAAGCCGGGCACCAGCTCGTTGTAGGCCGCCTGCACGCCCAGCGAGGCATTGTTCGCACGTTCGAACCACCCGTCATATCCCGCAAAACCAGCCCACCGCGCGGCCTTGAGGGTCACGTAGTCGGCACGAAGTTCCGCCATCAAGGCGGCCTTGCGGGTGCGCTTGTTGGCGTCGTCGTCGCTGCTGGCATAGACCTGCTGCAGCCGCTCGCGGTAGCGCTGCGTGAGGGCGCGGAAATCTTCTCGCCGCTGCTCCAGCGCCTGCACCTGGGCCAGCGCCTGTGGCGTGCCATGCAGGGCCAACCAGCGGCGGGCCCCAGCGCGTTCCACGGCGGTGGCGAAGCTTTCGTTGAACGTGGTGTCGTCGTTGACGTAGACCACCTGGTGCGCCAGTTCGTGAAAGATCAAACGCGCCAGCTCGGCTTCGGGCCAGCTGATGAAGGTGCTCAGCAGCGGGTCGCCGCCCACCCAGTTGCTGAAGCCGAGCGTGCTGTAGGCCGGCACACCGTAGACCATCACCTCCCAGCCTTCGGCCTTCAGCTGCGCGGCCAGCGCGTCGGCCGCGGCACGGTCGAAATAGCCGCGGTAGCCCACGCAGCCGACCACCGGGAAGCACCAGGTCTTCAGCGTCAGGCCCAGCTCGGGCGCGGCCACCACGTTCCACACCACGGCCTCGCGCTGCAGGTCGGCAAAGCGACGGTAGCTGTCGTTGTCGGGCAGCTTGAGCTCGGCCACGGCAAAGTCGCGCAGCCGCTGGCTGAGCAGCAGGCGCTGGCGCAGCGGCTCGGGCGTGTCGGGGTCGGCCACGGCCTCGGGAACGGGGCGGGCGCGCTGCATCAGGTCGAGATGGCCGCCTGCGGCTTGTGCGTAGTAGGCCAGGCTGCTGCAGCCCGTGGTCAGGCACACAGCCGCCGCAGCCAGCAGCACTGCACCCAGCAAGCCACCGGTGGCCATCAGCGCATAGCTCCAATGACGCCGGCTCAAGCCGCGCGCACCTCGACCAGGCAGTCGTAGAAGCTCGGCGCACTGCCCAGGTCGGTCAGGCGCTGGTGCGTCAGTTCGTTGACGTTGGTGCCGTCCAGACCCATCTTGCGCCACCAGATGCCCAGGCCGTTGACCACGCCCGGCCGCGCCCGCGCCGACACCGCCGCCTTGCAGCGGTAGTGGCCGCGGTCGTTGAAGACCAGCACATCGGCGCCATGCTGGATGCCCCGCGCGCCCGCGTCTGCAGCGTGCATCTCCAGCAGCGGTTCCTTTTCTGCCGCGCGCAGGCTGGCCACATTCACGAAGCTGCTGTTCAGGAAATGCCGGGCCGGCGGCGAAATCATCGCCAGCGGGTAACGCGCGGCCAGTTCCGGCGCGGTCTCGGCGCACTCGTAATTGGGCACGTGGTCGGGCAGGCCGTAGCCCGGCGCATCGGCCCAGGCCCGGCCGCTGGGCGTGTGGAAACCGCCTTCGGCAAATGGCGCGTCGGCCACTGTCAACTTGGCCCAGCCGCGCGAGAAAAGTTCATCGAGGTCGACGCGCCGTGCGTCGAAGGCGCCGCGCGCCATGGTCTCGTCGCTGTCGCTGAAACACGGCTCGGTGTAGCCCAGGCGCGCCGCCAGTGCGCGAAAGATGTCGGCATTGCTGCGCGCCTGGCCCAGCGGGGCAATGGCCGGGCGGTTCAACAGCGCGTAGGTGTGGCCGTAGGAAGAATGGGCGTCCCAATGTTCCAATTGCGTGGTGGCGGGCAGCACGTAGTCGGCATGGTCGGCGGTGTCGGTGAGAAAGTGCTCCAGCACCACGGTGAACAAATCTTCACGCACGAAGCCCCGCGCCACCTTGGCGCTCTCGGGCGCCACCGCCACCGGGTTGCTGTTGTAGACCACCACGGCGGCAATCTTCGGCCCGAAGTCGGGGCTGGCCTCGCGCAGCAGTTCGTCGCCGATGGTGCTCATGTTGATGGTGCGCGGCGTGCGCGTGGTTCCTTGCGCGTCCTGCAGCAGGTCGGGGCGCTGCAGCCAGGCGTCGTGCCGCGCTCCCTTGAACCAGCCCGAACTGCTGAGCAGCAGACCACCCGCACGGTGGCGCCAGGCCCCTGTCAGGCAAGGCAACAAGGCCACCAGGCGCACCGCATTGCCGCCGCCGCGCACGCGCTGCATGCCGTAGTTCAGGCGTATGGCCGCAGGCTGCGTGCGGCCGTAGTCCTGCGCCAGGCCGCGAATCTCATCCGGCGTGATGCCGCACACCTCGGCCGCGCGTTCGGGCGGCCAGGCCAAGGCGCGTTCACGCAGCGCCGGCCAGCCTTCGACGAAGCGGTTCACGTAGTCGTGGTCCAGCAAGTCGTGGCTGATCAGCTCGTGCATCAGGCTGAGCGCCAGCGCGCCGTCGGTGCCCGGTCGCAACGCGATGTGCTGCTGGCATTTCTCGGCCGTCTCGGTGTGGCGCGGGTCGATGCACACCAGCTTGGCGCCGGCGCGCTTGGCCTGCTGCGCAAAGTTCCAGAAGTGCACGCTGCTCGTGATGGGGTTGCTGCCCCACACCAGGATGAGCTTGCTTTCGGCGAAGAACTCGACGTGCATGCCCACCTTGCCGCCATAGGTGGCCACCAGCGCTTCGGCGCCGGCGCTGGCGCAGATGGTGCGGGCCAGCAGGCTGGCACCCAGCTTGTGGAAGAAGCGCGCGGCCATGCCTTCGCCCTGCACCAGGCCCATCGTGCCGCAGTAGCTGTAGGGCAGGATGGCTTGCGGGTCCTGTGCCGCGATGGCCTTCAGGCGTGCGGCAATGTCGTCCAGCGCTTCGTCCCAGCCCACCGGCTCGAACCGTCCCTCACCCTTGGCGCCCACGCGCTTCAGCGGCGTCAGCACGCGTTCCGGGTGGTAGCTGCGTTCTGCGTAGCGGCTGACCTTCGTGCACAGCGCGCCGTGGGTGGGTGGGTGGTCGGGGTCACCGGCCACGCGCAGGACCCGGCCCTCTTCGACCGTGATGCGCAGGGCGCAGGTGTCGGGGCAGTCGTGCGGGCAGGCGCCTTGCACGACGCGAGTGACGGGCTCAGAGATCATCGAATGACTATGGCACAAGCCACGGCTTGGGTGCTGGCACAAGTGCCGGCCCCACGCCCGGCCGCGCTGCGCCCCGGCCCTAGAGTCGAGGCCTCGGACTCTGGAGCGAAACATGCAGGGCCCCTGGCGGCGCGTCGTCTACGTCGGCACCTATGAACTGATCGCCATCGTGCTGGCCAGCGCCGGCCTGCTGCTGATGTCGGACGGCAGCCTGTTGCAAAGCAGCGCGCTGGCCGCCGCCACGTCGGCAGTGGCAGTGGCCTGGAACGTGGTCTTCAACACCCTCTTTGAGCGCTGGGAAGCACGCCGGGCCCGCCCGGGCCGCAGCCTGGGCGTGCGGGTGGCGCATGCGCTGGGCTTCGAAGGCGGGCTGGTGGTGTTCATCGTGCCCTTGATCGCCTGGTGGCTGCAGGTCAGTCTCGCGCAGGCGCTGGCGATGAACCTGGCGCTGGTGCTGTTTTTCCTGGTCTACACCTTCGCCTTCAACTGGGCTTTCGACGCCGTCTTCGGCCTGCCCACCTCGGCAAGGGGTCAGTCGAAGCAGCTTGGCTAAGATGGGCTTCACTCTTCGGCCGAGGCATCTGCCCCCATGAACCTCATCGAACCCATCCTGGCCGACGCCGCCGCGGCTGCCGCCATCCGCCGCGACATCCATGCCCACCCCGAGCTGTGTTTCCAGGAAGTGCGCACGGCCGATGTCGTGGCCAAGGCGCTGACGGACTGGGGCATTCCCATCCACCGCGGCCTGGGCACCACGGGCGTGGTGGGCATCGTGAAGAACGGCAACAGCCCGCGCGCCGTGGGCCTGCGCGCCGACATGGACGCGCTGCCCATCACCGAGCGCAACACGTTCGAGCACGCGAGCCGCAACGCCGGCCGCATGCACGCCTGCGGCCACGACGGCCACACCGCCATGCTGCTGGCCGCGGCCAAGCACCTGTCGAAACACCGCAACTTCGACGGCACCGTGTACCTGATCTTCCAGCCCGCCGAAGAAGGCGGAGGCGGTGCGCGCGAGATGATCAAGGAAGGGCTGTTCGAGCGCTTTCCGATGGAAGCCGTGTTCGGCGCCCACAACTGGCCCGGCATGCAGGCCGGGCAGTTTGCGATGAACGTCGGCCCCACCTTCGCCAGCAGCAACGAGTTCAAGCTCGTGGTGCGCGGCAAGGGCGCGCACGCCGCGCTGCCGCACATGGGCGTCGACCCAGTGCTGGCCGCCTGCCAGGTGGTGCTGGCCTGGCAAAGCATCGTCACGCGCAACAAGCGGCCCAACGACACCGCGGTGATTTCCACGACCATGATGCACGCCGGCGAGGCCACCAACGTCATCCCCGACACCTGCGTGCTCGAAGGCACGGTGCGCACCTTCACGACAGAGGTGCTGGACCTCCTGGAACGGCGCATGCGGGCGGTGGCTGAAGCCACCTGCGCCGCGCACGAGGCCGAGGCCGAATTCAGCTTCAAGCGCAACTACCCGCCGACGGTGAACCACCGCTTCGAGACCGAATTCGTGCGGCGCACCCTGGCCGGCGTGGTGGGCGCGGACAACGTGCTCGAGTTCCAGCCCACGATGACGGCGGAAGACTTCAGCTACATGCTGCAGGCCGTGCCCGGTTGCTATTTCCTCATCGGCAACGGCGACGGCGCGCACCGCGTGCCGGGCCACGGCATGGGGCCGTGCACCTTGCACAACCCCAGCTACGACTTCAACGACGAACTCATTCCGCTGGGCGCCACGGCCTGGGTGCGCATTGCCGAAGAGTGGCTGAGCCAGCCCGCGCCCGCCAGCGCACGATGACTGCCGCCGCGCACTTCGCCCCCAGTTACCGCGCGGCGCGCCGGCTGTTTCTCGACGCCACCAGCGCCGCCGGCCTGACGCTGCAGACCTGCGCGCACCCGCTTCCGGGCGCCGAAGGCGAAGCGCTGGCGATGGACGTCGCGCGTGCCGGCGGCTTCGATCTGCCTGCGCTGCTGGTCATCAGCAGCGCCTGTCACGGGGTGGAAGGGCATTGCGGCTCGGGCATTCAGCACGCGATGCTGTGCGACACCGCCTTGCTGGCCGAAGCGCAGACCGCCGGTGTGGCGCTGCTCTTCGTGCATGCGCTGAACCCGCACGGCTTTTCGCACAGCCGCCGTGTCACGCACGAAGGCGTGGACCTGAATCGCAACTTCGTCGCCTTCGAAGGCATCGACGGCCTGCATCTGCCGGCCAACCCGGGCTACGACGCGCTGGCCGGTTTCATCGTGCCCGAGGCCTGGCCGCCCACGCCAGAGAACGAAGCCGCGCTGCAGGCCTTCGCCGCACAGCACGGTGAACGCGCGCTGCAGCAGGCCATCACAGGTGGCCAGTACCGCCATCCGCAAGGCCTGTTCTACGGCGGCAGCGCGCCCACGTGGAGCCATCTCACCATTCAGCGGCTGCTGCGCCAGCACGGCAGCGGCGCACGGCGCCTGGCCTGGGTGGACCTGCACACGGGCCTGGGCCCTTGCGGCCACGGTGAACGCATCTTCGCCGCGCGGCCCGACGCCGAAACCCTGGCCCGCGCGCGTGCCTGGTGGGGCGCCGACGGCGGCACGGTGACGGCGCTGCACGACGGCAGCTCCAGCGCCAGCCAGATCAGCGGCATGCTGTGGCAAGCCGCCTACGACAGCTGCCCGCAGGCCGAATTCACCGGCATGGCGCTGGAATTCGGCACTGTGCCGCTGGCGCAGACGCTGCAGGCGCTGCGCTTCGACCACTGGTGCGCTGCACACCCGCCAGCGCCTGCCGCCGCACGCGAAGAAGCACGCGCGGCAGCACGCGAGGCAGCACGCGCAGCCATGCGCGCGGCCTTCTACATCGACACCGACGTCTGGAAGCAGCAGGTCGTGGCGCAAGGCCTGGCCGCAGCCCGCATGGCCGTGGCCGGCCTCAGCGCCTGAGGCTCAGATCGCGCGGCGCGGTCACGGCGCACCTATCACCAGATAGGCGTTGACTGAGCCGCCAGTGCCGCGCCCCACGCCGAGGAAGAACGGGCCCACCGGGGTTTCGCCGGCCAGGTAGACGGCCAGGCTGAGCAGCGCGCCTTCACGCACTTGTCGCGTGTACGGCACGCCCACGCGGCCGGCTTCCAGCGCCACGCCGGCGCGCAGTTCGCCGCGCAGGCCCAGCGGCGCACGACCGATGACCCGTTCGCCGCGCAGCTGGGCATAGGCCACGTCGTCGCCCACCAGTTGCCCGGCCGCGAAGCCGGTCAGGTTCAAGAGCCCGCCCAGCCGCCCCGCGTCGCTCAGCGGCAGCCGGCCGCGCGTCGAGCTCACCCAACTGGTGCGACCCGAGATGACGAAGCTCTCCAGCGGCACCGCCACGCCGGCTTCGAGCGCCAGCCGCGAGTAGTCGCGCCGAGGCGAATCGAAAACGCTGGCCTTCAACGACCAGCCGCGGCTCGGAAAGTACAGGCGGTCGGCCTGCTCCAGTTCCAGCGCCAGCAACCAGCCGCCGCTGGCCCGTTCCGCGCGCTCGGTGGCCAGCGGGCCCAGCACGTCCAGCCCGGTTTCCAGGCCGCTTGAAATGCGCGTTTCCCGCCAGCCCAGCCGAGCCTGGCCCAAGAGGCGGAAGTTCACGCCCACGCCCAGGTCGAGCCGCGTGCGCGCGCTGCGGTACTCGGCAATGCGCTGCTCCAGGAACCAGTAGTCCACCCGCTCCCGCCGGTATTCCAGCGCGGTGCTGACGAAGGTGCTCTGCGCGCTGTCCAGCGGCTGGTAGAACTCGGCGCTGGCGCCCGTGGTGCTGCCCAGCTCACCCACCAGCAGCAGCTCACCGCCCAGCCGGTTCAGCCAGGTCTTCTGATAGCCGGCGCGCAGCAGGTAGGTGCTGCCCTGGCTGAGGTTGGTGTCCAGCCGCACAGCCAGCCGCAGATAGTCGGGCCCCCAGCTCTTTTCCACCGGAAACAGCCGCAGCACGTTCTTGCCCTGGCGGCTGACCACCGAGTAGTCCACGCCCTGGTAGTGGCCGTCGCCGTAGGCCCGCAGCAAATCGCGGTTCAGCGTCCGGGTGTCCAGCGGCTGGCCGCCCTGCTGTTCAATGTAGCGCCGCACCACCTCGGGGTTCACTCGGCCCAGCCCGGCGATCTCTACCTCGTCGATGCGCGGCACATCGCGTTCACGCACGTCCACGCTGCGTTTCCAGGCCGCGTAGGCGGGCTCGGGCACGCCCAGCGGCGCCAGGCGCGCCAGCGAAGCTTCGGCAGCGGCGCGGCCGCGGTCGGCTGCTTCGGCGTGGCGCTCGAAAGAGCTGGAGGTGATGTCGCCCAGGTCGGGCTGGATGTAGATGTCTTGCGGCTGCAGCGTGGCCAGGCTGGCGCTGACGTTCTGCTCGGTCAGCAGCACCACCATCTGCGTCGTGATGCTCAGGAGGCCCAGCACCTGCTCTGGCTTGAGCGGCGGCGAGCCCACGTTGACGGCGATGACGACATCGGCGCCGCAGCGCTCGCGCACTTCCCTGATGGGCACGTTGTCCACCAGCCCGCCGTCCACCAGCTTGCGGCCGCGGTACTCCAGCGGCGCCAGCAGGCCGGGCACGCTCATGCTGGCGCGCATGGCCGACGTCAGGCTGCCGTCGCGCAGCACCACGCGTTCACCGTTGCCGATGTCTGTGGCGATGATGCTCAACGGCAGCGGCAGTTGCTGCAGTTCACGCTCGCCGGTGTCGGCGCGCACCAGATGGTTGAAGAAGAGCTTGATCTTCTGCCCCGACACCACGCCCGGCAACGCCACCGCGCCACCACCTGTGAGGCCGGTTTCGCTGCCGGGCAGAAAGCGCTGCTGCAGGCGCTTGTTGCGGAAGTTCAGGTCTTCGTAGCCCGGGTCGTCGCGGAACATGTCGGCCCAGTCGGCCTTGGCCAGTTCCTGCCGCATTTCGGCCGGCGTCAGGCCGGCCGCCCAGGCCCCCGCCACCAGCGCGCCCATGCTCGTGCCGGCCACGCAGGCCACGGGTATGCGCAGCCGCTCCAGCACCTCCAGCACGCCGATGTGCGCTGCACCGCGCGCGCCACCGCCGCCCAGCACCAGCCCCACCTTGGGGCGCGGCGGGCCCGCGGCGGCGTCCAGCACCACCGCGGCTGGCACGGCCGCTTGCGCCCGACTCGGCGGCGCCATCAGCATCAGCATCAGCATCAGCATCAGCATCAGCACCAGCGACTGCGACACCAGCGCCACCCACGACCACTTGCGCCAACAATTTCTCATGGCGCGAGATTCTGGCCTGCCTGGCGGGCGGCTCGCCTGTGACCGGCTTCAAGTTCAACCGCCCGGCGGTCGATACCCACCCAATGCCTTTCCTCACCCCGCACCGGCGTTTCACCCTGGCACGGTTGCGCGTCGCCGCGCGCGGCATGCTGGGCATGCTCAGCCTGCTGGCCTTGCTGGGCTTGCTCGCACCTGTGTCAGCGTCGGCAGACACCTCGGCCCCGACCTTCGAGCCCGCGCTGCTGGCCGACAGCCGCAGCAGCGTGGCCGTGTGGCCGGCCGTCACCGTGCTGCCAGATGCCGACGGCAGCATGAACCTGCAGCAAGCCCAGGCAGCCGCCGCGGCCGGGCGCTTTCAGGTGCCGCAGGGCACGCCCGGCAACCTGGGCCGCAGCGCCAGCACGGTGTGGTTGCGCTTCTTCGTCGATGTGCCCGGCGCCGAGCCCGTGCACCGCGTGCTGGAAATCGACTACGCGCCGCTCAACCGCATCGACCTTTTCGTGCTGCGCGACGGCGTGCTGATGGAACGCATGGCCATGGGCAACGAACTGCGCCAGACCGAACGCATGACGGCCACCCGCACCCACGCCGCGCCGCTGCATCTGGAGCCCGGCCGCCACGAAATGCTGCTGCGCGTGCACACGCAAAGCTCGCTGGTGTTGCCCATCACGCTGCGCACGCCCGAGGCCTACACCGCCAACGAGTCGCTGGGGCAGATCGTGCTGGGCCTCGTCATCGGCGTCGCGCTGTGCATGCTGCTGTACAGCCTGACGCACTGGTTCAGCCTGCGCGATGGCTTGTTTCTGGACTACGCGCTGCTGCTCGCAGCCAACCTCGTGTTCGTGCTGGCCTTTTCCGGCCTGGGCGCGCAATACCTGTGGCCCGAATGGCCGGCGCTATCGATGTCGGTGGCGCCCATGGCCGTGATGGTGGCGGTGGCGGCCGCCTCGCGCTTCATGGCCGCAGCGCTGGCGGTGCACGAAATCAGCCGCTTCATTGCCTGGCTGATGCGCTGGGTCAGCATCGCGGCAATTGCGGCACTGGCGGCCACGGTGCTGGGGGTGGTGAGCTACCGCACCGCGCAGACCCTGGTCACGGTGCTGGGCCTGGCGGCCACCGCGGCGGTCATCCCGGCGGCTTACATCCGCGCTCGCGAGGGCGAACGTGCGGCCGCCTACATGCTGTTCGGCTGGGCCTTCTACACACTCGGCGCGCTGACGATGGCCGGGCTGCTGCGGGGTTGGGTGGAGCCCACGTTCTGGACGCAGCACATCTACCCCTTGTCATTGATCGTCGAGATGAGCGCCTGGATGGCGGTGCTGAGCCTGCGGGTGCAGGCCATCCACCGCAACGCCGACCGCGCGCGTCTGGAAACCGAAACGCTGCGCAAGCTGGCGCAGACCGATGCCCTCACCGGCCTGCCCAACCGCCGCGGCCTGCAACAGCACCTGGCTGCGGCCTTGCCTCTGGCGCGCCCGCAACAGCTGCTGGCGCTGTACCTGCTGGACCTGGACGGCTTCAAGCCCGTGAACGACCGCCACGGCCACGACGTGGGCGACGCGCTGCTCATCGCCGTGGGCAAACGCCTGCAGGCGCAGCTGCGCGCCAGCGATGTGGTGGCGCGCCTGGGGGGCGATGAATTCGTCGTGCTGGCCGCCAGTCTGGCCGACGAACAAACCGCGCACGCGGTGGGCCAGAAGATGCTGGCCGCGTTCAACCAGCCCTTCATCATCGACGGGCAGGTCTGCGAAGTGGGCATCACCGCCGGCTACGCGCTGGCCCCGCTGGACGGCCACACCGCCGACGAACTGCTCAAGCGTGCCGACGCCGCGATGTACGCCGGCAAGCAGGCCGGCCGCCGCCGCGTGCAGCGCGGCGGGCGCTCGCTGGTGACGGCTTGAGGCGCCCACAGTCCTGCGGCACGCGGCCAGATCGGTGGCGCTGGCGCTGAAGCGGCGCCATCGCGAAGGGACAAGTCGACCGCACTTTCGCAACGACCCCTTCACGGCCGGCTCTGGTATTCGGCGTTCTCAACACCAGCCCGCTCGCAGCGCTGACGCGGCAGGTTCAGGCCGGCCAGCCAGTCCCGCCGCAGCAGTACCCACTTCGGCGGTGCCGCCGCCCCTTCTCAGGCGGTACGCAAATCAGACGTGCTTCCCGGGCTCGGGAAGCAACATCCCCGAAGGCAGCGTCGTGGCTTCGGGCTGGTCGAACCGGGGCCGGTCAAGCAGAACAGCACTGCGGCATCTGGCGTCGCTTCACATCACATGCCGGTCACCAGGAGCAAGGGTGCAGGTGCAGGAGCCGCCGGACGCCGCAGCGGCGGACGCGCAGCCAGCCAGGCTGTGACGGCTTCAGCCTCCAGAGGCCGGCAATACAGGAAGCCCTGACCCAGGTCGCAGCCCAACGACCGGACCAGATCCGACTGCGCGGCAGTCTCGATGCCTTCGGCCACGGTGGCCATGCGCAGCGTGCGCGCCACGCGAACGGTGGCCTCGATCAGCGCGCGGTGGTATTCGCTGCGCTCGGCCTCGATGACGAAAGAGCGGTCGATCTTCACCGTGTCCACCGGCAGCTGGTGCAGGCAGCTCAGCGACGAATAGCCGGTGCCGAAGTCGTCCAGCGCCAGGCCCACGCCCAGGGCCTTGAGCGCCCGCAGCCGGCCCACCGAGGCGGGGTCCTGCGCGGCCAGGCTCTCGGTCACCTCCAGATGCAGGCAGGCGGGTGGCATGGCGCATTCGGCCAGCACTTGGCGCACCTGTTCCACCAGCTCGGGCTGGCGCAGCTGGGCCACCGACAGGTTCACCGCCAACGTGCCCGGCGCCCGCGGCCCCAGGTCGAGCCGCCAGCGCATGAACTGGCGGCAGGCGGTCTGCAGCACGAACTGCCCCAGCGCGCCGATGAGGCCCGTTTCCTCGGCCACGCTGATGAATTGACCCGGTGCCACCAGGCCGCGCTTCGGGTGGCGCCAGCGCACCAGCGCCTCCACGCTGGCGCAACCGGTTGCAGCCAGTGCACCTTGAAGTGCCAGCACCGGCTGGTAAACCACGAACAGCTCGTCGCGGACCAAGGCCTCGTGCAAGTCCGCTTCCAGAGCGGCGCGCTGCGAAACCTGGGTCTGCATGCGCGGCTCGAACAGCACCCAGCGGGCGCGGCCGGTGCGCTTGGCCTCGTACATCGCGGTGTCGGCGTCGCGCAGCAGGCCGTCGGCGTCGGTCACCGGCTGGGCCGATGTCACCAGGCCGATGCTGGCGCTGGAGTGCAGCCGCTGGTCGCGCAGCACATAAGGGCGTGCCAGCGCCATCAGCAGCCGGTCGGCCACGGCGCTGGCATCGCCTGGGTCGTGCAGCCCCGTCAGCAGCACCACGAACTCGTCGCCGCCCAGCCGTGCGGCGGTGACCGGCTCGCCCGTGCTGCGATGCGCCAGGGCATCGGGCGCGCGGCCGTCGCCACCGTCGCGCAGCGCGCTCTGCAGCCGCGCGGCGATCTGGCGCAGCAACTCGTCGCCAGCAGCATGGCCCAGTGTGTCGTTCACCTGCTTGAAGCGGTCGAAGTCCAGGAACATCAGCGCGAAGTGCCGCGTCGGGTCGGCCCGCCACTGCACCACCGCTTGCTGCAGTGCCGGCAGCAGCGCGTCGCGGTTGGGCAGGCCGGTCAGCGCGTCGTGGGTGGCGCTGGCCTGCAGTTGCTGCTCATGGTGCTTGCGTTCGCTGATGTCGATGTGCACGCCCACCAGGCGCTGTGCGCGGCCGGCCACATCGCGCTCGACCACGCTGCCGTAGGCTTGCAACCACACCCAATGGCCGGCGCGGTGCAGCACGCGCATGTCGCAGCGGTAGGGCTGCGCCGGGTCATCCAGGTGGCCCTGCAGCCGCGCTTCCACCAACGGCCGGTCGTCGGGGTGGATGCGGTCGCGCCAGCGCGGCAGCAGGCTCTGGAACTCGGCATGTTCGTAGCCCAGCATCTGGCAGCTGGCCGAACTCCATTGCCGCTGGCCGGTGTCGAGCCGCCACTCCCAGGTGCCGATGGCGGCGGCACGCAATGCCAGCTGCAGCAAGGTGCGCTGTGCACGTTGCTCGGTCACGTCGACAAAGCAGGCCACCGCGCCGTGAATGGCGCCGTTGGGCCCGCGCAGCGGCTCGCTGTTGACCAGCAGCCAGCGCTGCTCGCCGTTGGGTGTGACCACGCCAATGCTCTCGCCGCGCACGCTGATGCCGTCGCGCACCGAGCGCGCCGAGGGGTGTTCTTCTCCCGGGTACGGGCTTTGATCGTCGTGCACCGTGCGCCAGCGCGGGTCGGGCGAGCTGCGGCCACAGAGCTGGTCGCGGCTCAGGCGCAATACCTGTTCGGCGGCGCGGTTGGCGTCGATGACGGTGCCATCGGCAGCGTGCTCGACCACCCCGGTCGGCAGCGCGTCGAGCAGGGCGCGCAGGCGCTGGCGCTGGTAGACCTGCTCGGTGATGTCGGTCTCCACCGCGATGAAGCCGCTGACCGCACCGTCGGCGTCGTGCAGCGGCTGGATGTCGATGTCGAGCCAGTAATCGCGCCCGGATTTGCCGCGATTGAGCAGTTCGACACGTACGCCCTGGCCGCTGTTGAGAGCTGCACGCAAGCGGGCGATGGCGCCGGGGTCGCTGGCCTCGGTCTGCAGCAGGGCGCCGGGCGAGTGGCCGATGGCCTCGGCAAGCGTGTAGCCGGAAACGCGGGTGAACGCCTCGTTGACCCAGACGATGCGGCGCTGCGCATCGGTGATGACGACGACGTTGTCGGTGCGTTCGGCCACCAGGGCCAGCCGCGCCACTTGTGCGGATTGGGCTGCCAGACGGGCCTGCTGGCGGCGCTGGCGGCGTGCCATCGGCTCTACCAACGCGACGGCCAGCCCCAGCAGCAGCAGGGCCCCGAGCACCGCCACCATCACCAGCCGCTGCATCGCCTCGGCCGACTTGTGGCTGGCGTGCACCGTGATCTGCTGCACCAGCGCCTCGGCGGACTGCAGCGCCTGCTCGGCCTCGGCCTGCAGCTGCTGCGGCAGGCCCGTGAACCCGCTCGGGCTGCCGTTGGTGTGGTCATTCAACAGGTGCTGGGCCCTGGACCACAGGCGCTGGCGGCTGTCTTGCCAGTCACGCACGGCCGCGCCCAGGTGCGCTGTCGACGGGGACAGCGGCGGCCGGACTTCGCCGCCCAGCAAAGTGTCTATGCGCAGCGCCTCATGCTGGGCGCGCGCCAGCACCGTCTTCAGCAGCGCGAGACTGTCGTCAGAGCCGATGCTGGCCAGCAGCGCCATGCGCTGCGACAGCAGGCCCTGCGCACCGGCCAGCTGAACCACTTCGGCGTCCGC
>Ga0105048_10004388_pt1 | contig 22984 bp, 21 predicted proteins | sample MAT05_FD_78382 | JGI IMG/M metagenome (GOLD analysis project Ga0105048, IMG submission 78382) | Freshwater microbial communities from Lake Fryxell liftoff mats and glacier meltwater in Antarctica - MAT-05 | ecosystem: Environmental > Aquatic > Freshwater > Ice > Liftoff microbial mat | place...
AGACCTGCAACTGCGCGCGCACCACACCGGCAGTTGGCTGCCCTGGAAGCAATGGCTGAACCAAGCGCTGGTGTTTACCGGGTGTCACATCAAAACCAACGAGGCTGTGGCCCGGCCCGATGCTGGCCAGTAAAAAGCGCTGAAACCGTAGCAGACCACGGCAAAGCGCGGCGCCGGTCTGCGGCCCTGCAGGCATTCTTTGCAGAACCGTGTCGAGGGAGTAAACTGGTTGCGTAAAACAATTTCATTTTCCTACTTCAATTTTTATAGGAAATATTTTTATGACAACCATATCACTATCACCTAAATTTCAGATCGTCATACCAAAAGCTGTTCGCACCGCACTGAACCTGCTGGCCGGGCAACAACTGGAGGCGCGTGTGATCGACGGCAAGATTGAACTTATTCCCCTGCAACCCATGCAGGCAGCGCGCGGCATGTTCGCAGGCATCGACACCAGCGTTCCCAACGACGACGAAGTGCTCACACCATGACCACTGGCATGAATGTGGTGGACTCTTGCGGTTGGTTGGAATACTTTGCCAACGGCCCCAACGCTGACTTTTTCGCACCCATCATCGAAAACGAGAAAAAACTCATCATTCCACAGGTGGTGGTCTATGAGGTGACCCGGCGGCTGGTACACCAGCGCGGCGAGCAAGCCGCTCAGCTGGCCTTGGAGTTTTTGGGCAGAGGCAGGCTGGTGGGCCTTGACGCGGCTGGCTTGTACAGCGCAGCCATCGCTGCCGCCCAGTACAAGCTGGCCATGGCCGATGCGTTGATCTGGCAAACCGCAATCACCCACGGCGCACAGGTTTACACCCAGGACGCAGATTTCAAGGATGTGCCGAAGGTGGTTTATCGGGCCAAAGCTGGCACTGACCTTCGCATGGGCAACCCATGATAAATCTTGACTAAATAGCCCTCTAGCCCAGGTAAATAAAGTACTTTCCGCTACTAAATGTAGAGCATTTTCCTCACATGCGGCGCAAATCCAGCGTAAACGGAAACTCGCGGCTGCCGGGCACGTTGATGGTGGCGGGTGGCACGTTCATGACACCTGGTGTGTGACCCATCGCGGTGAAGCGTGACAGGCGGCGGCTCTCGGCTTCGTTGGCGTTGACCGGCAGGCTCTGGTAACTCAGGCCGCCCGGATGCGCCACGTGGTATTGGCAGCCGCCCAGCGAGCGCTTCATCCAGGTATCGACCACGTCAAAGGTCAGCGGCGCGTGCACGCCAATGCTGGGGTGCAGACTGCTCGGCGGATTCCAGGCCTTGTAACGCACCCCGGCCACGTATTCACCTTGCACGCCGGTGGGCTGCAGGCTCATGGCGCGGCCGTTGCAGGTGACCACATAGCGGCTCTCGTTCATGCCGGTGACACGCACCTCGATGCGCTCCAGCGAAGAATCCACATAACGTGCGGTGCCACCGGGCGCGCCTTCTTCACCCATCACATGCCAGGGCTCCAGCGCGTTGCGCAGGGTCAGTTGGATGCCAGCGGTGCAGATCGAGCCAATCAGCGGGAAGCGGAATTCCACGTGCGGGGCGAACCAGCTGTCGTCAAACCCGAAGCCAGATTCGCGCATCTCGGCCATCACGTCATGGAAATCCATCTCGATGAATTTCGGCAGCATGAAACGGTCGTGCAACTCGGTGCCCCAGCGGGTGGCGGGGGCACGGTACGGCGTTTTCCAGAAGCGCGCAATCAGGGCGCGCAGCAGCAACTGCTGCACGCTGCTCATGTGCGGGTGCGGCGGCATCTCGAACGCGCGCAGCTCCAGCAGCCCCAGGCGACCCGTGGCCGAGTCGGGCGAGTACATCTTGTCAATCGAGATTTCGCTGCGGTGGGTGTTGCCGGTAGCGTCGATGAGGATGTTGCGCAGCGTGCGGTCAATCAGCCAAGGCGGCATCGACTGGCCGTGAATTTCGCGGTTTTTGTAGATCTGCTCGATGGCGATTTCCAGCTCATAGAGTTGGTCGTTACGGGCTTCATCCACGCGCGGAGCCTGGCTGGTTGGGCCGACAAACATACCGCTGAACAAATAGCTCAAAGACGGGTGGTTGTGCCAGTACAGCAACAGGCTGGCGAGCAATTCGGGCTTGCGCAGGAACGGGCTGTCTGACGGTGTGGCGCCACCCATCACAAAGTGATTGCCACCGCCGGTGCCGGTGTGGCGGCCGTCGGTCATGAACTTCTCGGCGGAAAGGCGCGACTCGAAGGCAGCGTTGTAGAGGAACTCGGTGTTGTAAACCAGTTCCTTCCAGTTGTTGGCCGGGTGGATGTTGACCTCGATCACACCTGGGTCAGGGGTGACGCTGAGCAATTTCAGGCGTGGGTCACGCGGTGGAGGGTAGCCTTCGATGACGATTTGCACGCCCAGTTCGCGCGCGGTGGCTTCCACAGCAGCCAGCAGGTCCAGGTAGTACTCCAGGCGCTCCAGTGGCGGCATGAAGACATAGATGGCGCTGGATGCTTCACCCACCGCTTCGGCTTTGGGGCCGCTGGCGCGGCGTGGGTCGCGCACTTCCACACACAGCGCGGTGCGGGTGATCCAGTGGGCGGACTGTTGGGCCGTGGGCGCGCGAGCAAAGTCGGCGGATTCAGGCGCATCGACAAAGTCGGAGGGCTCAGACTGCAAGACGCTTTGTGCGTGGCTGGCTGTGCTGGTGTGACTGGCGAAGGCCGTGGGGTTTTGCATCAGCCGGGCGGCTTCTGTCGGCGGCAGGGCACCGGCAAGAAACGGCATGGTGGTGCTTGCGTTGGCCGTGCCCGCAGCGGCAGCAGCAGCGCGCCGCGCTGCACCCAGCGCTAGGCCAGCTTTGCCGGGGGCGTGGCTGGTTGCGGAACTGGCGGCGTAGCCAGTGGTGGCGGAATAGTCGGGCGCCATTTGGCTGGGCGCGTAACGTGCGGCCAGATCGGCATACACCGGCAAGTCACCCCGCAGGGTGGACGGATCTTGCTCGATCATGTAGGGGAAATCGGCTTCACTGACCCACGGTAACGAGTCCAGCGGCAGGCGCAGGCCCATGGGGGAGTCACCGGGCATCAGGTACATGCGCTCATCGCGCAGGAACCATGGGCCTGTTGTCCAGGCGGCGCCATAAACATCGTCATAACCCGCCACTTTGACCGGCAGCACATAACCCACCGGGGCGTCGAGCTTTTGGGTGAAAACGCGGCGCAAGCGGGCGCGCTCCATCTCGTCGTCGAGTTTGGAGTTGAACGGATCGACATTTACCGGCAGGCGGCGTTCACGCCACAGGTAGTACCAAGTGTCTTCAAACGCGGTCTGCGCGTGTTTGTCGGTGATGCCCAGTTTGGAGGCCAGCATGCTGGTGAACCGCTGCGCGTCTTCGCTGGTGTAGTGGCTGGTGACACGTTCGTCGGCAAACAGCGCCGGGGCGGACCATACCGGCTGGCCGTCGGCGCGCCAATAAATGTTGAGTGCCCAGCGCGGCAGTTGCTCGCCGGGGTACCACTTGCCCTGGCCGTAGTGGAGAAAGCCGCCATCGCCATACTCTTTGCGCAATTTATGCACCATTTCGGTGGCAAAGCCGCGTTTTGTGGGCCCAAGTGCGTCGGTGTTCCACTCTGGTGCATCGCGGTCGCTTACCGCCACAAAAGTGGGCTCGCCACCCATGGTCAGACGCACGTCGCTGGCATTCAGGTCCGCGTCCACCGCATCGCCAAGGGCCATGATGTCGGCCCATTGCGCTTCGGTGTAGGGCTTGGTAACGCGGGGCGACTCGTAAATACGGGTAATTTGCATGTGGTGGGCAAATGCCACCTCGGAGTCATCCACGCCGCCCTCAATCGGTGCAGCGCCCGACGGTTGCGGTGTGCAAGCCAGCGGAATGTGGCCTTCACCGGCCAGCAGGCCAGAGGTGGCATCCAGCCCGACCCAGCCAGCGCCGGGCAAATAAACCTCGCACCAGGCGTGCAGATCGGTGAAATCGACTTCGGTGCCGCTGGGGCCGTCGAGGGACTTCACATCGGGTTTGAGCTGAATCAGGTAGCCCGACACAAAACGCGCGGCCAGGCCGCAGTTGCGCAGCAGTTGCACCATCAGCCAGGCTGAGTCGCGGCACGAGCCAGAGGCTAATGTGAGCGTTTCCTCAGGTGTTTGCACACCGGGTTCCATACGGATGGTGTAGTTGATGGCGTGGTGCACCGAGGTGTTGAGGTCCACCAGAAAGATCACGCTGCGGCGCTTGGTACGGTCGATCTTGTCCAGGTAGGCTTGCAGCAGCGGCGTAACCGGGTCAGGTGTGAGGTAGGGCGCCAGTTCCTGCTTCAGCTCGGGCTGGTAGGTGAACGGGAATTCTTCGGCCTCGGGCTCGAGAAAGAAGTCAAACGGGTTGTACACCGCCATGTCCATGACCACATCGACGGTGACCTTGAACTCTTGGGTCTTGTCCGGGAACACCAGACGTGCCTGGTAGTTGGCAAACGGGTCTTGTTGCCAGTTGATGAAATGGCCTTCTGGCTCAACCTTCAGCGAATACGAGATGATTTTGCTGCGGCAATGCGGAGCGGGGCGCAGGCGAATCACCTGCGGCCCCAGGGCTACCAGCCGGTCATATGAGTAGTGGGTGACGTGGTTCAGTGCGGCGTGGATGGACATGCGTGGGTCTCAAAAGGGATGCGGGTCACCGGTACCAAGCAATGTTGGTGCCAGTCACCCGTGGGGTGCAACCCGGATTTTCCCATGCAACAGCCGTCGAACCCGGGTGCTGGTGTTAATTCACCAGCACAGCGCCTGCAGTGCGGTGGGTGGCGGTGTCCACCAGCACCAGCGAGCCCAGCACACGCGACTGCGCAAACGCCATGGCGGCAATCGGCTCCTGCAGCAGCAGCTCGATGTGGCCGATGCTGTTGGCGGGCAAGGTGTCGGCGTTTTCCTCAAGCAGCGTGTTGATTTGCAGTCGGTGCACCACCCGCTTGATACGCGCCTTGACCCAGCGGTGCCCGTGCAGCGCCCAGTAAACCCGCCCAGCCACCAGCGGCTCATCGTCCATCCAGGCCACGGTGGCGCTGATCTCGCGGCTCGGCGGCAAGCTGGTGGCCGCTGGCGTGTCAGCAAAGTCATCATCAGAAACAATAGCGTCTGGCGCATGCGGAAAAAGGGCTAGAAGCCAATCACCGCGTGATACATCGACTTCACGGTCAAGCACCACACCGGCGCTGTGCCCGGCCTGCACCGCACCAGGTTGGCGCGTGGTGCCCAGCACTTGGGCAACGGTCGCGGTCTGGCCGCTGGGCAGTACTTTGACCTGTTGGCCGACTTGCGCCACACCGCCCGCCACGCGGCCCCAGAAAATGCGGCGGCCCTGGGAGGTGTCCGAAGAGCTGCCGAACTTTTGCACCCCCTCGGGGGGCAGCGCGGTACGCGCAGCGACCAGCGTGGGGGTTGGTTTCTCAACCCATTGCACCGGGAACGCAAACGCCAGGGCGGTGTCGGCCGGGGTCACTGGCAGCAGTTCCAGAATATCGAGCAGGCTGGGGCCGGTGTAGCCGCACCAGCCCTCTGCCGCATCGACGACGTTGTGGCCTTTCAAGGCTGAAATCGGAACGATGGTGGCGACTTCGATGCCAGCCTCCAGCGCAAAGGCTTCCAATGCGCCGCGAATGTGGTTAAACGCTCGGGTGGCTTGGCCAGCGGTTTCCGGCTTGGCCGGGTCTTCCAGCGCGTCGAGCTTGTTGATGGCAAACACGATGCTGGGCACGCGCAGCAGGTGGCACAGCAGGCTGTGGCGGCGGGTTTGCGGCAGCAGGCCGTGGCCCTGGTCGCTGGGTGGCGGCACGGTGTCTGGGGCAGTGGCCCAGGGCAGTTTGGTGGCATCTACCAGCACTACGGCGGCATCGGCGTTGCTGGCAGCGGTGACCATGTTGCGGGTGTATTGCTCGTGGCCGGGGGCGTCGCCAATGATGAATTTGCGACTTGCGGTGTTGAAGTAGCGCCAGGCGACGTCGATGGTGATGCCTTGTTCACGCTCGGCGCTGAGCCCGTCGGTGAATTGGGCCAGGTCAGCCTCGCCGCTTTTGGAGACGTTGGCGAGTTGGTCTTGCAGCACACTTTTGCTGTCGAGCAGCAGGCGGCCGATCAAGGTGCTTTTGCCGTCATCAACGCTGCCGCAGGTGATGAATTTGAGGGCGGATTGTTGGTCTAATTGGTCTTTATCCCTTGTGCTGATTGCGCTGGTAGCTATATTTTTTGTAGTAGTCATGGTTGCTTCCGTGGTTTTGTTTTTACTGAATGTTTGGTTCATCCGAAATACCAGTTCGACAGGCATCTGTGGGTTTAACCCGCAGCGCGCATTGGGTGTCTAACTCCGCAGATGTCCCCCGGCCCTTTGGACCTCCTCCTTGATTTGGCAAAACCCCAAGTCCACGGCTGCGTCAGACACCCAACGCACGCTGCTAGGCGGTGTGGGGGTCGTACAACTGGCTGCATTCAGGGGCCGAGTCTTAATCGCTGTCGTAGGTCTGTTTTGTTTTACCGAGTTGATCATCAACGCGAGGCGTGGTGATTGGGGCATGTGACCGGGCTTTGGGGTGAAAGGCGCGCGCCCACAGCCGGTGGCCAACCGAAGCCCATGTTTCGTGTGTGATTTCACCCTAAAACCGCATGCACATGACCCAGTCGCCGCGCCGGGTTCAAAGCGATGCCGTGGCCTCCAAGCGCTAAGGCCACTAAAAGTACCCATCTTTTTTACGCTTCTCCATCGACGCTTCAGAGGTTTTGTCATCCATGCGGGTGGCACCGCGTTCGCTCACGTCAGCGGCCAGGGTTTCCAGCACGATTTGATCCGGCGTAGCGGCCAGGCTTTCTACCGGGCAGGTGCAGGTGATGTCGCCCACGGTCCGAAAACGCACATCGCGCAACTCGGCCACTTCGCCTGGTTTTAAAGGCGTGAGTTCGGTCACCGGCACCAGCAGGCCTTTGCGCTCGACCACATCGCGCTTGTGCGTGTAGTACAGCGAGGGCAGGGCGATCTGCTCGCGGGCAATGTATTGCCACACATCGAGCTCGGTCCAGTTGCTGATCGGGAACACCCGGAAATGTTCGCCGGGTTGCAGTTTGGTGTTGAACAGCGTCCACAACTCAGGCCGCTGGTCTTTGGGTTGCCATTGGCCGAACGTGTCGCGGTGGCTGAAGATGCGTTCCTTGGCGCGGGCTTTTTCCTCGTCACGGCGGGCGCCGCCAATCAGTGCGTCAAAGTGGAACTCCTCGATGGCTTCGAGCAGCGTGACCGACTGGTGCACATTGCGGCTTTCGCCCGGGTGGGACAGGCGCACCGTGCCGCGTGCCATCGAGTCTTCAACGCTGCGCACAATCAGCTCGGCACCCAGCTCTTTGGCGCGCAAATCACGGAAGTCGGTGACCTCGTGGAAGTTGTGGCCGGTGTCGATCATCAGCAGCGGGTAGGGAATTCTGCCGCCGGTGGCCGGGCTGCCAAAGGCTTTTTCGGCGCATTTGAGCATCACCAGCGAGTCTTTGCCGCCCGAGAACAGCAGGGTCGGGCGCTCAAAGGCGGCGGCTACTTCGCGCAGGATGAAGATGGTTTCTTCTTCCAGTGCGTCCAGGTGGGCGTTGCTCAGGTGGTCGATGTGGGTGTGGTGCGTCATGGGCTGAAACAGGTCAGGGGCGTTGGGGGCGTTCATGCGAGGTGCCTTGTTCGCTATCGCAAAAAAAGGGCTGATTGGGTGAGTTGATCTGATGACGTTGGTGCTGGGCCACAGGGCCTTGGGCCGGGGGCCTCAATGCTCAGCCTTGACATGCAGCCCGCACTCTTTGGCAGCCTCGTCTTCCCACCACCAGCGCCCGGCGCGGAAGTCTTCGCCCAGACTGATGGCGCGGGTGCACGGCGCGCAGCCGATGCTCGGGTAAAACTGGTCGTGCAGCGGGTTGTAGTCCACTTGGTTGACCGCAATAAAGTGCCACACATCGCCCCAGGTCCAGTTGGCCAGCGGGTTGAGTTTGACGCGGCTGGCATCAGACGTGTCGATCAAAGGCACCTCGGCGCGGGCGCCCGATTGTTCGCGGCGCAGGCCGGTGATCCAGGCGGCCTTACCTTCGAGCGCGCGGCCAAGTGGCTCCATCTTGCGAATGTGGCAGCAGGCTTTGCGCAGTGCGATGCTCTTGTACATCGCGTCCTGGCCTTCGCGAGCTACAAACTGCAGTATCGATTCGCTCACCGGGGTAAAAACCTCGACGGGCACCCGTGAATTGGCCTTCAGGCGCTGCAATAAAGAGAGCGTTTCCGGATGCAATTGACCGGTTTCCAGCACAAAAATACCGATGTTGAGCTGCAACTGGTTCACCAGATGGGCCAGCACCACGTCCTCGGCACCCAGACTGCAGGCCAGGGTGATGCTTGGCGCAGCACCGGGGCTGCTGGGTGTGTAGTCAAGCGCGGCCTGTTGCAGCAGTTCAGTTGTTTGCGCCAGCTTGGCATCAAAAGTGGCTGAGGCGCGGGCGTTCAGAGCGACAGCGTTCATCCAGCGACTCCGGCGCTGAACAGCGGCTGCGGATGCTGCGCGTCACCTTGATAAAACCCGTTAAACCGGGCGAGCTGGCGCTGCGCTGTCGCCAGGTCCTGGTCAGCGCGCAGCACGGCACTGCTGAAGCCGCAGCGCTGCATCTGCTGCAATTGGTCCACCAACACGTCGCCAGTGGCGCGAAGGTCGCCGGTAAAGCCCAACCTGCGGCGCAGCAGAAACGCTTGGCTGTAGGCGCGCCCGTCGGTGAATTTCGGAAAGTGCAGCTCAATGCGCTGCAAGCCACCAAGCGCTACCTCGGAAGGGTGGATGTCGTTGGGGATTTGTAAGACATTTTGGCAAAACCCCAAGTCCGCGCCTTCAGCCCTTTGCTTGTCTGCGCTGGTAGCTATTAATTTTAAAGTTTGGTTCATGGGCAAGACGAAAGTTTCAAGGAGACGAGGGGGGTCAATCTGTCGGCGCGTCGGCCGTGCTCAGGTGCACGTGCACCACTTTGCCGGCGTCGCGCGTTTCATGGCGAGCAGCATCGGCGGCGGCTTTGAACGCAGCCAGCCCGAGGCGGCGCACGCAGGTGATGAACGCCTCGCCAATGCGGCGGTAGACGCGGTAAGTGTCGAGCAGCGCTTCCACCACGTCGGCCACTTCGCTGGCGGCAAACGACGGGCCAATCACCTTGCCCGGCATGGCCGGGCCCGACAGCTTGGAGCCGTCCGAGCCGCCGAGCGACACCTGATACCACTCGCGGCCGTCTTTGTCCACGCCTAGCACGCCGATGTGACCGCTGTGGTGGTGGCCGCAGGAGTTGATGCAGCCGCTGATGTGCAGGTCCACTGCCCCCAAGTCAAACAGTTCGTCGAGGTCGGCAAAGCGCTCGGTAATCGACTCGGCAATCGAAATAGAACGGGCGTTGGCCAGCGCGCAGAAGTCGCCACCGGGGCAGGCGATCATGTCGGTGAGAAGGCCGACGTTGGCGCGGGCCAGGCCCAGCGCGTTGGCGGCTTGCCACAGCGCGGGCAGGTCAGCGGCGGCCACCCAGGGCAACAGCAGGTTTTGCTGGTGGGTGACGCGCAGCTCGCCTGCGCTGAAACGCTCGGCCAGGTCGGCAGCGGCGTCAAGCTGGTCGGCAGTGGCATCGCCAGGGGCGAAACCCAGCCGCTTGAACGATAGTGTGACCGCGCGTTGATCGGGGTTTTTGTGCGGCTGCACGTTTTGCAGCAGCCAGCGTTGGTACGCTGCCTGCTCTTTTGGGGTGAAGTCAGATGCTACTATTTCAGGAGCTATTTGCCCTTTATATGAAAGGGCTACAGGCACAAATGATGCTGAAACGCGGTCCAGCTCGGCTTGCGTCACGGTGTGCTGGCCAGCGTCGTTCTCCAGAACCGCCTGGTACTCGGCGTTGACCTCATCGACAAAACGCTCGCCCTCGGCCTTGACCAGAATCTTGATGCGCGCCTTGTACATGTTGTCACGGCGGCCCCAGCGGTTGTAGACGCGCACCACCGCTTCCAGGTAGTTCAGGATCTGGTTCCAGGGCAGAAACTCGCACAGGGTGCGGCCAATGACCGGCGTGCGGCCCATGCCACCGCCCACCAGCACCTTGAAGCTGACCTGACCGTCCGCGGTGTAACGCAGTTGCAGCCCCACATCGTGCCAGGCGGTTGCCGCGCGGTCTTCTGTGGCGCCAGTCACGGCCAGCTTGAACTTGCGCGGCAAGTAGGCAAATTCGGGGTGCAACGTGCTCCACTGGCGCAGAATTTCGCAGTACGGGCGCGGGTCGATAAGTTCGTCGGGCGCAATGCCGGCCAGCGCGTCGCTGGTGATGTTGCGGATGCAGTTGCCGCTGGTCTGGACGGCGTGCATGTCCACGCTGGCCAGCAACGCCATCACATCAGCACTTTTTTCCAGGGCAATCCAGTTGAACTGCACGTTTTGCCGTGTGGTGAAATGGCCCACGCCGGTGGGCAGATGGGTGGTGCCCAGCTCAGCCTGTTTCTGGGTGGCAGCGGCATAGACCTCGGTGCTGGGTTGGTCAAATTCGCGGGCAATGCGCGCCAGCACCCGCAACTGGCGGCTCGCCAACTCGCCGTAAGGCACCGCCACCCGCAGCATCGGCGCGTAACGCTGCACATACCAGCCGTTTTGCAGGCGCAGTGGTCGAAAATCGTCATCGGCCAGTTCGCCTGACAGGTTGCGCTGCAACTGGTCGCGGTATTGCGCGGCACGTTGGAGAATGAATTGGCGGTCAAAGTCGGTGTATTGGTACATGGTAAGAGTGAAATCCGGTTTTAGCCCTTACAGAGATTACGCAGTATGCTATTAATAGATGAGTATAGTGGTTCAGATCGCGATCAGTTTGGTTCCGGCATAGGCTAACAGCACCGACAGCAATGAGCGGATCACCCGCTCTGGCACACGGGTCATGTAGTGTGCACCGAGCCAGATGCCGGGCAACGAACCTGCCAGCAACAGCCCCAGCATCGACCAGTTTACCGAGCCCATCGACGCATGACCCAGCCCAGCCACCAGGGTCAGTGGCACCGCGTAGGCAATGTCGGCGGCCACAATGCGCGGCAGTGGCAGCATCGGGTACAGCAGCATCAACACCGTCACGCCAATGGCACCCGCGCCCACCGAGGTGATCGACACCAGCGTGCCAATCATCGCACCAAACAGCAGCGGCAGGCTCCAGTGGCGGGCGGTGGCGGCCTGCGCTTCTTGGCCGGCAGCGATGTGTTTGGGCGCCGCCTTGCCACGCAGCGCTTTGTACAAAGTGGCCGCGGCGGTGAGCAGCAGCGCCACACCCAGCGTGGAGGTCATCAGATGCTGCACCGCGGGGTCGGCCGGACCCAGCGTCTTTAGCACCCACAGGGTGATCAGTGCGGCCGGAATGCTGCCCGCCGACAAATGCAGCACGACACGCCATGGCACCTGACCAGAGCGCGCCATCTTCACCGTGCCACCCATCTTGGTGAACGCGGCAAACAGCAGGTCGGTGCCCACCGCCATGTAGGGCTTCACGCCAAAAACAAAGATCAGGATCGGCGTCATCAAAGAGCCACCGCCGACACCGGTCAAACCGACCACGGTACCGACCAAAAAGCCAGCGAGGATGAAAGCGATGTCTTGCATGGGGGTGGACTTTAGGGTCCGGCAGTTACATTTCAAACTACATTGTTGTGATTAAGTTATACGAAAGCGAATATAAAGAGCTTGGGTGTCCCGCCACGCAGTGAGCTGCTTTACAAAGGCGCGGACCCATCGGATGCTGCTTTGGCAAGACAATCTGCCTTGCCCTTGTGGGCAAACCGTTCTATCCATGCCACACCACCGCAACCCACGCAGCCTGCTCACCCCCGCCATGCATGGCGTGCTGGAGCGCATGGCCCGCGCGGGCAAGCTGCCGCTGCATGCGCTGACCCCGGCGCAGGCCCGGTTGGCCTATGAGGTAGGCGCCAACGTGCTGGAAATTGATCCGGTGAAGGTGCCGCGTGTTCAGTCGTTCGCCGTTACCGCGCGCGATGGCGTTGAGGTGCCGGTGCGCCTGTATGCACCCCAGCAGCTTGCAGGCGCGCTGCTGCCGGTGTTGGTGTTTTTTCACGGCGGCGGCTTTGTGGTGGGCAGCATCGCCACCCACGACAGCCTGTGCCGAACCCTGAGCCATCTGGCGCACTGCGCGGTGCTGTCGGTGGGTTACCGGCTGGCACCAGTGCACCGCTTTCCAGTGGCCTTTGAAGACGCCTGGGACGCCATGCAGTGGGTGCACCAGCAGGGGCACGGCCACGGTCTGGATGCGCTGCGCGTTGCCGTGGGTGGCGACAGCGCAGGCGGCACGCTGGCTGCGGCCTGCGCCTTGCAGGCACGCGATGCGGGGTGGCCGCTGCGGCTGCAGCTGTTGATCTACCCAGGCTGCGCCGCACGCCAGGACTCACCTTCGCACAAGACCTTTGGCCACGGCTTTTTGCTGGAGGCTGCGCACATCGACTATTTTTTCAGCCTGTACCTGCGCAGTGATGCCGAGCGGGATGACTGGCGTTTTGCCCCGCTGCTGGCCGACGAGGTAGAGGGCGTGGCACCCGCCTGGTTCTGCCTGGCCGAGTGCGACCCGCTGGTGGACGAAGGCCTGGCCTATGCCGACCGCCTGCGTGCCGCCGGGGTGCCGGTGGACCTGGAGCTGTACCGTGGCGTGGTGCACGAATTCATCAAGATGGGCCGGGCGATTCCTGAGGCGCGCCAAGCGCATCTGGACGCCGCACGCGCCTTGCGGCATGCGTTTGCGAGTTAACCCATCAAGGACGGGCGCAGGCTCAATTCGCGTGGCGTGATTGGCTGCGTGCCAAGGCTGGTGACGATACTCGGACGACCTCCCTCCCACCTGCTACCGCCAGCGATAATTGCGCCATGTCTACCCCCAAAGTTCTGTTCGGCTTTCATGCCGTGGGCGTGCGCCTGAAAACTGCACCCAAATCCGTTGTCGAAATTTTTGTTGATCCGACGCGCCGCGATGCGCGCATGCGGCAATTTGTTGACAAGGCGAAAGAAGCTGGCGTGCGCCTGATTGAGGCTGACGGCATGCGCTTGGCCAAAATGTGTGGCAGCCACGGCCACCAGGGTGTGGCTGCGCGGGTGCATGAGCTGGCCCAGGTCACCTCACTCGATGAATTGCTGGAGCAGCTCGAAGCCGCCAATGCCGACAAACCCCCGGCAGAGCGCACGCAGCCGCTGATTCTGGTGCTTGACGGCGTGACGGATCCGCACAACCTGGGCGCCTGCCTGCGCGTGGCCGATGGCGCTGGCGTGCAGGCGGTGATTGCGCCCAAGGACCACGCAGCGGGCATCAACGCCACCGTGGCCAAAGTGGCCAGCGGCGCGGCAGAAACCGTGCCGTATTTCATGGTGACCAACCTGGCGCGCACTTTGAACGAGCTCAAGGAGCGCAACATCTGGATCATCGGCACCAGCGATGTGGCGCCGCGCACGCTCTACCAAGCTGACCTGAAAGGCCCAGTCGCGCTAGTACTCGGGGCTGAAGGCGACGGCATGCGCGCGCTCACCGCCAAAACCTGCGACGAACTGGTGAGCATTCCGATGCGCGGTGCGGTGGAGAGCCTGAATGTGTCCGTGGCCAGCGGCGTGTGCCTGTACGAGGCGCTGCGCCAGCGAACCAGCCCGGCGTGATGCTTTTGATTTGATAGCTACTGGCGCTTTATCTATAAGGGCCAGAGCCTAAAAAGACCTATAACTGGAAAAGTCCCGCTTCATAGACTTATTCCGCGTAGGTCTACTTCACCGGAATCGGCTGGTTGATGGGAACCGCCACCGCAGTCACGCTGTTTTTCGGGCTGCCGTCAATCAGTTTGTCGGAGTACACCAGATACACCAGCGTGTTGCGCTTGACGTCCACCATGCGCACCACCCGCACATGTTTGAAGAGAATAGACGAGCGGGTGTTGAACACCTCGTCCTGTTTGTCAATCTTGTCCTTGAAACTGATCGGCCCGACCTGGCGGCAGGCCACGGAAGCGTCTGACGTGTCTTCGGCCAGGCCCAGCGCACCGCTGTAGCCGCCGGTTTTAGCGTGCGACAGGTAGCAGGCCACGCCAATAACTACGGGGTCGTCAAACACGTCAACCACCACTTTGTCGTTGGGGCTCAGCAGTTTGAAGGTGGTGCTGACGCCACCAATGGTTTCGGCGCTGGCGCACAGCGCCGCCCCGGCCAGCGTCAGCAGGGCACAGGTTTGGAAGAAGGTTTGTTTCATGGGTGTGTGCGATGTTGGGGTAAAACTGGTTCGGTTGGCAAAACGCTGCCTGACACCTTGTACCACGGTGTCAAATGCGTGCTTCGGTTGCGGGTAAAGGGTCAGCACGGTAGACCAGCGCCGGTGGATGAGCAGCGGATCTTCACCAAAATCTGGTTCTCTGATTTGAGCTCATCAGATGTTAGACCCAGCCAAACCAGCCCAGCAGCGCGCCAGCGGCCAGCAGCCACAGCAAATGCAGCTTGCTGCGCCAAATCACCAGCGCACTGACGATAGACACCAGCCACAGCGGCCAGCTGGCCCCTGTTTTGCCCAGATTGACGCTCAAAATCCAGCCGGTGGACAGCAGCAGCGCGATCACCACCGGTGCCATGCCCTGCTTGAAGGCACGCACCGCACGCAGCTCACGGTTTTTGTGCGCCCAGCGTGAGCTCAGCAGCGTCAGCGTGGTGCTGGGCATCAAGACCCCCAGCATGGAGATGCTCATGCCGGCCAGGCCATAGGCCCAAGCCAGGGTGCTGCCAGCAGCTGCCCCGCTGGCGTTGAGCCCGACATGCCAGCCAAACAGCGCGACAAACAGCACATTCGGCCCTGGTGCGGCCTGAGCCAGCGCCACCGAGGTGCTGAATTGGGTGTCCAGCAGCCAGTGGTTCTCGTCCACCAGGGTGCGGTGCATGTCGGGCAGGGTGCTGACCGCGCCACCAATTGCCAGCAAAGAGAGTGACAGAAAGTGCGTCAGCAGTGATACCCAGTCGGCGGCAGTCAGGCTGATGGTCATCATGCTAGTGCCGCCCCGGTGGCCCCGGTTGCTATTTGGCACCCCGGCCTGTTCCTTGGCCTTTTCCTAGGCCAGATCCTTGACCTTTTCCTTGACCTTTTCCTTGATCGGCTCCCGTGTCAGCTCCAGGGCCAGTTCCAGGGCCAGCTCCCCGGTCACCTTTGCCACTACCTTGGTTGTTTTGCCCCAGCAAGCGGTAAGCCCACACCGCTGCCAAGCCGCCCAGGCCTGCCAGCACCCAGATCAGGCGCACGCGCAGCAGGGCAATAGCTATAAAAGTAAGAGCTATCAGCGCATACTGTATATGGGCTGGAAGCACATTTTTCTTTAAAGACGGTAGCAACCGCAGACCGGCTGCAATGATGATCCCGGCCGCCACGGCAGCCATGCCGCGCATAGCGCCCTGCGCCTGTGGGTGATCTGCCGCCCCGGCAAACAGCACCGCCAGCACCAGAACGATCAGCAGCGCAAAGGTCAGCAGCCCAGCCAGTGCCACCAGCGCGCCACGCCAGCCAAAGTAGCGGTCGCCCAGCATCACCGCAAGGTTTACCACATTGGCACCCGGCAGCACCTGCGCCACTGCCCATTCTTCGACAAACTCTTCCCGGTTCAGCCAGCGCCGCTTGTCGACCAGCTCGTGCTGCACCACCGCCAACACGCCGCCAAAACCCTGCAACGCCAGCCAACTGAACGCCCAGAACAGTTGGCCCAGAGACAGCGGGCGAGAGCGGCCCAGATTCGACGGGTCGCCGTCTTGCATGTCGGAAAAGTTGGTCATACCCCTCATGAGGGATGCTTTTGTGTGCCCAGGTCGGCAAGCTGCTCGCAGGTCCAGCGGATCACGCGGGGGTTCAGGCACATCTCCAGATGGCCAATGCCATGAAATTCAGTCACCGGCACACCAGGCAGGATCTGCTCGCGCTGCGATATGCAAATGTTGTCGTTCAGGTTCAGGGCAATGCGCATGAGTGCGCGCCGCTGCTCGTCTTCGCTACTGGCCAACGTTTGCACCCATTCACTTTTAAACAGCATTTGCTTGCCGTTCAGGGTGGGCGCACCGCGGGTGATGCTGGTGCCCTGGTGCGGGGTGCCCAGGGTGACGATGCCCGCCACCCGCTTGAGTTGCGCCGGTGTGACCATGCGCAGCCAGGCGCGAATGGCCAACCCGCCCATGCTGTGGCCCACCAGCGCCACCTGCTTGGCACCGGTTTGCGCCATCAAGCGGGTCACCGCATCTTCCAGGATCGGCGCGTAGTCTTCGATCGAGCCAAACACCGGCTCCAGATCCACCGCTATCACCGGGTGATTGGCGTTGTGCAGCGCCAATGTCATGTCGTCCCACACGCGGTGGTTGCACACATAGCCGTGCACCAGCACCACCGGCACGCCGGACCGGCCGGCTGCGCTGGCAGGTGGCATCTGAACGGTGTTGGGTTGGCGCGGCCAGGGCTGGCGCAGCATGAAAATCTTCACGGCCGCGGTGTATTCACGCCACAGCAGCCCCCACCAGCCGCGGCCCAGGCCCGGTGTTCTGGACATCAACATCGTCGCCAGAATCACCAAAAACTGTAGCAACAAAGGCAATAACAGCGCGCAGACTGGCACCAAAAGAAGGGAGGCAACCCCGCCGCCGTCCTGGGCAGCCAGCATCGCCAGGTAAGTCCCCAGCAGTGCGCCAGAGATCAATTGAAACGCATAAAGTCCGCGCAGTAACAGTGCAAGCATGGTGGGTAAAAAGGGGTCAAAGAACGCTGGGCCACAATTGTCCGCCATCTGGGCGCGCCGCCTTGCAGCACACCACCGGAGAAGAACCTTGCCCCAACTCATTGGTATCCAGATAGCCAGCGCCCGGCGCGTCAAGATCAACGGCCGCGCCGTGCTCACCGCCATTCACAAACAGCCGACCGCTGGCGCCGTGCCGGTGCTGCCGCTGGGCCTGATGGGCGACGAACAGGCGGATTTGTCGGTGCACGGCGGGCTGGATAAAGCGGTGTACGCCTACCCGAGCGAACATTACCCGCTGTGGCGCGCAGCACGCGAATCGGCCGGGCTGGCCGCTATTGACGACGCCTTGCCTTGGGGCAACATGGGTGAAAACCTCACCCTGTCAGGCCTGCTGGAGCGCGAGGTGTGGGTGGGTGACGTGCTGCAGTTTGCCCACTGCGCCCTGCGCGTGACCCTGCCGCGCGAGCCGTGCTACAAGTTCAACGCGGCCATGGGTTTCAACACCGCCGCCAAAACCATGGCACAACAGGGCTGCTGCGGCTTTTATCTGGCGGTGCAGCAGCCGGGCCACCTGCAGGCTGGCGACACCTTCGAGGTCATCCCTGGCAAGCGTGGCCTGAGCATTCCGGAGAGTTTCAGGGCGAAGATGTTCAAGCACCTGCGTTGAGCGGCAGCCAGGCTTGCATCACCCCAAATGCGCACACGCCACACCTACTTTTGACGACTGCCTTGATGCCGCCGAAAAAAATCAAGCGCGTGCACCATGCCCGCAACCGCCAGGCAGAGCAGCACTGGCCCGCTCAGGGACTGCGGTTGCGACACCCGATATGCCAACATCAGCAAAAACCCCGGCGTCAGGCCAAAGGCCAGATCCACCCACTGCAAACCCCGGCCAGAGCGCTGGTTGAGCAGCCCCAGGACCACAAACTCCACCACCGTGAAGAGCAGGATGAAGTCTAAAAAATGGGGCGACGCGGCAAAATCGTTCATGCGGATCAGTCTTTTGGTGGTTTGTCAAAGAAATAGGGAATGACCCAGGGCAGATCTAAAGCTATCTTAAAAATAGCTACTGGCGCTTTTAGGGATTGGGCTAGAGCCTGTTTTTATCTGCAAGTATCTGTGAGATCAGGGCGTCTTTCTCGCGCCACAGCTGATTCACCCACCCTTGGCAGGCCTCGCGCAGTGCCTGCTCGGCGTCTTGCCCGGCTGCGGGCTGGGCGTGCGGCACGGCTAGCGTGTTGACCCGCACCACCACCTGCTTGACCTGGCCCAGCAGAAACTGGGTGAAGGTGGGCCGCCCGTTGGGGTAGACGATGGTGATATCCAGCACCGCGCCAAACTTGTCGCCCATGGCATCCAAAGCCAGTGTGATGCCACCGGCCTTGGGCTTGAGCAGGTGTTGGTAGGGCGATTGCTGACGCTGCTGTTTGGCGGGGGTGAAACGGGTGCCTTCCAGAAAATTCATCACGCTGGTGGGCACCAGCGCGTATTTCTCGCAGGCGGCGCGGGTGGTGGCGGCGTCTTTGCCGCGGGCTTCCGGGTGTTCTTTGAGATAGGCCTCGCTGTGGCGGCGCATGAACGGAAACTCCAGCGCCCACCAGGCCAGCCCCATGATCGGCACCCAAATCAGCTCTTTCTTCAGGAAGAATTTCAGCAGTGGAATGCGCCGGTTCAGCACATGCTGCAGCACCAAAATATCCACCCAACTCTGGTGGTTGGACACCACCAGGTACCACTGGCGCGGGCTCAGGGCCTGCAGGCCTGACACATCCCAATCGAGCTTTTGCGTCAGACGCATCCAGAAGCTGTTGCCCGCAATCCAGGCCTCGGCAATGCGCAGCAGCAGCGGGTCGATCAGCAGTCGCACGGTCTTGAACGGCAGCAGCAGCTTGACCACTGACACCACCAGCAGGATTGGCACCCACAGCAAAATGTTGAGCAGCATGAGCAGGCCAGCCAGGGCGCCCAGCAACGGTGCAGGCAAAAAGTGAAGCATGTTGGTTGAAATTTCTGAGCACAGGGTATGCGCCGATGCGCCATTTTCGGGGATGATCGGCGTGTTTGTCGGACTGTTTTTTTGAGGATGGTGCCCAAAGATGATGCTTGTTTTGTCGTTGTTGATCGTCGCCACGCTGGTACTGAGGTTCTACAGTGTGGACGACATAACTGCGACTATGACCGAGTCGCTGTCTGGTCCCGGTGCTGTTTACGCGCTGGTGTTTCTGCTGGTTCTGTTGGTTGGCTGGGTGGTCTGGAAAAGGCGCCGGACAGCGGCCCAGGCACAGCAGGGCGGTGCGCCCCTTTCCCATTAACTCGCATTTCAAACGAATTTTCACCATGACAAGTTCTCAACCCCTGCAAGTGGCGCTGATTGGCTACGGCAGTGCTGCCAAGATTTTCCATGCCCCGCTGATTGCCGGTGTGCCTGGCCTGCAGCTGGCCTGCATTTGCTCCAGCCGCCCCGAAACGGTCCACGCCGACTGGCCCGAGGTGCGGGTGGTGGCGACACCGGCTGAGGTTTTTTCGGATGCCAGTATCGATGTGGTGGTGATCGCCACCCCGAATGACAGCCACTACCCGCTGGCGCTGGCGGCCCTGCGCGCTGGCAAACATGTGGTGGTGGACAAACCCTGTACCGTCACGCTGGCGGACGCCGAACATCTGCTGGTGGTGGCGGCGCAGCACGGCCGGGTGCTAACCGTGTTTCAAAACCGGCGGTTTGACAGTGACTTTTTGGCGCTGCAGCACCTGCTGACCAGCGGTGAGCTGGGCCGCGTAGTGCAGGTGGACTCGCACTTTGACCGTTACCGGCCGGTGGTACCCAGCCGCTGGCGCGAAGAAGACTTGCCGGGCTCGGGCGTGTGGTTTGATCTGGGCGCTCACCTGGTCGACCAGGCGCTGGTGCTCTGGGGTATGCCCGACGCCATCAACCTGGACCTGGCTTGCCTGCGCGACGGCTCGCAGGTGAACGACTGGTTTCACGCCGTGCTGCGTTACGACACGGCGCATGCGGGCCTGCGGGTGATTCTGCACGCCAGCACGCTGGTGGCTGACGGGGGCCCACGCTGGGCGGTGCATGGCACCACCGGCAGTTTCACCAAGTTTGGCTTGGACCCGCAAGAAGACGCGCTGAAAGCCGGCCACCGCCCACAGCTGGATGCTTTGGCAGACTGGGGCCATGACCCGCAGCCAGGCACGGTGCTGCAAATGACCACCCTGCCGGGTGTGGTGGCGCCGGTATCGGTGCGCCGCGAGGCGCCCAACCCCAAAGGCAACTACCTGGCTTACTACGTCAACCTGCGCGAGCATCTGGCCGGGCGGGCAGGTCTTTTGGTCACGCCAGACCAGGTGCGTGCAGTCATGCGGGTGCTGACCGTGGGCGAGCAAAGTGCCGCGCAGCGCCGGGCAATGGCGCTTGGCGCTGAGGCCGCCCGTGTTTAAGCCTGCGGGCGCAGCGGGTAAGATTTTCCCTGCCATGACCCATCAGGAGCGGTTGTTGTGATGTCAGCGATTCTTCCGATCAGCATCGGCGCTGCGTTGGGTGCCGTGTTGCGCTGGCTGCTCAGCACCCGGCTCAACAGCCTGTATCCCGCGCTGCCACTGGGCACGCTGGTGGCCAATCTGGTGGGCGGTTATCTGGTGGGTGTGGCCATCTCGTATTTCGCCCTGCACATGGAACTGTCACCGCAGTGGCGTCTGCTGGTGATCACCGGGTTTCTGGGCGGGTTGACGACTTTTTCCACATTTTCCGCCGAGGTCGTGACGCAAATCCAGCAAGGCAACCTGGCCTGGGCCTTTGCCACCATCACCGCCCACGTGATGGGCTCGCTGATGATGACTTTTTTCGGTATGGCCACGGTGGCAGCACTGACCTGATCAACCCGGCTGCCTATCTCTGCACCCAGGCTGCGCTGGCCCTGATGGGTGTGGTTCAAAACGATGTGCCATTTCGCTAGAGGAGATGTTGGGTCCGAGGCGATTTGATGCTGTTGGCCCCATCAGCCGGGCGATGCGCTTTGCTACGTGTCCCCCGCCCGCTGCGCGGCCTCTTCCTTAACCTACGCAAAGCGCATCACCCGACTGATTTTTTCCGAGCGTTTTGGTACGCTGGCAGGGGCCAGTCAACAGTGGCCTGCGTTGGATAGGGCGCGAATGGATGTGAATTGTTGACAGCAGAAATTCTGACCCAGAAGGGGCCAGTCGCCGTGCCGGGTTTGGTGCGCTGCGCCGGGGTTGGCGTGAGATCTTGATGTCTTCAGGATGTCACTCAGTTTGAATCGCACCCGGCCCTGATAGCCGTGTTGACAAGCCCAAAACCTTACACTCGAACGCTTTCTTTCCCCTGAAGTTTGCATGAACGCCCTCGTTGACGTCTCTTTTTTCCCGCGCGCGGCCAAACCGCTGACCAGTTATCGCAAGTTCTGGGCGGCGCGTTTTGGCACGGCGCCGCATTTGCCCATGAGCCGTGCCGAGATGGACAAACTCGGCTGGGACAGCTGCGACATCGTGCTGGTCACCGGTGACGCGTATGTGGATCATCCGAGCTTTGGCATGGCGGTGATTGGCCGCATGTTGGAGGCCCAAGGCTTTCGGGTCGGCATCATCGCCCAGCCGGATTGGCAAAGTGCCGAGCCGTTCCGGGCGCTTGGCAAGCCCAACGTGTTCTGGGGCGTGACCGCCGGCAACATGGACAGCATGATCAACCGCTACACGGCGGACCGCAAAATCCGCACCGACGACGCCTACACGCCCGGTGACATCGGTGGCAAGCGCCCGGACCGTGCGGCCATCGTCTACAGCCAGCGCTGCCGCGAGGCGTTCAAGGACGTGCCGGTCATTCTGGGTGGCATTGAAGGCAGCCTGCGGCGTATTGCCCACTACGATTATTGGAGCGACAAAGTGCGGCGCAGCATTGTGGTGGACGCCAAGTGTGACCTGCTGCTGTACGGCAACGCCGAGCGTGCCTTGGTCGAGGTCGCCCACCGTCTGGCGGCACGCGAGCCGATTGAAAAAATAACCGACGTGCGTGGCACCGCGTTTGTACGCCGCTCAGATGACGATAGCCGCTTGGGCTGGTTCGAGATTGACTCGACGAGTGTGGACGAGCCCGGCCGCATTGAATCCCACATCAACCCCTACCAGACCACTGCAGAGCAAGCAGCAGGGCAGGGCAGCAGTTGCGCCAAGGAAGATGCAGCAGACCCGATTACTACAGATTCAGTAGCTGTCAGCGCATATGACATAAGGGCTGCAGGTCAATTTGGCTTAAAATATTCAGACAAGCCAACGCCAGCTTCTGCTACCCAGCCGCTGACTTTTTACGCCAACCCGGCGCTTTCCAGCGGCACTGGCAAGCTCAAAGTACCGCCGCGTGATCGCTCGGTGATCCGCCTGCCCAGCTATGAGCAGGTCAAGGCAGACGCGGTGCTTTACGCCCACGCCAGCCGCGTGCTTCACTTGGAAACCAACCCCGGTAACGCCCGCGCCCTGGTGCAAGCGCACGGTGAGGGCGCCACCGCGCGCGACGTGTGGATGAATCCGCCGCCGATTCCGCTCACCACCGCCGAGATGGACTACGTGTTTGATCTGCCGTATGCGCGCAGCCCGCACCCCAGTTACGCGGACGAGCACGGCAGCCATGACGGCGCCAGCAAAATTCCGGCGTGGGAAATGATCCGCTTTAGCGTGAACATCATGCGTGGCTGCTTTGGCGGCTGCACCTTTTGCTCGATCACAGAGCACGAAGGCCGAATCATCCAGAGCCGCTCAGAAGACTCGATCATCAAGGAAATCGAAGACATCCGCGACAAGGTCAAAGGCTTTACCGGCACCATCTCCGACCTGGGCGGCCCAACCGCCAATATGTACCGCCTGGGCTGCAAAAGCCCCGAGATTGAAGCCGCTTGCCGCAAACCCAGCTGCGTATTCCCCGGCATTTGTCAGAATTTGGGCACAGACCACCAGCCGCTGATCAACATCTACCGACGTGGTCGCGCGCTCAAAGGCGTAAAAAAGATTTTGATTGGCTCCGGCGTGCGCTACGACCTGGCCGTGCAAAGCCCCGAATACGTCAAGGAACTGGTGCAGCACCATGTCGGCGGCTACCTGAAGATTGCACCAGAGCACACCGAATCCGGCCCGCTGTCCAAGATGATGAAGCCCGGCATGGGCAGCTACGACAAGTTCAAGGCGCTGTTTGACAAGTTCACGCTAGAGG
>Ga0105048_10004389_pt1 | contig 22977 bp, 20 predicted proteins | sample MAT05_FD_78382 | JGI IMG/M metagenome (GOLD analysis project Ga0105048, IMG submission 78382) | Freshwater microbial communities from Lake Fryxell liftoff mats and glacier meltwater in Antarctica - MAT-05 | ecosystem: Environmental > Aquatic > Freshwater > Ice > Liftoff microbial mat | place...
ACGGCTTGGGCTTTGAACTCTGCGGTGTATCGTTTTCTGGTCACTGTTTTCATGGTCGCTTATTCCTTTATTTCGTGGTCCAGAATCTTCGCGCACCTCATCCCGCCTACGCTTGCCGTTTTAGCGAGTTGGCAGCCACGGGCTTAGTCTAGGAGCCCGGTCGCAATGCTCTCCTTGCGCAAGGCAGCGCCAATCCGCTGGCTCTACCGCTTTCCTCTCAATTCGCGGACAATCTTTTCAGCTCGTTTTCACGCAGACGATATCCTGTTTTCCTGACGAGCGCCTGCAACTCCTTCAACGCTCCACGGGAGCGCTCGCCGTCTCCCTGCCCGGCGAAATACTCCGCTTCCAATAGCGAGATTTCGACCAGAAGCATTCTGAAGCCGCGGGCTGTTGAAGCTTCCCGGCATTCGTTGATCGTGCTGAAGAAGGCGGCCTCCTCTCCAAAATGCGCCTGCCATTTCGCGTGCAGCCAGAGAGCCTGCGCAATCAGGTAATGCCGGCCGAGATCCCGCGCCTGTGCCAGGGCTTCGTCAAGCGACGCGAGCGCCTTCGCACTACACTCCGCCCGTTGCTTTCCAGCAGACCGGATTGCGTGTTCCAGCCAAGCCCGGCCGGCAACCAACGCCGCGCCGTTCCCATATTCAAAACGGTGAACACTGGCATAAGCCTCTCCTCGCTCCACAGCCTCCACGAGTTCTTTGGTCCGTCCCTGTTCGACAAGAATCGCCGAATGGTAGATCGAGCCCAGCTCCGGCAGGAGCGTTTGATTCCTGGTGGCACGTCTCGCGTCATCAATTGCAGGCTTCAAAACCGCTTCAGCGGCATCGCCGCGTCCCGCCGCCATGAGGACTTGCGCAATGACTGCCTTGAACATGTGCATCCACTTCCTCTCAAGATCGGTCTTGGGTTCAAATTCTGCCAACGAGCCGTACTTGCTCACCAGTTTCACCGCCGACCGCAGCTTACCTATGACTAGGTAGATGCGCAGCCGGTGACAGACACTGGACGAAAAATACAAGGCCGAGGCTCCGCCCTGGCAGTATTTCATCGAACGACGAAAGTATTTTTCCGCCGCCAGATGCTCATCATTCAGACGGTGACAGGCCGCTACGGCATTCAGAATCGCGCCTTTAACCGCGGGCGGTAGATCCGAGTCTTCGGGGAATTGCCAGTTTTCCGCGAAAAATGAGGCAAGCATCGATAAGGTCGCCTGCACCGCCCCGAGCTTCACAAGGATATGCCCCTCGAATCCCCGCGAAATGCGAGGCATTGCTACTTCGGAGAACGCCGTGAAGTAATCTCCGGCCATGCAGCCGTGCTGAACCGCCTTTAACAACGGGTTAAGTTCCGGTAGAGTTTCGGGCGTTTCCTCGTCAGGCTCACCAGCGAAATGCCGGTAAAGCGCCCGGTGACCTGCCTTCCAGGCAGCGGGCATTTCGTTCCTCGTCCGCTCCGCGAAATAGCTTTGCGTAATCGGATGAATTTCCAGTCCGAGCCCGCCCCTCCCGCCGCCAATCTCATATAGCCGCAGGTTATCCGCCGCCGCCGTCCACCTCTCCTCCTCCGCAGGCGAGAATGAGCGCAGCAACCCACCCATCTGCTCCGGGTCATTCAGAACTGCCCAGACGGCTTTTTCATCCGGCACACTCTCGAAAAGACAGCATACCCGGAGCAAGGCCAGCTCCCGCGTCCCATCCAGCCACTTCTCATAGACCCGCATCATTCGCACAACCGCCGGGTCGAGACGGCGCAAGCCCTGATTCGCCTTCAAAGGCCGACGCAGTTCCGCAAGAACCAGCGGCAGGGCATTCAGGCCGAGGAGCTTCTGCGAATGGTAAAGACCGGAAAGCAGACGCACCAGCAGGGGCCGCCCTTCTGTAAAATTCGCGGCTTCCTCAAGATCGCGAGATGTTCCAGTAACACCGAGCTGCCTCAGCAACTTCCGGCACGAAGCATGGCTTAAGACCGGAAGCTCGATCCTTCCGACCGGCAACGACTCTTTCCCCTTTGCCAACGCGATCTTCTGCCGGCTGGTAGCCACACAGAAGACGGTCGGCACCTCTAAGATCGCCTGAATCAGCAACGGGAGCACGTCGTCGCGGAATTCTCCCTCCTGTGCATCACCCGGAGGATGCAGCACCGCCTCCACACCATCCAGGACCAGCAAGGTTTTGCTTTTGAGCAGACCCTCGCGGAAAATCTCCACCGTCTGCCGGGCAGTCGCCTTCAACGGAACTTCAACACCGAGAACGGCCGCAAGTGCAGCCCGGAACGGCCACATCAATTGCACGGTCTTTTCCGAGAAGCCCTGCCGGTGAAAAGACCAGACGAAAATCCTCGCCTGACCGTTTAACCGCTGACGCAACCAGTTTGCCACCAGCCCGGTTTTTCCAACACCACCGGAGGCAAGAACTTCAACCAGCCTGACATTGCCCTCCCGCTCCATCCTTTGGAGCTTTTCCATTTCGGCTTCACGTCCGACCAGCACCGAATCATGGACCGCCAGCGTCCCTGAAATCAGATACTCGTTCTCCTGCGGATCGACCTCATTGGCGAGGATGCTCTGAATGGCCATCAGCTCCTCAATCCCGGCGGCTACGCCGCCCACGTAGATTGTCACATCTTCGCCGCGCAGCCCGTTTGCGCCCGGTTCTGCGAAGACCCTGACTGGCTCCCCTTCAATCGCGTGATTGCTGTGCTTCCCGGAGAAGAATGATTTGATGATCCTTTCGGAGATGCCTTCAGGCTTTGTGAAGTCAGGCTCGAATAGCGGCACCAGCCACCTGAACCGGTCAGGGTGCAGCAGCGCTTGCGCGAAAGTGTAGGCGGCACTGCCATCGCCGCCGATGAGCAACGGCATGCCGGGCAGGCTGTTGCGCAACTCAGCCAGTTTAAGGCGCGTCAGCGCCAGCCACAACACCTTCACGCCGCGGATCTCCGGGAACACACGCTGTGACCCGGATGCCTGTCCCGCCCCGAAAGCGGTCCAGGTTTTCAGGGAGCCTCCAAAGCTCGCCTGAAAGGTGAACTTTTCCGCATGCAGCGCCGGGGTCCGTTCGAAAAACAATCCCAAAGCGTGTTTCGCCATATTCCGGACTTTCTAGCACGCGGTTCTGCCGGATGGCACCGGAAAAATCCCCGGATTTGACCGAAAAACGGCGGATTGGAATTCTCGTTGGAAGGATGAGCGGCGCTTTTCCGGCGAGGATCATCGCCATGAAAGACCCGACCCGCACCGCTCGCCTCCTCCTCTGCACCCTGCCGGTTCTCGCAGGATGCACAACCACAGAATCCGCTAATCAGGGGCTATCCCTCGCCCAGCTCGAATCCAATCGCCGTTACACGGAGCGAATTGAACAAGTCGGCCGCGACCAGCAACACGTCGAGCAAATGCGGCGGGCCGATGCGGTGGAGGTCTCTACCCGGAACGCACCATCAAGCGTCTCCACCACTCATGTCTTCGCCCCTCGCTTCTGAACCTCTCCCACCAAAACCAAAGCACAAAACAGCCAAAACACAGCCAAACAATCCATGAAAACAACGTCCAAAGCCCTCCTCCTTTGCCTCACGCCGCTCCTGCTCATCGGCTGCGCTAGTGGAGGTTCTGACATCACCTCAATCCACAATACCCGCGGGCGTCCCGAGGCTCAGATCAGCGTCGCGCAAGCAGACCAGTATAAAAGGCAACTGCAGACTGAACGCTATGAACGCGAACAAGGCCAAAAAAATGTCCACGACTTCATCGACTCTTTCAAAGAGGGAATGAGGACGGTTCAGGAAGTTCGACGCACTTTCGGTTTCTAAACTGCGCCGAAGCATATTTCAAAGGCAGCCAGCAATTGCTGGCTGCCTTTTTTGCATCCATGGAGCGGATTCGTGTGCGCTACCAAGTCCAAGGTCAGGCATAACGGGGATCGACCGACCGCCGGGACGTCAGACCTTTTTTTGGATCCGCAAACGCTTGGTTCTTCGGCTGGCAATTCTGATTCACCCGCATCTACTCTGGCCGGATGGATGCGGTGATATTTTTCGATATTCGCAATTTTAGTTCCCACCGGCAGTTTCTTGCGAAAACACGCGGCGCCCGGCCCCTCACGACACTGGTTCAGCAGCTCCTTGAAAAGGCAGTGTCGCTGTCGCAGTCCCTTGTCCGGGAATTCAAATTAGAAGAACTTCCTCTTCTCAATCACACCGGAGACGGTTTCGTAATCGTTCTCCAGAACGGAAAGTCATGTCTCGCCGCATTGCGATTTGTTTCCGAGTTCAGGGAATTCGCTGAGAAAAAACTAGCCCGCTATCAGCGTGAGTTCTCCAAGCTGCAAAAAGAAAAAGAGGACGACAGAAAACTTCCTCCATCCGTCTATTACGGGATCGGGGTGCATTGCGGCAGCGTGACATCATTCAAATACCAAAGCTTCTCCACCAAGCGAACAGCGTTCCTCGGTTCTGCCATCAATATCGCGAGCCGCGTTGAAGGCTGCACAAAAGATCATCCCTACCCGGTCCTATGTACTGAGACGGTTCTCAATCATGGGCGCAAGGATTTGGGTGATTCAGAACACTCGAATTTCGAGTCCTTTTTTATTCCCCTTGGCCCTCACAATCTTCGGGGGCTGGAGGGGCCAGTTACGCTTGTAGTCTGCGAACCGGGATTCCACCGCTTTCTGGATTCGCGGTAGTGGCAGTTCTACAAATCTCCCCGAGCTTCCATCGTCGCTCCGTGCAATTCAGCCCGTCTGCATAGTTTCGCGCTTCTGCCTCTGTGCGGCGATTTGCTCTTTGAGGTCGGCGACTGAGCGCGCAGGGACTTTTTTCCGATGAAGCATCGCGTGGCAGTTCGGACATACCGGAACCAGGTCTTTCACCGGATCAACCTCATATTCCTTTCCCACCTTGGCCAGGTCCAGCAGATGGTGAACGTGTATGAAGTCCTGCCCAAGCGGCCCATAGATAACCCCGAAATCAAACTCACAAACCGCGCATGTGGTTCCATGTGCCTGAACACAAGCATTCCTCGCCGTCCGGCTTCTCTCGTAAATGTTCACCAACACCGCCTTCACCCTGCCCTCCGTATTTTTTGCAGAATCGGGAATCTCTTCGGGATAGTTCACAAAACCCTCCCCCGTCTCCACTAATCCCTCGTATTTGGCGAGCACTGCACGATGGGCTCGCATCGGCGTTTTGGAAAGTGCGCTGTAATACTCAATATGCTGACGGAGTGCCGAGATGGCGTTCAATAACTTCTCCTCTCCGGAATCACGAGCAATCCATGAGAGAAAGTCGTCAGTAGCAGCCACGCTCAACTTGCGCTCGTAGCCCTCTCCGTCAAGCAGATGCTTTAAGCCGTAGATGAAATCTGCCGCGCTGTTTCGATTCAGGCCAGTCTCCACGAGACGGTCTTGTGCATCGGTGAGACGCATCCGCTCCGCGTAGACCTCTTTGCCGAGGCGGTAGGCTTCTTCATACTGGGGGCGTTCGATTTTCACAGTTCTACGCTCTCGCTCAAGGTTGCTTCAGTTTTGGGATCTTCGGGATTCTGAATATCAGCAAATTCACGGGCCGGGAAACCACTTTCCCGCGCGGAAATCGTCACGCCGTTCGTTTTCCATTCGAGCGGCATGTCTCGCAACCCTTTTTGTTCGGCCCTTGGGTATGAACAAAGCCCGGTTCCTCAAATTCTGCACTTGGCGTAATCTTTTTGCCACTTCACCGTGAGCACCAGCGAACGGCGACGCTTCAATCCCCAACCCAGACAAAAATGCCTTCTTTGGAACAATGGACAGAAGCGTTACTCACTGAGCAGAGAGTTTACGTCGAAAGTAGCACCGCTCTTTGCGATGCGATTGCGGCGCGCCAGGTCACCCGCGCGGCAGCGTTAGTCGCCAAGGGGGCAGCGACGGTCCCCGCCAAGGGGAATCTGACGCCGATAGACGCCTTGGAAGGCGTCGAAAACATTCTCCTCCGTCCCATCGAACTGCTGCATGCGATCGGTCGGATTACCACGCCTCCTGTCGAGAACTTGGCGGACATCTCCGCAACATGGGCGATCCTGCGCTATCTTTGGGCTTTCGAGATTCCAGCGGCAGTCGGGATCGTTGATCTTCACCTTAGCGCCGACGCTCGCAAAATCGACTTTCATCAAAAAGGCCTGCTTTCTGACGAAGTCGGCATCGGCATGGCTCAGTGGATTATGGAAAACGAGCTTGAAGCGCCGTTCCCGGTTGATGTTCTGGTTGCTAAGGAGGATTCGGACACTTGGGGTGAGATCGAAACCTCGGGTCCATCACCTGATTACTTATTTTTCAATGCGGACAAGACCCTGATTTATGTCGTGGAGTGCAAAGGATCGCAAAGCGGCCGCGCGAAGTGTGAGGAACAGCTTCGTAGGGGCACTGAGCAGGTAATCGCCTTGACGTTCCCAGGTGCAGCTACGGCTTCACCACCGTCGCTTATTTTGGGAACCTACATGGAGCCGTCCCGGACAACGGTCCTCGCTATCGACCCTCCGGGAGGATCTCAGCACAATTCGCCGGGTAAGCGGAATTGGTTGATCACGGATAAAGAGGCATTCTTAAAATCCCTTCAAACGTTTTCTGACTCGAAACTGCTGCGTTTTGCCGGCTTCTATGAGGAAGCCTTCGACCTTCGAAAAGCCGAGGAACTTATCGGCGGGACCCGCAGAAGGTCCGTTCAGAAAAGCATCGCAGACGAACGCTCGACTGAGTTGGGCATCTATCACGGAACCGCTTCGTCCATTCGCGCAGCGGACGGTATGCGCCTAGAGGTTTTCAGAGGCGTTCATGCCGACCGGTTGGCCGAAGTAATCATCCCGACGGGTAAAAAGCGGCTTCTGCAAAAGCGCCGTGATTTCACTTTGGATCAAAAGAGCAACTTCGAAAACCACTCAAAGGGAAAACAGGCAAGGCTCGCAATCACACGTGACCTTGGGCAGACGCTCGCTCGAAGTTTCAGTAGTTCTGGAACCCTGTTAGAGGTGAAGCTGCTTGCACCGTAGGTCAGCCAGTGTGAGCAGGCCTAGCCATCATCACCAAGTGAACGTGCCTACTCGCTTTCAAATCTGCCGCGCTTGTGCGGCGGAAGGCTGGCTCTGGTGCAAAACCGAATGGAGATTTCATCTTGGCCTCGGTCTGGTCACAGTTGTTGGTTCTCTTTGTTGGGCGATTTACTCAGAGGACCCCCTGATTTTTAGCCGCTCTGGAGCGCTGATGACAATTGCCGGCGCTGTTATGACGTATCGCGGATATTTTCGCGGCATCGACGACGACTTTTGGCGCCTCACCGGCCAAGCCGATCGCCGGGCGTTCTCGCACTGGCACCCGTTCGACTCCAGAGAGGAGGCGAAAACTGAAGACCGGAAAGCATTCCGCTGGGGCCTGTACTCGTTCGTCTTTGGAACACTGGTCTGGGCATACGGCGACATGTTGATTCCGACACCCCAAGAGGATTTGAAACCGCCCAACCCGGTGGCCCATGAAAACACATCCGTGAGCGTTCCCGAGCCTGTTCCACACCTTGTCCGGAAGTAGCATCGGGATTCCTGCTTTGAGCGATAACACCTTGACATACAATAAATTGAGTATGGCCTGATCGCCGCCCTCATCTCAGTCGTGATAATTATCGCGATAACACAGATTGGCCGACAGGTTAGCGTTACCTTCTCTAAGGTGGGCTCTTCTTTGGGTGCGGCTAATCTTTAGCATCACAGCGGCATGACGGGCTGGACAAATCGCAGACCAAAACGAATGCGACTGATTGCATTCTTCGTCGGATGCACGGCGTTCGCCCCATCTCTTTCCGCTCAAGATATCCCACCAAGTGACGATTCTGACGGGGCTGCAATATTGTACGCCCTGTATCACGATCTTCCGCTTCTCGAAACAAACATTCTCGGCGCGCTTGCCGTAGCGGCACCAAATCTCGTCTTCGACAAATCCAGCCTTCTATTGATCAGCTCGACATCGCCGTCGCCCGGTTACCAGGAATTTAGCGTGAGTGTGGATGCGGTCGTGAACCCTGACGGGATTTCTCGGCTTAATCAAAGCGAGGAGGGGAATGTACGAGTTGATGCGCTCCTATTTCGGGACGACAGCGCACAGGATGCGAAAGCAAAGCCTGACGGCGGCTGGAAGGTAAAAACACTTCAACAGTATTAGCTTTCGAAATCAGTCTCGCGTCCTTGGCGGCATATTTCGTTTCGACGGTGCTTCCGATCGCTTGTCTGAAGAGCGGGCTTTTACCGCCACAGGCGGTTTACGCGGCGGCGCCTCATCGCGCAGTTCCTCCTTGGCAATCTGCGCTATTGGAACGGCTGTAGTAAGGCGGGGCAACCGTGACACGATTACCTCTTGCGAACGTGTCTCCAAACTCTTGAACCGAACCCATGCTGAAGCACGGAGATTCGTTGTCGTTCCCGGTTCGTAAACATCGGTATCCTGCTTTTCACTCGCCAGTTTCAAACGACCCTCCGGATTCTTCACGTCATAGTCCCAAGCGCTTCCGTAAACGAATACGCGCTCGCTCCACTTGTCCGGCTCCGCCACGACCTTTACCGCGAAGAGCTGCGGGTGCTTCGCTTCGATCGCCCTCTTTAAGGCAATCACTCTGGCGATGAAGATGTCCCGATCTCGCGGATTCGGAAATACGAATGAGTTCTCGGTCTTATCTCCCCTGGGCCTGCAGAAAACTTTCGCCGTTTTTAGATAGCGCTGATCTTTTGGGCCGGCCTGAGTGAAGTTATATGCGTCTTCACCAATTTTTACGTCCGTGATGTCACGCACGTAGATTTCGCCGGGCCGGGCCGCCATAGTGGGCGATCCAGGAATGGTCCAAGTGATAAGGCCCTCCCGAACCAGTAGCTGGTATTTCTCCTTAAACACGGTGTCCCTGCACACCCCAAAAACAGCGACCTGCCTTCCCGGCTGGGACGAGGCATTAAGAGCTTTCTGTAGTTCTTGGCGCGCTTGATCCGCGACCTCTGAAGGAATCTCCCAATCGGGAAACTCCGGAGGTTTGCCCCAATTGTCCCATTCGTTCTTCAGCGCACTACAGATTGCGCAAACGAAAATCAGAAACACCAGAACCCCGGTGCCATCAATGCCGGACCCGCCACCACCGGAAGAACCCCCTCCGGAACCTGAACTTCTTTGCGCCTTCGGGGGCTTGGGCGGTTTCTCTTTTTTCTTTTTCTCAGAACCATACCCTCCGACTTTTCCATGTCTGTTTTCCCACCCCATAATGCTCCGCTCCTGAATCGCTCCCGTTTCCAGATCGATTCGAGCGTTCGTGTTTGAATATCCTAGCGCATCTCGCTCTTGCGCTCTCCCGGTCTCCCGGTCGATCCGGGTGCCAGAATCCGTATACCCGGCCCAATTATGGTCCTGCACGTTTCCGCTTTCGGGATCGATGCGTTTACCTGTATCCGACCATCCAGCCCAGCTCCGTTTCTCGATGTGGCCTGTTTCAGCAACAATTCGGTAGGTGCCGTTGTCCGAGACGCCGAGCTGCTTTTTTAACTCGTCTGAGTCCATGCCGAACATTGTTTCAGAAATCTTGCTTTGAGTCCTCATCAATTCCGGGTGCCGTGGGCGATATTCGACGGTCACTCATCGGGGCCGCGGCCTCTTTCTCTGAAATACGGGAATTCTTGTTCGTTGAATCGCACCTGTCGTAGGCATTAAAGGGAAAGGTCTTTCCCCGCGCGTGAGCCCAAAGCGTCTCCCGCTCCCCTTTCCAGCGGGAGGAATCCCGCAACGCCCTCTTTGAATCCAGCAAAGCCGGGAACGATAAGGCGCTGGCGAGACTGCCCCTCGGGTGTTTCCGCTTCGCTACTGCACCCGCGGGACAGACTCGCCTGATCGCGCGTTGTCAAAGGCGACCGTCTGAAATCGCCCGCGCTTCCATCGGGCTACCGCCACCTTTCCGGCCCGAGTCGCTCCGGGCGATTCAGACCGTCATGGTGAATCCGGCTTGCGCCGGGGGCGGTGTGGCGCTGGCGAGACTGCGCCAAAGCGCGTCGCAGAGCCTCCGTCCGCTTCATCGCAGATTCGCCCGGTTCGCGCTGACAGGGCGACCGTCTGCCCTGCCCTCGCTTCACTCCCTCCCTTGCTTCCGTCCGTTCCGCTGGAGGTCATGGCAGACCATCGCTTTAGGAAGCGGTTAGTCGCTATCGCGAGTTTTATACGCCTCACGCTCCTGCCTCGCTTGTCGGCTGTCGATGCCTTGGGCGGCGACAAGTAAAGGGCATCCAACGGTTTCCCGGAATTGTCCTCGGGTTCGCTTCGCTTTTCTCCCTGCGGGACTTCCGGGAGCCCCTCCGTCGGTTCCTCCCTTGACTAGTCACCTGACGCCCGGCGGCGGCTTGTCTCCATCGTTTTGCAAAAGCCCAGAGCTTTTAGCGAAACGCAAAAACAGGAGATATTATGAAATACGACATCTATGCAGAAGTAACGAACCGCATCATCGAACAACTGGAGAAAGGCGTCATTCCGTGGCAGTCGCCCTACTTTTCCGAGACAGGGTTTCCAAAGAACTTTGCCAGCGGCAAACACTACCGGGGAATCAATGTGTTCTTGTTAGGAAGTCTCCGCTATACCTCGCCCTACTTCCTCACCTACAAGCAGGCGATGGAGCTTGGCGGGCATGTCAGGAAGGGTGAGAAAGGTTCTCTCGTCATCAAGTACGGCACCTACACGAAAGAGGACGAGGCCGCACCGGTAGCGACCGGCGAAACCGAATCGAAACGCGGCTACCTGAAAGGCTACACCGTGTTCCACGCCTCGCAGATCGAAGGTATTGAGTTTCCGCAGACGGAATCGTTGGCGGAGCTACCGCCAAACGTAACTTGCGACCGGGCACGCGCCATTGTCGCAGGAATGCCGAAAGTCCCGGCGATGCACGAAGGCACCGCGATTCCCTGCTACCGTCCCGGCTCTGATTCCGTGCACATGCCGGAGCGTGGATACTTCACCAGTGAGGAGGCGTACTATTCGACGCTCTTCCACGAGCTGGCCCACTCAACCGGGCATCAGTCCCGCTTGGCGAGGAAATCCCTCATGGAGAACAAGGGCATGGATGCCGAAGGCGAAGCACGGCAAGTCTATGCCGAAGAGGAACTCGTTGCCGAAATGGCCGCTTCCTTCCTCTCCGCTCACGCCGGCATCATGGAAGCCGAGCTTCCGAACTCCGCGGCGTATTTGCAGGGGTGGATTGACGCCCTGAAGTCGAAGGACGCGAAAGGCTGGATCATCCGCGCAGCATCACAGGCGCAGAAGGCCGCAGATTACATCCTGAATGTCGTTGAGGGCGCTTCGTAGATAGCGTGACGCCGCTCCCCGGATGGGTCATTTCTGCAACATTTTCAAGCCTTTGCCCGCTAATCGCGGGCAAAGGATTCCTTGCTGACCTATTTTACTGAATCTTAATCACACACCGCTATCTTGTTGAGTAATAATGGAGATGCGACATGAGAATGGGCAAGAGAGGATTCACGCTCGTAGAACTTTCGATTGTAATTGTGGTAATCGGCTTGTTGATCGGCGGAATCTTGGGTGCCCAGAGTATGGTCCAAACGGCAAAATTAAATGGCGCGATGCGAGTGCTATCTCAATACGAAATTGCGGTTTCAAATTTTAAGACAAAATTCTCCCAACTTCCCGGAGACGACACTCTTTTCCCTGATGCCTTGGGAAACGTAGGGAACAATGACGGCCTAATAGGCGAACATCCTGCCGATTGGGATTATATTGCCGTTGAAATCGGTCGTGAATGGTCCTCTTTATCTCTCGGGGTTGACTTGAGGGACTCAAGCGGAGAAGCTTTTAGTAGTTGGAATGATGGAACTTGGTTTCACTATCTCCTACCTGAGAACTGCCCTCGATTCAAACTCAATGAATTTCCCTCAGCCTCATTCGCCGACATTACCTGTCTCATGCTGCTCAGTAATTCTGCGGCCAACGGCATTAATATTACTCCCGCCAATTCTAACAGGTTTTGGTATGGTGTCTATCGAGACCGGCGGCTTGGCAATATTATTGAGCGCGATCCACTTACTTCAATTGATACATTATCAATTGACAAAAAGATTGATGACGGGAAGCCCAGCGCGGGAATCTTCAGGGGAGTCACTTATGGCGTATCAGCGCCGGCGCAATGCGCTGTATCCGGGGATTATAATCTGTCATCAAAGGATTTCATTTGCTCGTTCACTTTGGAGTTGCCGAACATATGATTAAGGTCTCGATGCCATTAGCGAGTGGCGATGACATTACCGAGGAGGGCGAGCGACGAGCGGGATTTACCTTGGTGGAGCTTTCTATTGTCCTTGTGATAATCGGTTTCCTGATCGGCGGAATTCTTGTTGCCCAGAGTATGATTAGCTCGGCAAAAATTCAGGCTGCGGTTTCGCAAATCCAGCAATTCGATATTGGAGTGCAAAACTTCCGATCACAATTTTCCGCTCTTCCCGGGGACGCGCCTGCGTTCGGGGGAAATGGTGATGGCGTAATATCTTTCGATCCGTTCAATAACGGTCACCAGGCAATTTTCTTCGGTTGTGAGATTGGAAATTTCTGGGGCAGTTTTCTTCCCGACGAGTTTCCCACCTATGCTTGCCAGTTAGCTGCGGCCCCGCCGACCAGTAGCGGAATCGGCACAAATGTCCCCGCCTCCAAGCTAGGCAAGCGAGGTTCATTCTTCGTGGGAATCACGATGAGCGACGTGAATGGCGTAGCAGATTACGCAGATCCTAGGAACGTTTATGTAATCTTGGATTCAACGCAGGCGCAGACGATTGGAAATAACGCCGCTTACAATTTCCACGTAAAAAATGCCTCCAATTCTGCCGTGAAGCCAATCGATCTTTTATCGCTCGATACAAAGTTGGATGATGGCCTTGCGAATCTTGGAAATGTAATCTCGGGGAATATGCAGCCGGGGCCTTTTGCCTCGCCACTGTCGTCGTGTAGCCAAGGCGCTGCATATCGTGTTGAAAACAATGGTTTCGAATGCACACCTTTGATCCGCATCGGCGGAATAGTAGGCGAATAGCTTTCACTCCCACTTCTGAATGCCGAGCAGAGTCTTCGGCGGAGGCTCCAAATTTATTTGCCTCGTCATCTTTCCGCCGGTGTCGACCGAGGAAAGTCCGTGTTTGGTCGCTATCAGAATGGGCTTTGAACTCCCCGAATTCATAGACGAAGGATTCCCCCTTGAGACTAGATATGGTTCGGGTGCAACACGCTTTTCTTCTTCTCCCACTTTCTTTAGCCACACTCCGCGACGCTCAGAATCGGCCAAATTGCGCGACAAAAGGTAGGCGTCATTGCTGATCCAGTGCAGGCCCTCACCACCGGCAACAGGCACCGCGGTTTTCTCGCGGAGATCCACCATGAGCACCTTCCCCTGTGCCCCGCAGAATACGAAGTGCCCATCCGGCGACGGATCGCCAATTCGGTTGCAAAACTGCGGAAGCGTCGCGGCTTCCGTAAGCGTGTGTTTCTTCCGGTCATAAAGCACGACCGCCTTGCCGCCGCCGAGCACCACGCATCGGTCATTGCCGAGCCATTGGCAGTCGTTGAATGCGACCCGCCCCACCGGGATTGACTTCGACGTGTCCGAATCCACATCGTAGCAGTAGAACTCTCCGTTCTGAATGCCGACGACGCTTTTCTGGTCCGGCGAGCGCCGCTTGCTCAAATTCTCTAGCGGCAGGCGGATCGGCTGATGAACTCCGGTTTCAAGATTCACCCGCTGAAGTTGATTCAGACTTCGCACGAGCAATGTCTTATCCGTGCCGAGGAGAATGCTCCCGGCAAAATTCTGATCGTTGAACAGGCCAGTTGAAGTGACCTTGCGCTCATTCACCAGCTTCATCGCCTGCCAGTCGAATTCAGCACGGTGAATGTCACCGCCTTTGCTCGAAACCGCCCATTTGTAATCATCGGCCACCGCAGCGGCAGGGACGTTCGGCAGTTCAGCAACCACGCTGCCGTCCGGTTTGTAACGGACAAAGCCGCGCTCATATTGCGCGAGGAGCGTTTTCGTCGTGGCCTCCCAGAACAGTTTTTGCGGCATTCCGTGCTTGAGCCATTTCGGGAAAAGCAGTTCGCCCGACTCCAAGTCGTAGAGATCGTTATCCGCGAGGACGAGACTGCCGAAGCCGCTCTCGATTCTCGCGACCTTAGCGGAGTTATCGACAGGCTTTTCGGCGACAAGCGGCGCAGTCGTTGGAGCCGGCGCCTCCACCTTGTTTTTCAGCATCCAGAAAGCGAAACTCCCAATGCCGATGAGAAAAATCAGCGCCGCAAAGGCATATTTCGGGACTGTTTGAAAAAATCTCCGAAGCATTATTCCGATGCTTCCTCGCCGCCTTCTTCACCGAAACTTGCCGGAGTGATCGTAATCGATTCGACGAAACACTCGTTGTCCTTGTGGTCCTGCATTTCGCTGTCCTTCTCCTTGATCCATGCGACCCGCTTCCGCTTGATTCCGCTCCAGAGTTTTGGGACCAGCCCGCGGCCCTTAATCGTCACCAGCGCTGACCCAAATTCGAGATCGATGCAGCCGGCCTTCGGATCGTAGTTGAACCAGTTCAGATCCCCGTAGCTAAAACAAGTCAGGTTCCCGTTGCTCAACTGGAATTCCAAAAATTCCTCCTCGATCCCGTCCGCTCCGAGCACCGAGAAGAATTTGTCCGCCTGCCCTGTCTCCGGTTCATCCGTAGCAGCGTTGCGGCGTTTCTCCTCAAGAATTCTGTCGATCGCTTCCTGTCCCATAAATTACCTCGTTCTTTTTATCGTTGGCGTTGGTGGTTTCTTCCCCTTAATCGCGTCCTTGGCTTTGCCTTTAACCTTCGTCTTCTTCGCAGCCTTGGTTTTCGTCGTCTTCATCTTCTGCTTCACCGCAGTTTTTGGGGTAGTCTTCGGCAGTTTCCTGTCCGGCTTCTTTGGCGGCTCGCCGTTCCGCGACAAGACCTCTTTCAAGTTTTTGGCAGAGGCTTCTATGAATTTGGCAGCACGTTTCTGCCGGGGAGTAGGATTCTCGACAGGAGCTTTCGGTTTTTTCTCACCCGGTGGGGAAGTAGGCCGCAGCGTACTCTTGCCCTTCACCATCGAGCCCGTGCTCTTTTTGTTCTGGCTGCCTGAATAACCCTTGGAACGGCTCTTCCCGTCTGCTCCGGCGATCTTTCGCCGCATGGCGAGATAGTCCTGAAAAGTCGATCCTTCCGGTTTCACCAATCCATCCGCCCGCCGCTGCTTCAGGAGGTTGTCAACGAAGCTGACCTCTTTGCCGATTTCCGCACGGCTGCGAACTTTGTCGCGCCATTGATCGGCGTTCAATGCGTTGGCCATAAAGGAAGAGATTTCAGTTTTTGAGAGTCCGGCCAGTTCAATTGCCGAGCGCCGGTGAGACGAATTTCCGACGGCCTGTTGAAGACCCTGCCTGTCGTCGGTGTAAATGCGGATGCTCGCTTTGCCACGGCTGACCGAAACGTAAAATTGTTCCTGGCTTGAGGCAACGAAGGAATCGGCGCTTTGCGCCACAATCACATCCCTCACCGTCTTGGACTGCGATCCGTGGGAAGTCTCACAATAGCCGTGCCGGAAATGCCCGTGCCGTGCATCCAGAACCGCGCCCGTGGTCAGGACGATGTTCCCGGCCTTGTCGAAGCGCTGGACGGTGAAAACATTTCCGTTATTGATGCGCCTGCCATCCGCAGTCTCGCCGTTGCGCGTGATGCGGATTCGCTCGCCGCGGGCAATTTCGATATGCCGTTCTTCATAAACCAAGAACCGGGCAGCCTCCTTTAACGGCAGGGCGATTTCCCGCCCGGTATCTGCCACCGCGAGCACCCGGCCCGCTTCATCACGCCCGGAAACCCGGAACAGTTCACCACGCCGGACCCCTTTCGCGTTCTGATGGAACTGCACCACCATTCCTGTTGAGTAATTTTCTGCACGGGCGCGATCCGCTTCCTCCCACTGGAGATTGTGAAACCGCGTGAATACCCGCCCTCCCCGCAACTCACCGACGCCCTGCCGCGCCTCGCGGATGGCTTCCGTCACCGTCGCGGATTCGGCGTGAGTCGGTGACACCACCAGCGGCACCGAACCGCGCCGGCTCGATTGCACATAATCCTCCGCAAGCATCCGATAACGCTCCGCGTCGTCCGCCACTTCGAGAATCGCGCCGAGATCATCAAGCCGGCGAAAAGCTGTCCGCAAATCACCTTTCGAAAGAGACGCTACCGCCTGCCGGTATTCGGCCTGTTCCTGCCGGCGGATCTTCGTCACCTCAGCCACCGTCAACCCGGCATATTCCTGCAACAGCCGGAATTCATCGCCGCGGGCGACCGGGGAATGTTGCGCCGTGTCCCCGGTGAGAATGATGCGGGTGTCCTTGCCCGCGATCTTCATAATCTGCCACATGTCCCGGACACCGAGCAGACCGGCCTCATCGATCCAGATGACCTGTCCCCGGAGTTCCTTCTGAAGCCGGACATTCGTCAAAAGATGCGCGACCGTCTCCGCGTTCTCGAATCCTGCCTCGCGCAGCGTGTCCCGGCTCGCCGCCGCAGAAGGAGCAAAGGCGAAGACTTTCGTTCCCCCGCGCTCGATTGAAGCCACAGCCTCTTTCATCAAAGTCGTCTTGCCGACGCCCGCGCCGCCCCGGATCGCGATCACCTGGTCATTGCTGGCAAGAATGTGTCGCACCGCCGCGCCCTGCTCCGCCGACAGCCGGATCGTTCCTCGATTTTCCGCACTACTTCCCAGCGGCGCATAGCCGCCCCGCCCCGTGCGCACGAAATTGATGAGGGCGACTTCCTCCGCGAGCACTTCCAGCGACGAGCAAAGCTCCCGTTCGCCAACCCGGCGAACCACCATATTGCGGGCCGCGAATTCCCGCCATGCCGCTTCCGGGCTGACCTGCCCGACCCCGAAGCGCAGTGTCTCCGCAATCAGCCGGTTCAATTCCACCACCGAGCTGTTGGTGAACTGTTTCTGAAAAGCATGATCCATCGCCTCGCCAACCGTGATTGCTTCACTTTTCGGCCTGCTGGACCCGCCCTCCCGGAGATTTCTGATCGATTCGACTTCACCCGGTTTCAGGCGTCTCTCCCATTCGATTTTCAAATCGGAGTACGTAACGCCATGCCGCTTGCCCTCCCGGCTTGCCGCACCGAGCGCGTCTTTCGCATGGGCGTCAGTAATCCCTTTTTTCTCCGCCAGTTTTTCAATCTGTTCCGTCCGGCGTGAGAATTGTTCCACGACCGGGCGCGGTATCCCGACCACCTCCCAGCCTTTCCGTGTCCGCTCAATCCCGTATCCCAACTCGCCGATTTTTGCCGACAGCCGGGCGTGAAACGCCGCCTCAAAATACGGGCTGTTGGCTTTGAGGTTCCGAAACTTCGCCGCTTTCCACCGTCCCTCATCATCGTCAAAGGTCGCATTGAAGACGAAACAATGAACGTGCAAATGCGGGTCGGGAATCCCGCCAACCGGCCGCGCCGTGAGATGAACGAACTCAGCCCAAGCGAGATTTCCGGTGATCCGGTTACTTTGAGCGCCCCGCGCCCTCACCCGCGTTTCGGTCAACCCTTCAACTTCCGCCATCGTTTCGGCGACCGCCGAACGGAACGCTTTGACGATGCTTTCGTCACCGGTCAGGGCAGGAACCACCGACAGGCTTTTAGGCGCGTGGAAATTGAAATCGACCCCGACAACGCGGTCCGCCTTCATCCGCGGCGTCAGTTTTTCGCCCGTCGCCGGATGCCGGTTTTCGACCAGCAAAGCGAATGCATCGGGCGTTACATCGCCCGCGATTCCCAACAGCTTCGCCGCCTTCCCAAACCACTTTCCGGCGACCTCCTGTCCCTCCGAATAGTAGTCCTCCCGCCGCAGTCCTTCGGCGTAATATTGGCGGGCGGCTGCCGCGCTCTTGTGAGGCACAACCCGCAACATGAGGACATCATATCAAAGGCCGCGTCGCCCTGCCAGCCGCTTGCCGACAATTCGCAAGCTACCGGCAATTCTTTCCTGCTCCCTCGCGAGAATGCCCGCTCGCACGCTTGCGTGTTTCCATGCTTGCGAGGTAGCGAGCGTTGTTTCTTTCGGGCGGGGTTGCGAGCCGGTGAGCTTGCGTGCGGGACTGCCTTCTTGCTCGCTTTCCTGCTCACAGTGTTGCCGTCTCGCCACAATTCTTTCTTACATTCAGACATCTGCCCTAAGCAGTGCTTAGGGGTGGTTTTGCGCTCGCCGCAGGGCAGGGCGACGCTACTCTTCTCCCTCGGAAATGAAGACCCTCAATGGCTGATTCCCCAAACGAAAATCCAAGCGGATCACCAATGGATTGGCCCGAAAATGACGAGGCTCTGTTAGAGCTGGCACCCGGCAAAAAAGGTCCCCTTACTGAAAATTACTGGAGTTTGAATGACGCCTTTCAGGGCGTCCAAATCTTCGGCGGAACCGGTTCCGGCAAGTCGTCCGGGAGCGGTCAGGCCATCGCCAGAGCCTTCCTTGATGCCAATCTCGGCGGGTTGGTTCTGACCGCAAAATCCGACGAGGCGGATGCGTGGAAAAGCTACGCAAAAGACGCCGGTCGTGTGGGGGATTTGATCGTCGTGGAGGAGGGCGGGGAATTCCGTTTCAACTTCCTTCGATATGAGCTGAAGCGGCCCGGAGCCGGGGCAGGGCACACCGAAAATCTGGTGAACCTGTTCTGCAGCGTTCTGGAGGCATCGGAACGGAAACAGGGCCAGTCGGGAGGCGGGGACAGCTATTGGCAACGCGCCTTGAAACAGCTTTTGCGGAACGCCATCGACCTTGCCGTGATCGCCCTCGACGACCTCGATTTGCCGTCGCTTTACCGCGTCATCACCAGCGCCCCCAGCTCCAAAGAGGAAGCCGCCGATGCCGAATGGCGGAAAGAATCGGCCTGCTTCGCTCTGTTGGAAGTGGCGGGCGCAAAAGCGAAAGAGAAGGGCCGGACGGAGGATTTCGAGCTGACCCGTGATTACTGGATGAAGGAATTCCCCGGTTTGGCCAATGAGACCCGTTCGGCTGTCGTCAGCATCTTCACCAGCATGGCCGACTGTTTTATGCGTGGGGTGCTGCGGAAGCTCTTCTGCACCGAAGTCGATTTCACGCCGGAAGACACATTCAAGGGCAAGATCATTGTCCTGAACCTGCCCGTTAAGGAATTCAATGAGCTAGGGCAGTTCGCTCAAGTGCTCTTCAAATTCATTTTCCAGCGGGCTGTGGAACGGCGGATTCCCGCCAGAATCGACCGGAAGCTTGCCGAGCGGACGATTCGCCCGGTCTTCATCTGGGCCGACGAAAGTCAGTTTTTCGTGAATAGCTACGACGCGCTTTTCCAAAGCACCGCCCGCTCTTCCCGTGCCTGCACGGTCTATTTGACCCAGAACCTTCCGAGCTATTTTTCGGCGTTCAGCGGCGCCAATGCCCGCGCGGAAGCCGAGGCGTTCCTTGGCAATTTGCAGACCAAGATTTTCCACGCCAACGGCGATCCCACGACCAATAATTGGGCAGCGGAGTCAATCGGCCGAACCCGCCAGATGAATTTTTACGGCGGCATGTCCGAGGGCGGATCGAAGGCCGGGGGAGGCGGCCTTAACCAAAGCGCCGGCAGCAGCCAAGTGCTCGAATACGTGGTCCAGCCGCAGGAATTCACCATGCTCCGAACCGGCGGCGAGGAATGCGATTTCCACGTCGATTCGATCATATTCCAGGGCGGCAGGCGTTGGGTCGTCCCGGTAAAGGATGAACCGGTGACGCGAAACTTCGTCCGCCACTCGTTCGCCCAGCTCTATGAAAGATCGGCAGAGTGACGTTTCCGGGCAGCAAGCTCACATCCCGTTCATCAGCCCGCTTCTCCACTGGCTGGCAATGCCGGGCGTGGTCTGCCTTCGCTCATCCTTCGGATACCTCTACCTCCGTCCGAAGAGCGTTTTCCTCGCCTGTTCCTTTACGCTCACGGTTTTCTTCGTCATTGCCTGGAATGAGCCGGCGATATGGGAAAGTTTCGCCATCCCCCTGACATTCGCCTTTGCGGCGAGCTGTCTCTACGTCCTGCACCTCGCAGCAGCCGTCATCACCCAGGCGTCCAAAACCGCAGAGCACGACACGTATTCCGGCAGGTCGCATCTCATGCGAGCAGCACTCATTTTCAGCCCGGAGGCAAATGAGCGCTTCGAGATGCACCTGCACATCTGGCTCGAACCCGCGATTCTCTTGATCGCCGCCATCATCGTCAAATTCTGGTCAGGGCAGGCCATGTTGCCGGTATGGCTGGCCGTGATCGCGCTAAGCCTCAGCGCGAAGGAAATCCGCAATTACTGGTCGGAGATTCGGAAGCAGAAGCGCAAAACCGACATGCTCGGGGACACAGAAGACGACGCCGAAGACCTTTCCGACAGGCCGGAAGTGGAGGCTCCCAAAGCAACGCGCAAACCGAAACAAAAACACACCCGTTCAGGCGGGTGAGGGGATAGCCTGAAAAATCAGGGTTGAGTCTATTCGCTTGCCGGGGCGGCTCGCTGCCGGGAGCCGCGTTTCGCGCCGACCCTTGCGTTTGGGGAGACCTCCGGTTTTTGCGGCTGAGTGCCCAAGGGCTTATCCATCCGTAACTGCAAAACCTCATATCCCAGCGATTTCCAGACCGGCAGGATGCGGTATGCATAGCGCGAAATGACGGTATCGCCGATGAATTTGTTCGGTGGCCGAAACGTAAGGATGCCGTTCTCAAAAGACAACAGCCGCAAAACTTCGAGCCATGCTCTTGTTTCCGCTTGGCCGACGCGTTTCCTCATCACTTCCAGGACGTTTTGCCACGCATCATCCAAAGGCGTGGTTTCGATCAATGCGAGCTGAGTCCCATTGTCGCTACGGATCGCTTCACTTTTTTCCGTGCGTTCCATGAGCAGCACATGCTCACCCTTTGATGAAAGCCGGGTTTCGAGGCGAAGGCCGGGGAGATCGTTTTTCTTCGCCACTTTGCGGACAGTGCTCGCGTAATGCTTGAACGCCTGTTGCCCCGCGGATTTCTTGTGCAGGCTTTTCAGGCTCTCTTTCCAGACGCCGCTACCGCCGGTTGCTTTGCGGGCGTAGAGGTAAAGCCAGCGTTCAACGCCCCCGTTGATTTCAAAATACCGCTTATCGAGAGTGAGGACGTTGAAGTCCTGAATGCTCTCAAAGAGCCATTCGGCAAGCACGACCTCGATTCCCTTGATGCGTCCCGTCTCTTCCGTCATTTCCCATTCCGAGATCCACGAGAAAATCTTTTTGCGATGTCGGCGCTTGCCGCCTTCGTAATCCAGCGTCGTTTCGATATTGGTGGTCTTGAGTCGGTGCAACGCGTCTCGCAGCCGCTGATAGGCGCTGCCTGTCGGCTCGCGGCCCATCCATGCGAAGAACTGGTATGGCGTAAAAGTTACCCGGCGAGTGACGGCGAGCCCGAGCTTTCGCGCCTCGACCCATTGCGAAATTACGAAAATCAGCAAATCCTGATCGTGAATCGTCGCAATCCCGTATTCCGGGCTACCGGTGATACGAACCGTTTCCGTGGATTTTGACCGGGAATCGGTGAACTGATGCTCGATTGGTTCAGTGCGTTTGGCGGACAGGCTGAACCAGCAGCGGCTCATCAAATCCATTGATTCTTTTACGGAAACGTCCGCGGGCAGGGCGGCGAACCTCTCCATGTCCTGATGCTCCGAAATGCCTCCAACCTTGCTCACCATGACGACCGTCATAGCACGATTCGGAAACTCGTACAATAACGTCGGACCAGCGACCCGTTGCCTTAAAATCACTGTGGCAATTTTGCTATCGTCGGACCAGCGACCCAAGCTCACGGCGGATCAGCGACCCTATCGTCGGACCAGCGACCGAATATCGTCGGAGTGACGACCCGCCTATCGTCGGAGCGGCGACCGGATAACGTCGGACCAGCGACCCAAACAGCCCGGAGAATGAGTTCGGATGCGGCTTTCCGACGCCCTAAACCTTTCTTAAACCTTTAAGATATAAACCTTTAAACCCGTTGCCGGACGACGATGCGCCAAAAGGCGCTCGCCCGTCACCGGAGGAAGAGAAGGGCTCGCTTGCGAGCAAGCGAGCAATCTCGCTCTGTTGTACGCACGCAACGGTCATTCAAAAAGACGTGTCATTCCGGTTCAGCGACCGCCAACCAGTAGGTGTCTGAAAATTACACCGCTATGGTCTGGCAAGAGGTGAGAATGATTTACGGTCTGACGAATTCAAAAGGCGGTGTGGGAAAGACGACGATTGCGGTGCATCTGGCGGCGTTTCTGGCCTCGCGGAAGCGCGAAGTGATCTTCATCGATGCCGACCCGCAGGCGTCAGCTTCCGCCTGGATAAAGGAATTGTCGCCATCTGTGCGGCTTGAGCAGGCCGATGCCCCGGAGAAGTTAATTCGTCGAGCCGTGGAACTGTCGGATGACGCGGATGATATTGTCATCGACGGACCAGCAGGACTTTCAGCGACCACGCGGGCAATCATGCTCCGCGCCGATCGCGTTTTCCTACCGTGCGGGCCGTCAATTCTCGATCTCCGTGCAGCCTCAAAAGCCGTCGTGCTTTTACGCGAAGCGCAGAAAGCCAGGAAGGGGCTGCCGAAGGGCTGGCTCATCCCGAACAAACTGCAAAAACGCGGAAAGCTCAGCCGTGAGATGATGAGCGCAGCCGCAAAACTCGGTGTCCCGATCCTCGCCGGACTCTCGCAGCGCCAGGCTTTCGCCGACGCCGCGGGACAGGCAAAAGTTGTTTCCGATATGGGGGCAGGAGCGCTTCTCGCCGCTCTGGAAATGAAGCAGCTCATGAAGGAGATGACCCGTGGTTAAACGCCGCTCACTCGATGACGCGTTGACCCCGGAGGAGGAACTGTTCCTCGCCTGCAACAGCGCGAAGACACCACCGC
>Ga0105048_10004390_pt1 | contig 22974 bp, 11 predicted proteins | sample MAT05_FD_78382 | JGI IMG/M metagenome (GOLD analysis project Ga0105048, IMG submission 78382) | Freshwater microbial communities from Lake Fryxell liftoff mats and glacier meltwater in Antarctica - MAT-05 | ecosystem: Environmental > Aquatic > Freshwater > Ice > Liftoff microbial mat | place...
CCCTTGTGGCACTCGATGCGTACAACGGTCTCGGACTTCGGCACGGCGAACACGAGCTCGAACGCGTCGTCGTTCTCCACACCCATGGCGCCTTCGGCGATGCCCGGATCCGCCGCGAGTCCACGCTCGGCCGCGAGCGCGTCGACCTTTGCCTGCACGCCGGCGTCGGGGCGCAACCACGCCTCGATCTCGACGCTGTGAGCCTTGCCGCGCACGGTACCTTCGAGGCGCGTGCGGTCGTACTCGGACAGCTCCGGCAGCCCGACCGGCACTTCCTCGTAGCCCGGCACCTCGCCGGACGTCAGCAACACGCGGAGCTTGCGACGATCCGCAGCCGCGGCCGGCATGCCCTCGACGACGATCTTGCCGAGCGCGATCGCAGCGGCCTTGTCGCCGCAGAACGACGTGCCGCACTCCAGCACGACGACGATCTCGCGGGCGCTGTCGGTCAGCACGAGCACGTTCGCATCGGTGCGCGCGACGAGCAGCGCCTCTTCGCCGAGCTCCGGCACCGGGGTCGCCGCACCTGTCGAGCTGCCGAACGCCCACAGCGCCGCATCGCGAGCGAACTGCACGCCGTCCGGCGGCTTGCGAAACGCCCGCAGCCGCACCTTGTCCTTCGACTTGCTGCTGCCCGGTGCGACCAGCGTGCGCTCGAAGTAGTGCTCGCGCGCATCGCTACGCCCTGACCAGTGCGTCGTGTAGCGCACGAGCTTCGGCGCCTCGAGCAGCACGCGGGTGTCCTGCGCGTGGTTGCGATGGAATTTTGCGAGCACGTCCGCGACCATCAGCGCGAGCTTCGGGTCGTCCTTGCAGACGCCCGTGCCGCACGAGATCCGCAGCACCGCGGCCGCCGACTCGAGCAGTACGATCGCCTGGCGCGCGTCGCCGTCCTTCGCGGTGACGAGCCGATCGATCCCGGCACCGAGCTCGAGCGCCTGATCGCGAGGCGCACCCGCCTTCGCGCCGGTGAGCAGCTCGCCCATCGTCGTCGGCCTCGCGCCCGCGAGCCCTGCTGCCGCCGTATCGAACACCGCCTGGGTCCCGAGCGTCGGCTTGCGCCACACCTCGAGCGTGACGTCGTGGCTCTCGGAGCGATGGCTCGCGAGATACGTGATCTTGTCGTGGCGCCCGTCGTCGAGGCCGAGCGCGTCGTCGTCGCGATCCATGTTGAACATGCTGTCGACTGTCAGGTCGCGCAGGTCCTTCAAGGTCAGCAAGCTGTCCGCGCCGACGGCCTCGACCTGCACGGTCCACTCGCGCGAGTCGTGCGACTGGTTGCGGTTGTCGCCCATGACCATGAGATGGCCCTCGGGCACCTTCCACGTGCGCGGCTTCGGCACGAGATCGTCGCGCTCGTCGACCGTCGTCGTGTAGCGCACGACATACGTCTTGTCGCCGAGCGTCTCCTCGAAGAGCTGACAGTTCGCGATGTGCTTCACGCCGGCATCGTCGAGGCAGCGCTCGGTGATCGCATTGCGCGGCACGTCCTCGAACTCGTCCTCGCCCGGCCGCTTGATCTGTAGCGTGCGGCCGACGACGCGCACCTCGTCGCCGGGCAGCCCGATTACGCGCTTGATGAAGTCCTCGGCCTCGTCGAGCGGATAGCGGAACACGACGACGTCACCGCGCTCGATCTTGCCGAGCGACTCGCCGATCACGGTCGTGGTGAACGGGATCTGGACGCCGTAGATGAACTTGTTGACGAAGATGTGATCGCCCGATCGCAGCGTCGGCATCATGCTGCCCGACGGGATCTTGAACGGCTCGTAGAAGCACGAGCGCAGCCCGAGCGCGACCATCACCGCGATGAGCACGTTCTCCAGCGTCTCGCGCAGCGCGCTCTTGCGGGCGAAGCTCGCGTGCTGGTGCAGCAGGTCGTCGAGGCGCTCGGCCTCTTCCTCGAGCGCGGGCCAATTCTCCGCGGTGCGCAGCGTGTCGATCGCCGCGAGGCTCGCCCGCATGGCATCGGCCGGCTCGGCGGCGATCCGCGAGCCATGACGGTTGAGGATGCGGCGCGTCTCCTTTTGCAGCATCACGGCCGCGGAGCGCACCTGCCGTGGCGAACGTCGCTTGCGCTCGCCCCCCTGCCCGCGCACGGTCGGCGCCCCGTCCGCGGGAGCCTTCGACGACGCCGGTTCGGCGGCGGGCCCCTGCGCGTCGGGGCTGGTCACCCATCCCCCAGGCTGAGGACGGCGTGGAACGCCGCCTGCGGGATCTCCACGCTACCGATCGCCTTCATCCGCTTCTTGCCGGCCTTCTGCTTCTCGAGCAGCTTGCGCTTGCGACTGATGTCGCCGCCGTAGCACTTCGCGGTCACGTCCTTGCGCATCGCCTTGACGGTCGTGCGCGCGATGATGCGGGTGCCGATCGCGGCCTGGATCGCGACCTCGAACTGCTGTCGCGGCACGAGGTCCTTCATCTTGATGCACAGATCGCGGCCGCGGTTGTATGCGGTGTCGCGGTGCGTGATGAGCGACAGTGCATCGACGTTCTCGCCGTTGACGAGCAGGTCGAGGCGGACCATGTCGCTCGCGCGATGCTCGGTCGCCTCGTAGTCGATGCTCGCATAGCCACGCGACCGGCTCTTGAGGATGTCGTAGAACCCGAACACGACCTCGGCCAGGGGCAGCTCGTAGACGAGCTGCACGCGGGTCGGCGTGAGGTACTTGAGGTCCTTCTGGATGCCGCGCCGTTCCTCGCACAGCTTGAGGATCGGCCCGACGTACTCCTGCGGGAGCTGGATGCGCGCGAGGATGATCGGCTCCTCGATCACATCAGCACCGCCGAGGTCGGGGAACTTCGCCGGGTTGTCGATCACCTGCATCGTACCGTCGCGCATGTGCACGAGGTACTTCACCGACGGTGCGGTGGTGATGAGGTCGAGGTCGTACTCGCGCTCGAGTCGCTCTTGGACGATCTCCATGTGGAGCAGACCGAGAAAGCCGAGGCGGAAGCCGAAGCCGAGCGCGAGCGAGGTCTCGGGCTCGTACGAGAAACTGGCGTCGTTGAGCGACAGCTTCGCGAGCGCATCGCGGAGCTGGGGATACGCCGCGTTGTCGGTCGGGAACACGCCCGCGAAGACCATCGGCTGGATCTCTTTGAACCCCGGCAGGGCCTCCGCGGTTTCGTCGTCGGGCTCGCAGATCGTGTCGCCCATCTTGCTCTCGGCGACTTCCTTCACGTTGCACACGACGAAGCCGACCTCGCCGGCGCACAGCTCGGTGAGATCGAGCGGCTCGGGCGCGAACACGCCGGTCGTGATGACCTGGTAGGTCTTGCCGGTCGCCATCAGGCGGACCTGCTGGCCCGGCTTGATACGGCCCTCGAACACGCGGATCATCGAGATGACGCCGCGATAGCTGTCCCACCAGCTGTCGAGCACCAACGCCTTGAGCCGGCCTTCGCGGTCACCGCCGGGGGGCGGCAGGCGATCGACGATCGCGACCAGCAGCTCGTCGATGCCGATGCCGCTCTTCGCGGAGCACAGGATCGCGTCGCTCGCGTCGAGGCCGACGAGCTCCTCGATCTCGCCGCGCACCTTCTCGGGATCTGCCGATGGCAGATCGATCTTGTTGATGACCGGGATGATGGTGAGTTTCTCGTCGAGCGCCATGTAGACGTTCGCGAGCGTCTGGGCCTCGACGCCTTGGGCCGCGTCGACCACGAGCAGCGCACCTTCGCAGGCCTTGAGACTGCGCGAGACCTCGTAGCCGAAGTCGACGTGACCGGGCGTATCGATGAGGTTCAGCTCGTAGACCTCGCCATCTGGCGCCGTGTACGCCATGCGCACGCTCTGGGCCTTGATGGTGATGCCGCGTTCACGCTCGATGTCCATGCGATCGAGGTACTGCGCCTTCGCATCGCGCGCGGCGACGAGGCCCGTGGCCTCCATCAATCGATCGGCGAGCGTGCTCTTGCCGTGATCGATGTGCGCGATGATGCAGAAGCTGCGGATCTTCGCGGCTGGCGGTGCTGTGGGGACCAGCACCCCATCCGCAACGCGGCGATTGACCTGTGGGTCGTTCATGGGGGAGCGGCGGGCGGCAGACGTATCACAAAACGCGCCCGTCCTTGCCGACGGCCTCCGCGGACTCTAGAGTATCTTCCATGCGGTGGGTGTCGCGGCGTGGGCCATCGTTCGTGGTGTGGGCGGTCTTCGCCGTGAGTGGACCCGCGTGGCTGGCGGCGTGCGCTGCCGACCCGAATAAGGCCGACTCGAAGGCCCCCGACGAGACGGCGGAGAGCGTCGCGGCGACCACGCCGCCGAATCCGAACCTGCGCGCGCTGGTCGTGGATTCTGCGCGGTGCAACGCGCAGGGCGGACGCACCGACCAGGTCGATCTCAACCACGACGGGCGCGGGGACTTGGTCACGATCTACCAGGGCAAGGGCGACGCGCTCGCGTGCAAGCAGGCCGACCTCAACTTCGATGGTCGGCTCGACGCGTACTTTCACTTCGACGACTCGGGCGAGATCGTGCGCGAGCAGTTCGATCTCGACTTCGACGGTCGCATCGACCTCGGTCGCCACTACAAGAACAAGGAGCTCGACTACGACGAGCAGGATCTCGATCGTGACGGGTTCGTCGACGCATGGCGGCGCTACGACAAGGGCCGACTGCTGCGCATCGAGACCGATCGCGATCGCGATGGTCGGCCGGACATGTACACGCACTACTTGTCCGGGCGGATCGATCGCGTCGGCTACGACGTGAACGGTGACGGCAGGATGGACCAGTGGGATCACGACGCCGCACGCAGGGCCCGGCTCGCCGAGACGTCGCGGACGTCGAAGCGCACGGACGAGGCCGAGAAGAAGACCGAGGCCGAGTACGTCGAGGAGCCGGGCAAGGCCAAAGCCAAGGACGGCGAGAAGACCGAGCCTGCCGCGGACGCCGACAAGGGCAAGTCGAAGGACAAGGACAAGGCCGACAAGGCCGCAGCGGACAAGGCGAAGACCGACAAGGCCGCGACGGACAAGGCCGCGACGGACAAGGCGAAGACCGACAAGGCCACAACGGACAAGGCGAAGACCGACGCCGCGGCAGACAAGTCGAAGCCCGTCGACAGCAAGCCGACCACGCCCGCTGCGACGCCGACCAAGCCCGCAGCCGCGCCGGTGCAGCCGACCAAGCCCAAGGCGCAGACGCCGAGCGCGTCCCCGACCCCCGTCAAGCCCAAGGCCGCGCCCTCTTCGAAGTGAGGCCCCGAGTGAGGCCCCGAGTGAGGCCCCCGAGTGAGGCCCCCGAGTGAGGCCCCCGAGTGAGGCTAGCTTCCGAGGTAGCGCGCCGGACGGCAGCGCTCGGTTTGGGGTAATCTGCCGCGAACGATGGCCGATCCCGAAGCGCAGGATCTCGAGGAAAGCCCGCCGACCGACGAGGTCACCGAGGCCGTCGTACCGACCGATGACGAGTCGTCGGATCTCCCCGACGAAGAGTCCGACTTCGGCCCGCCATTTTCGGCGAAGACCTTCGGCGCCTCGTTCGTCTGGGCGCGCGGCGATCAGTACGTCGCGACCGTGCTGCGCGTGAAAGAGGGCGAGAACGTCGTCGTCTCGACAGCGAATCGTCGCGACATGCACGTGATGCTCACGGGTGGACGCGGCATCCTCGAGGTCGACGACGGCACCGAGCTCGATCGCGTCGAGCTACTCCCCGCCGCCCCCGTCTTCATCCATCCCGGCAAGGGCTACCGCCTCGTCGCAATGACCGAGGTCGAGCTCTTCACCGTCTACTCCCCAGGCTGACCTCTCCAGGGGAAGCCCTCCGCTTCCCATTGCTTCACCTCCTTCCGCTTTCGGCCGCCAATCCTCCGTTGGAGGGAGCAAGGCGCGAAAGGAGCGAAAGCGATGGAAGGAGGGGGTCCCGCGACGGCTTCGCCGGCGCGGGACAGGACGCGGCAGCGTCCTCCAGAAGGATTAAATACATTCCAGCTGCGGATCGCCGGGCGCGTGGCACCGCAGGCACATGCGGCGGCTGTGCCCTGCGAGCGCATCGCAGCGGGCCGAGCGGGCGAAGTCGCCGCCGTGCGGGCTGACGTCGAGACCCGGAGTGCTCGCGCCAGTCGTCGCATGACAGGCGAGGCAGCTGTCCTCGCTGTGGCACGACACGCACGTGTTGATGTTGCGCTGTGCCGCGTGGGCGTGGCCTTGCGGCATGCCGGGCGGTCCCGACCAGTCGGCGGGATGGAACTGCAGCGAACCGCCGACACCGAACTCGCCCGCGTCGCGCTCGCCGAAGCCGACGCGATCGTGGCAGCCCTGGCAAAAGGTCTGCTGACGATGGCAGCTCTGACAGTCCATCACCGCGGCGCGTGCGTCCTGGGCATGCAGCGTGAGGTAGTCACCGGCGTGGATCCGCATCGGTCGCAGCGGTCCGTCGTGGCAGTCGATGCAGAACGCGTCGTCGTGGCAGCTGTTGCACAGCTTGCCGCTGCTCTTCGCCTGCACCGCGTGATCCTCGACGAAGCCGAGATCGTGCGCGAGGCCCCACGACGACGCGCCGCGGGGCACGAGCGCCGGTAGCGTGCGATCGTCCTGCGCGCGCACGAGCAACCGCCCGTCGCTGCCCGATGGATGACAAGCGCCGCAGCGGTCGGTCGCGGTGAATCCATCGTGACAGGTGAGGCAGCTCTTCTCGGTCGGGAGCTGCAGAACGCTGCCGAGGCGCACGTGCGTCATGTCGTGGCAGTCCTTGCAGCTCGATCCACGGCTCGTGTGCAGCTCGTGGTTGAAGTGCAGCAGCGGCTTGGGCATGCGCACGCTCGCGGTGATGCGATCGCCACCCTCGACCTTCGTGTGGCACAGATCGCAGCGCGCGGGCTCGTCGGCCGGACGCGGATGCTGCTTGCCGTGGCACTCGTCGCACGCTGCACCCGCGGGGATCAGCAGGTCGGCGACGCGCTTGCTGGTCGCCGCGTCGTCGTGACAGCGATCGCACGACAGACCGAGCGCGAGGTGGCGATCGTGGGTGAAGCGCAGCGGGATCTCCTGTGCCGGATAGACCGCGCTACCGGCCATCGTCGGACCTGCGGCGACACCGAGCGTCCCGGGCACCTCCCCGCGCGCGCGCGGTGGCTTGCCTTGGCGTCCGACGGGCCCGCGGCCGGTGCCAGCGGGACGCGTCGATCGGGCACCCGCCGGCGCCGCGTCGACCGAGCCGACGACGCCGAGCGAGAGCCCACCGAGCGTCGCAAGTGCGAACAGGAGCACGAGCCACAGACCGCGTGCGCGCGACATCATCGGCGACCTCCACGGACGGCCCAGTCGACGCTCAGCATCGCGAACGCACGAAATGCCGACTTGTAGAACCGGGTGAAGAGCTGCTCACCCACGACGTTGAGGTACACGCCATGCGCGACGCGGAGGTTGCCGCCCGCCTGCATCGCGACGGAGTAGCCGCGACGCGCCTTCACGAGATCGTCGCGATAGCCGACGGCGTAGAAGCGACCGTCGAGCGCGAGGCGGTCGTAGACGATGTGCGTGCGGGTGTCGAGATCGCCGCCGATACGCTCACCGCCTTCGCCGCCCATGCCGAACAGATCCGCACGCGCCGCGAAGCGCCGCCGCCGATAGCTCGCACCCCCTGCCCCGCCGCCACCGAATCGCGTCTTCGCATCGGGCTCGGTCTCGAGCTCAGCGGTGGTGTCGTTGCGAAAGATGCGGCCCTGAAAGCGACCGTAGAGCGTCCAGTACGGACCCGGCCGCACCTCGTAGACGAGCCGCACGTCCTCGATCGGCTCGAGCGCGAAGACGTTGAAGATCGAGTCGAGGTCGAACGCCGGGATCGTGCGGATGTACTGCGCGCGCACGGTGTGCATCTCGGTCATCGCCCACGACAGCATCGCGCTGGTATCGTCGAGCCGCGACGTGCCGAGATTGTAGCGGGCCGCGAACGCGGGCGAGACCTTGCCGTCGGCGATGCGCAGTGAGGCGGTCGCTGTGACGAATTCCTGATCGATCGCGGCCGGCAGCCCGCGCGAACCGTCGGGGCCGATCAAGTCCTCGCCGAACGCGGCGGGTGACCAGCTGCGGCGGTACGCGAAGCGAGCGTCCATGAACTTGACGTCGGCCATCGCGAACGCGGCACCGACCATCGGCGACGTGACGCGATCGGTCGACTCGTCCGCGGTGCCGTCGGGCTCGAACGTCGGGAAGCCGAACAGATCGGACGCATCGACCGCGAACCCGCCGAACGCCTCGACCGCGAGGTGGGCCGGCGTGCGCACGCGGATCCAGCCGCCGTCGAACGCATAGAAGTCGAGGCCCGACATCTCGAACTGTCGGCCCGCGCGCAGATCGACGACGCCGCCGAGGTTCTCGCCTTCGAGGTAGCCGAACAGCAGATCGATCTGGCGACCGTCGTTCTGGTTGATGAGACGCGCCGCATCGCCGGTCGCGCGCCGCGTGAACGTGCCGAAGTCGTGGCGGATCCGCAGGCTCGATACGATCTGCAGCTGACCATCTTCTTCGGCGCGCACGAGCTCGTCCGGCTGCTTCGGCGGGAGGATCCGATAGACGCCGACGCCGACGTACTGCACGAGGCGGCGCCGCGAGAGCAGCGTCGCATCGGGGCCCGGCGCGCGGACCATGTAGCCCTCGCCGATCGTGCGCGACACCGTGCGCACGTCGGCTGCGTCCGCGCTCGTGGCGAAGATGCCGACCGCGAACGCCACGAGCACGGCCGCGCCTCGGCGCATGCGCGGCGTCGGGGCATCGTCGGGCTGCGGCACGGCGGGTATGCTAGTGCACCCCGGTGGGCACCGTCGTCATCGATCCCGCGTACGGGCGCCGCGGACGGAACCTCGTCGGCGAGGCGCTGTCCGAGTCCGCGATGCGACGGGCTGTGGCCGGTGCCTGCGTGGTGTTGTCGCTCGCCGGCTGCGCCCACGGCGCGACACGGGCCCGCCGTGCCCACGCGGAGCTCTCGACGACGTCGCCGGTCGGCGTCGACGATCGCGAGGCCGACTGGCTGGCAGCGCTCGCCCGGGGCGATGGCGTCGCGCGGGCCGTGAGACTCGAACGATTGCTGGATCTCTTCGACCCCGCTCGCGTGCAGCCGATCCCGGCGCCGAAGATCTCCGGCGTGGGACCGAAGGCGATCGCGGCAATGACGAGCTGCCTGCAGGACGAGGGCTACTCGCTGCGGCTTCGCGAGCATCGCGACACGATCGCGATCGTGTTGCGCGCGACCTAGCGCGCGTCGGCCTTCAGCAGCGCCTGTTCGGCGCTCTCGACCGCGCGCGCGAACTCGACGAACGCCGCGTACTGCTCCGGCTCGACCACCCCCGTCTTCAGCGTCGACACCAGCTCGATCGCGACGCTGTCCTTGCCCGCGCCGCCGCTGGTGATCTTCCGCTCGTAGCGGCCGAACGCGGACTCGATCGTCGCTGCCTCCGGCACCTCGCGCAGCGGGCCTCCGCTCGTGCGCACGGTGATCTTCGCCTCGAGCCGCGGTGCGTATGGCACGACCATGCCGGTCTTGCGCGATGGCAGCGTCGCGAGCCGTGCGGCCGTCGAGAGCGGCAGCGGGTTGCTACGCATCATCAGCGCCCCACCCTGCGTGATCGCGTACTGGCTGCCGGTCGCGGCGAACTTCAGCACCAGCGGTCGATCGAGGTTCTTCTCCTGGGCGATGTCGAGGTCGCGCAGGCTCGCACCGCGCAGCCAGCCGAGCTCGGCCTGCTGGAACACCTCGCGCACGCGATCGCGATCGACCTCGCGAAGCGCCTGCCGCCACGCGATCGACTCGACGCCATGCAGCGTGATCGTGCCCGTGACGGTCGCACCACCCTCGGCATCCACGTCGATCTCGAGCACCCACGTCCGTCGGTCCGCGAGCTCGGGCCGCGCCGCGGGCACCTTCACCATGCCCGAGGAACCGTCCCGGTCGTCGATGTGCACGCGCAGCGCATCGCTGCCCGCGTAGCCCGTCGACAAGTAGCCGATGGGCATCACCTTCGACGCCGTCAGCACCATCGTCGGATCGCGTGAGCCCGGCAGCTTCACCGCGAGCATCGCCGCGTCGTAGCTCTCGACCATCGGATGACCGCCGGGCAGCGGCGCCGGACCGAATCGATCGCGCAACAACCACAGCTCGCCGTGCGCGCCGGCCTCGCGCAGCATCGTGCGCAGCAGCATCAAGCGGCTCCCCGCGCGCGCGGACAGCGTCGCCGTCGAGGAGGCGCCGAGATCGCCGGCGTCCTCGATGTTCTCGACGACCCACGTCCACAGCACACCGAGAATCGCCTTCGGATCGGTGCGCTTGCCGACGAGCTTGCGGACGAGTCGGCGCAGCTCGACGTTGCTGCGCTGCCCACTGCGGATCTGCACCGCGAGCCCGTCGAGGTACGCCGGCAGATCGAGGCTCGTGTACACCCGCACGTTCGGCAGCTCGTCGAGCAGCGCGCGATGCCCCGGCTCGTCGCCGAGTCGCTCGACCTGGCGCATGCGATAGAGGCGCGAGGTCAGCTTCTCGCCGCCGAGCGTCACCGTGCTCACCTCGGGCTTCGGCGCGCCCTTGCGCAGATCCTCGCGGATCGCCATCGCGTCGGGATGCACGACGAGTAGCTCGGTGCGATGGTACGGGATGTCGGGCGACTGGAAGCGGAACGTCGATACGTCGACGTAGCCTGGCAGCGCCGTCGCCGGCTCGCGCTCGACGATGAACTCGTACTCGACGACGTCGCCGATCGCGAGGTCGCGCAGCTCGATGCCGTCCTTGCCCGGCACGATTTCGGCCTCGAGCAGCGTGCCGTCGGGCTTGATCGACCGCAGCGTCAAGAGCCGGGCGCCCTGGGGGATCTCGATCTCGCCGTAGCGATCGAGTGCCGCCTTGCTGAGCATGTGCACCACGAGGTGCACGATCTGCCGCTGGCCGCCGTTGCTGTACACGCGCGCCGCGGAGCGATCGAGCACGAGCACCTCGCTGACACCGTCGTAGGTCTTGCCTGACGTACGGTACTCCGCGAGCGCCTTGCTGCCATCGGTGCGAAGCTGCTCGATCTCGTCGGGCACGCCGAGCAGCGTCGCGCTGGTGTGCAGCGCATCCGAGTGGGGGTAGCGCTGCATCGCGGCGCCGAGCTCGGTACGCGCCGACTTCATGTCGTCGCCCGCCGCCGCGATGTCCGCGATCATCACCTGCGCCGAGACGCGAAGTGGGTTGCGGGCGAGGATCTCGCGCAGCGTTTTTGTCGCACCGTCGGTGTTGCCGCGCGCGAGCTGCAGACGCGCGAGAGCCTCGAGCGCGTCGAGATCGTCCGGCACCCGGCCGAGCGCCTCGTGCCACAACGCCTCGGCCTCGTCGAATCGTCCGCGACGCTGGGCGAGGCCGGCGCGCAGCTCGAGGCTGCCGCCGCAGCGCTCGAGCGCACGCGTCACCGCATCCTCGCGCGCGACGTCGTCCTTCTCTCGTGCACGCTGGCGCTGCATCGACAGCACCCGACAGTTACCGGGCGAGAGCGTCTCGGCGCGGGCGAGCGCCTCGTCGCCGCGGCGTTCGTCGCTGGCTTGCAGATACGCGCGCGCGCGCAGCAGCTCGCCGCGCAGCCCCGGCAGCTTGCCGGCCGGGTCGCCGAGTGCGTCGATCACCTCGGCGTGCTCGCCACGCTCGAGCATCAGCTCGTACTGACGCAGCCGCACCGCCGCGGCCTTGGGATCCCGCTGCAGCGCCCGGCCGAGCGCCGCCTGCTCGCGTGCGAGCGATACGGTGCGTCCGCGTGACGGATCGAAGCGCTCGAACTGACCGGTCACGAAGCCGGACTCCGCGTTGCGATCCCACCGTTGCAGCGCGTCGCGCTGGCGCTCGGCCTCGTCGACGTCGCCGTCGTGGATCGCGTCTTCGAGCGCCAGCATCGTCCGCAGCGGCGCGAGCATCGGCCCCCCGAGTAGGTCGCCGTGGCCGAGCCACACCGAAGGCAGCGCCTTCGGTGCGCCGCGCATCGCCGCGCGTGTGCCCGGCGCGCCAGCCTTCGCGTTCAATGGCGTGCCGTCGGGATCGCTCGCGCGTACGAGCACCCACGCGCGATCGCGGGGCACCACCGTCGCGACGACGAGCTCGTGCTCGCCCGCCTCGACCGGCACGCGCAAGACGACACTCGACCGTGCGAATCGGTCGGTGCGATCGGTGCGATGCACGAGCTTGCCGTCGAGCCACACGCGCATGGCTTCCTCCGCCGACACCTCGAGGTCGACCGCGTCCCCGGGCACCTGCAACGTCGTGCGCAGCCGCCGGATCCCGGCATGCACCGTTGGATTCCACACCCGCACGACGCACGCGAGCTTCACCGGCACGGTGCCCGCCTCGGCGCGAAACGGCCCGTGATCCTTCGCGAGCTCGAGGTCCGCCTGCACGCCCTCGACAGGGCCGATCTCCCACGCCTGCACGCAGCCCTGCTGCTCGTAGTACTTCGCGTACTCCTGGCCGCGCGCGCGCGCGATACCGGCCCGCGTGCTGATCAGCTGCTGCTTCGTCGACGTGCCGAGGCGGCCGCCGATGACCTCGTCGAACAGCTTCACGAATCGTTCGTCGTCGTCGGGGTGCTCGCCGTGCAGCGCCGCGATCCGCCGCGCTGCGACCTCGGCGGCCGCGAGATGCATTGCGCGAGCGGGGCCGTCGGGTGCCTTCGCACCGGTGCGCAGGATCGCGTAGGCCATCGCGACCGTCACGTCGGACTCGAGCCGGGCGTCGGCGATCACCAGTCGTCCGAGCCGCGCGAGCGGATCACCGGCGTCGATCGGACGCGCGAGCCCGGTGATCGCTGCGTCGGTCTTGCCGAGATGCAGCCAGCGCACGAGCGCGAGATCACGGACCGCCTCGAGATCGTCGGGATGCCTCGCGACGCGGGTGGCGAGCCGTTTCTCCCAGTGCGCCGGATCGTCGCCGTCGGGGCCCTTGGTGCCCCCGCGCCCGTGGCACGCGCTGAGCAGCACGAGCACCATCGCGAGCGGTCCGAAGCAGCGCCACCACCAACTCAGGCTCGGAGAGCCGTGAAGACGAAATTTCATGCGCGGCATCACTTCGCATCCTCGATCGTGAAGGTCTGCTCGAGCCCGGCATCGATCTGCCGCAGGAACTCGCGAAACGCGGGGTACTCCTTCTTGCCGACACGCGGCCGCCGGAGCTCGATCGTCGTGCGCACGGTCGCACCCTCGTCGGTCGTGTCGACGGCGAGGTCGAACTTGCCAAACGCCCCCTCGATCGCCCGTGCCGTCGGCATCTGCGAGAACTTGCGCCCACGCGGCAGCCGATAGCGAATCGTGTGGGTCTCGGTCGACGGTACGTCGATGACGAGGTCGTACTTGCGCTCGTCTTGCGGGGCGAGGTTCTCGGCGAGTCGCGACGGCCGACCGAGCACGCGGAACCGCTGCCGCCCGTCGCCCTGCCCCTGCGCCCAGCGCGCGACCTCGACATCCAGGGTGATCGCCGGCGCCTTGCGGATGTCGTCGAGCCCGTCGGCCTTCACGCCACCGACCGTCGCGCCGGCATACAGATCGCCGAACGCCTTCTGCAGCTTCTCGACGCGCTCGCCGGCGGACTGGAACTCGTAGCGGATGCCGGCCGCCGCCGCGCCACGCACCGCGAGCTCCTGCTCGATCGTCGCCTTGCCCGCGGCGTCGATGCGCACGCGCTGCACCGAGTCGCGCACGTTCGCGGTCGCCTTGCTCATCGGGATCTCGCGCAGGTCGGCGCCCTTGCCATCCTTGATCACGAGCACGGTCGCGCCCTGATCGCCGCTGGGCAGTTCGTCGGGGCCTGCCCACTCGGCAGTGCCGTCGAGATACAGATCGAGCGAAGGCACGTACGTGATCGCGTGGTTGAACAGCGCGAGCGAAGCCGGTGAGTCCGGCGCGTTGCCCTGCTCGCGGGTGCGCACCAGCACGAGATGGCTGTCGATGCCCGCCTGCGCGAGCATCACCTTCAAGAGGCTTGCCTTGTCTTTGCAGTCGCCGAACCGCCTGCTGTACACGTCGGTCGTGCGATAAGGCTTGTAGCCGTGGATGCCGAACTCGAGGCCGACGTACCGCGTGTTGCGGACGACATGCTCGTAGATCGCATCGACCTTGAGCTTGTTGTCGGCACCCGCGGGCAGCTTCGCGAGCACGTCTTTCACGGCGGTCTTGATCGCGTCGTCGACCAGTAGCTGCTCCTCGACGAGGCCCCAGTACCACTTGCCGACGTCGTCCCACGTCTCGTATGTGCTGACGTGGAGGAACTTCGTGACCTCGATCCAGCCCGGCATGCCCTGCTCCGGCTTGATCGCCGCTACGTCGTTGAGCGCGTGGCGATACGTCGTCGTGTGGCCGTCCTTGCTCGCGGACTTCTTCACGTCGACGTTGAAGTACATCGGCTTGTCGGTCGGCGCCTCGAGCACGTACTCGATGAACTTGCGCGGCTCGGTGCCCGACAGCGTGACGATGTCGCCGAAATACTGATCGAACATGTTGCGCGCCGCGGTGTCGCGCCGCACGAACGCGACCTCGAGCGTGTCGCCGACGCGGAGCCCGGCGAAGATCACCTGGAGCTGCCGCTGGTCGTAGTACATGCGGTAGCCCGCCGACGCGAGGCCGACCAGGCGCTCGTCGCCGATTTCCTCGATGGCTCCATCTGCGCGTCGAACTCGCGCGCGCCGTACCTCGACCATACTCTCGGCCGGATCGTACGAGTAGACCTGCACCGCCTGGCTGCGGATCCCACGGTCGTCGAGGATGCGGATGATGCGGTGATCGAGGCGCTCGGTGAGCCCGTTGCTCAGCACCTTCACCGCCATGCGGTGGTGCAGCACGCCGGCCTGCTGACCCTTCCACGACGTCGGCGTCGCGAGCTTGCCGATCTCTTCGAGCTTCACGCCCCACCGCGACAGCAGGTCCTTGCCCTCGCGCTTGTCGAGCGAGGTGAGCAGCTCGCGGACCTCGGGCTGCTGCGGGCGCAACGCGAGCGAGCGCTTGAGGCTCGCGACCGCGGCCGGAGCCGAGCCCATGCGCGCGAGCAAGCGGCCGAGCAGCGCGTGCAGGTCGGCGTCCATCGGCGCCGCGGCGACGGCGAGCGTCATCGCCTCGCGTGCCGCCTCGAGATCCCCGCGCGCTTGCTCGAGCCGCGCGACCTCGGCGTGCGACTCCGGCAACCCCGGCATCGCCGCGGCCGCGAGTCGGGCCTGCTGCGCTGCTTCGTCGGCGCGACCGAGCTCGAGTAGCGCATCGATGCGCGCCGCGAGCGTCGCACGATTGCCGCCGTGCGCCTTTGCGCTCGCCTCGTACACTGCGAGCGCAGCCTCGGTGCGTCCGAGATCACGCAGCCGCGCCGCGAGCGACAGTTGCATCGTCTGCGAGTCGGGATGGCGCTTCACCAGATCCTGATTCCAGCGCAGGGCCGACCACGCCATGCCGCGCTCCGCGAGTCGGTCGGCGAGCGCGAGCTCGATGATCGGATCGTCGGGCGCGACGTAGTGCGCCTGCTCGAGCAGCTCGTCGTGGCGCCGATCGAGCCCGAGCGATCGCTCGCGCCACGCGAGCTCGAGCAGCAGCTGTCCGTGCAGCGCACCACCGCGGCGCTGCTTCGCCGCTCGATCGACGCCGCGTGCGAGCGCCTGTCGGCTGCCGTTCGGCTCGGGATCGAGGATCGCGAGCGTCAATGCGGAGCGCGCGCTCGCGACCTTCGCATCGACCTCGCGGGCGCGCACCGACGCCGCACGATCGTCGCGATCGAACGGATGCACCCAGCGATACAGCTCGACCAGATCGAGCCCGGCTGCCGCGCGCCCCTTGCCCGACGCACGTGCCTCGAGCTCACGCCGTAGCGACGCGACGTTGGTCGGCGCAGCGACCGGTGCACCGCTGGTCGCGTCGGCCGGCGAAGGCGGCTCTGCCGAGGCCCGCATGCCCGTGATTGCAGCGCCATCGGGCGCCGACACGCGCATGTAGAAGCCCCACATCCCCTCGAGCACAGAGACCTTCACGAGCACTCGGTTCCACCCGCGCGCGAGCCCGATCGCGTGGGTGTCCTGCAGCGGATCCGGCATGCGATACGCGTCGCCCGATCCGATCGGCGCACCGTCGAGCCAGATCGCGTACGGACCACCGGTGCCGACGTGCACCGCGGCCGGGGTGTCGCGATCGACGTGGATCCACGTCGTGGCGTACCCGGTCGCCTGCTCGCCGGGTCGCAGAAGATCGTCGAGGCCGATGTACGCGCCGCGCGGCAGGCTCTCGTAGCCCCACTGCCGCCAGCCGAGCGGCTCGCTCGTGAGCTTGCCGAACATCTGCGCGTCGCGAGAGAACGCCGCCGTCTCGGGCTCGTAGCGCGCGGCCTCGCCGACGCGGTTGCCGTTGTCGAACGGACCGATGATCTGCCAGTCGACGAGGTAGCCCTCGCCGCGCAGTCGCTTCGCCGCGTGCGTCAGACGCCCCGCCGACTCGTCGAGGCGCGCGAGCAGGTACGTCGCGTAGCTGCGCACGAGCGGATGTCGACCGCCGTCCTTCGCGACCTTGCCGACGAAGCGCTCGAGCGCGTCGGGCTCGAGCTCACCGACGAGCTCGCCGAGCAAGCCGAGCAACGCGAGGATCGCCGCGGGGTCCTTGCCGCGATGCTGCGCCAGCACGTCGCCGCGGCGATCGAGCTCGCGTGCGAAGCGGCCGGGCCCGCCCTTGCCGCGCGCCGCGGCCTCGGCCCACGGTGTGTCCCCGGCCGGGGCGGCCCGCGCGATCGCGGCGAAGCCGAGCCACGCCGCCAGCGCTGCGATCACCGCGTGGGCCCAAAGCACTGCCGGAAGGCCCTCGGGCCGCGAGGTTGCGCGCATTGTGGCCAAGCATGGCCAAACGGGGGCCCCAAGGCCAGCCGATTGGTGCCACCGCTGCGGGACGCTTTACCGCGCCGGGCAGGTCCTTGCACCCGAGTCTCACGCAGCGCGCGCGGAATCTTGCTATGACTCGGCGCCTTCCATGCCTTCGACGCTCGCCGTGAGCGCCTCCGCCGCTCGGCGATTCTTGCTGCGTCACTGGCCCACATGGGTCGTGCTCGCGATCGGCATCGCCGTCATCTGGCCAGCGCCGATCGGCACGATGCCGATGAGTCAGGACCACACGGTCCATCTCGCGCGCGCGTGGATGTACGGCGAGACGCTCGCCTCCGGACACGTCTCGCAGTGGAGCTCGTACTGGTACTTCGGGTTCCCGCTCGGCGAGCTGTACCCGATGCTGGGCGATCTCGCGTGCGCGATCGTCCGCGCGCTGACGTTCGGGAAGTTGTCGTGGCCGGTGTGCTACGCGCTGGTGTTCTCCGCCGGCTACCTCGTGCAGGGCATCGCGCTGCTGCGGGTCGCGAAGGCGATCGGGCTCGGTCCGGTGCCGGCGATCGTCGCGGCCGTGCTCACCTATCTCGATCCGGGGATCCTGCGTGAGGGCGGCTGGAGCTACACCGTGCACTACGGCGTGTGGCTGCAGCCGGTGTGTTGCTCCCTGCTGTGGTGGGGCTTCGCAGAGATCGCGCCGTCGTGCGATCCGGCCGCGCCCCTGAGCGCTCGCATGCTCGTGCTGCCGTCGGTGCTGATCGGCCTGGCGATGCTCGCCCATCCGGTCGCGCTGCCGGTGCTCGCGATCGGTGCGGTGCTGTTCGTGCTTCACGTCGGCGTGCGTCGCGATCTCGGTCGCACGCTCGTCGTCACCGGCGTCCCCGTGGTGTTCGGCATCTGCATCGCGGCATGGTGGGTGCTGCCGCTCGTCGCGAACAGCGCGTGGATGGCGAACTTCGGCACGCTCTACAACGACCTCGTCACGATGCTGGGGCGCATGGCTCGCGGCAGCTGGTCGAAGCACATGGCGCCGGCGATCGGCTACACGATCGCGCTCGGCCTGCTGTGGGCGTGGATCCGCGGAGGACGGTTCACGAAGTTCGTCGCGCCCTTCGCGGTCGTGCTGTGGCTGATGAGCACCTCGGACTTTTTCTTTCGCTTCCGGCTCGACTGGTTGTCCGAGAACTTCCGCTACCTGCAGTACCAGCGCTTCATCATCTGCGCGAAGCCGGGTCTGTTCCTGTGCGCCGGTGTGCTCGTCGCCGCGATCTTCCGCTGGGGCATGACCGCTTGGCGCAGCGATGCGCCGAAGCAAAAACGCATCTTGTCGATGTCGCTGCGCATGGTCCTCGGCACCGGCATCGTGCTCGCCGTCGGCACGGGTGCGGTGACGGCTGCAAAGGACCACAAGGTCGGCCGCATCCGCCTCAATCGCCTCGCGTCCGGCAGCCCGACCGAGACGAAGTTCGACAAGGAATGGCAGCAGTTCGGCGAGTGGGCGCGCGAGCAGTGGTCCGAGCGCGCCGAGTTCTATCGCTTCGTCTACAAGTCCAAGCGGCACAGCCACGCGCTCGCCGACGCGGCGTTCGTCACCCATGCGCCCGCGTACAAGGCCGGGTTCACCCCGGGTGAGGTGTTCCTGCACAAGCTCGAGAGCGATCAGGCCGGCGTGCTCGATCGTCTGCGCGCGCGCTACATCGTCGGCACGACCCTGCCCAAGGGCAGCAAGATCGTGAAGCGATTCGGTCGCCTCAAGGTCGCCGAGCGCGAGGTGACCGAGGAGGTCGCGCGTCTCGTGAACGGCGGCGAGGTCGAGATCGTGCAGGACGATCCTGACGGCGCCGGCGTGATCGTCGAGGTGAGCGGCACCGATGACGACTCGCGTCTCGAGTTCAACATCGCCGGCTTTCCGCGCTGGGAGCTCCTGCACGACGGCGTGCCGGTGGACTGGTACGAGGTCGCGCCGCTCGGTGGAAGCAAGATCGCGACGCAGGCGGATCGTCAGGCCGGCAAGCTGCGCGCGGGCCAGGGCAGCATGCCGTCGCCGCGTGATCCGATGCTGATCGCGATCGATGCCCAAGACGGCACGTACGAGCTGCGCTACCGTCACTGGATGCGCGCCGACATCATCGGTGTTGCCGCGTTCGCGTTCGGCTTGCTCGGGTGCGTCGCGTTTCTCGCCCGTCCGGTGCCGATCGGACGCGCGCTGGAGCGGCTGACGGCGCTCTTGCGGCCGTGGGTGACGGGCACGCTCATCGCTCTGGTCGCGGCCGCCGTCATCGCGCGCTACATGGCGGGGTTCCTCTCCGAGTGGTCGCTCGCGAGCGGCTGGCTACGGGTCGGTCGCGCCGACGACACGCACGGCATGACCAACGGCCCGCTCAAGGTCGACCGTCTGATCGGTCCGGCGATTCTCGTGACTGCGGAGTCCGACGACCCGGCGCACATCGAGCTCGGCGCCGTGCCGGCGAGCACGGGGACGATCGAGGGTTGGATCGCCGTCGACGACAGCGCGAAGGGCGGCAAGGGCACGTACTCGTTCGTCGTGTCGGGCCGCGCTGCGGGGACCAACGACGAACTGGTCGAGCTGCTGAAGGTGCCGATCCGAGCGCGGACCGGCAAACAGACGATCAGCATCCCGCTCGGCGATCTCGGTGATGTGACGGCGGTGGATTTGGAGATCGACGTCAGTGGGAAGGGCGGGAAATCGCCGCGGATGGGGTTTGATCTGGATCTCGCGGGGGGGTGAGGCGGGTGAGGCGGTGGCGGTCGCTAGACCGAATCCAGGATCGACGAAATGTCGATCAAGTACATCTGGCGTCCGCCGTCGTGAGGCGAATCAATCACAACTTTCCGCCCGTCGCGTGACTGCCGCGGATGGGTATCGCAGCGAAACTCTCCAGTGTAGTCCGTCGGCGAGTTGAACTCACCGAGTGGGTATCGCTCCTCGGTTTCGGCGTCGAAGATGTACGGATGCTGGTTGCGGTTCTGGTCCGGGTAGGTGTCGCACAGGATCCATCGTTCGTCCGCGAGATAGGTGCAGTGCCCGTCGCTGACCATCACGCCCTCCCCCACGTGTTCCACTTCCCCGGTGCCGTCCGTGAACAGATAGAAACCGTATCCCGGATCCGGCTGCCTCGACCAGGCGAGGAGATGCGAGGGGTCGCGCCAGTCGTAGTGCGAGGTCTTGCCATGAGGATCGACGACACGCGGAGTGCCTCCGTTGGTGTCGATTGTGAGCAGTCGACACGACAGCAGGTTATCGGTCCCGATGATGGAGTGGAGAAACGCGAGTCGTTTCCCGTCAGGCGAGACCAACAGATGGTAGACCCAATGACGAATGGCGGGGTCCCAAGCGCCCTCCAACGGCGGAATCCGCACGGCGTCCGCGATGGAGAAGATTAACTCGGTCTCGCCTGTCGCCATGTCCATCTTCCAGATTCCGCTGCCCTCTGGCGCGAGGTCGTCGGCGAACGGGTCCGGTGGCCCCGAATAGCCGTATCCGAAGCGCACCGATTCGATCCTCTTGTAGTCGATACAAAACGCGTACCTGCCATCCGGTGAGATACAGTAAATCGCCATCGGCAAGGTTCGCACGCCCGCGCTCATGTCTGTCACATCGAGCACCCGCGCCACGTAGTTGTCCCCGTCACGATCGTTCCAGACGACCTGGCTCGCGGTCGAAGGAATCCACTGCAGCATGGCGCCCTGTTGCCAGTTCCACGCCGTGGTCTGGCCGAGCTCGATCCATTGGTCGCCGGCCTCGAGGTCTACCATGCCCAAGCGGATCGCATCGGTCGGCTCGGGTGGGCGACCCCGGAAGTCGACCTCGTTTCCGAGCACGTAGCGATCAGTCGGGTCGAACTCGAGCTTGTCGTAGTAACCGAACCAGTGGTATTTTGGCCCGCGGGTGATTGCGCGGGCTGACGGGACGGGAAACGGTTCCTCGATGATGCAAGCAGATCCGAAGGTGGCCGTGCCGATGAGGCTGGCGACCTCGTGGAGGAACACGCGACGCGTGGGATTGCTCAGGCGTGTCGAGGCCATGGTTTCACGGGACTTTCACGGGATGTAGATGGGGTCGGATTTCATACCGCCAGGGTAGGCGTAGGACGAGAGGCAGCCGTTCTTGGACGGTGTCTCTTGGAGACAGAGCGGATCGTACTCCTTGGCGGCATAGCCCACCTGAAGGATCCCGAAGTCATCGATGCTCTCGATGAGATGCGAGCCTTCCACGATCTCCACGGTTGCGACCTCGAACTCGGCGACGGGTTCGAAGAGTGATTCGTCGATCGGCGCGCCGTCGAGCATGACCTCGGCGGCGCCGAGTGGGCGGATGACTTGCACGAAGTTCAGGGGAAAGTTGATCGCCGTCGCGAACACATAACGCGGGAGGAACTGCTCGGTCGGAATCATTTGGTACATCGACGAGTCCCCATAGTCTGCGTATTCGTCCTCGGGCTCGGCCATGAGTGGACCGCCGTCGTCCGGGTCGAAGATGTAGCGCTTGCTTTGGAGATACTGGACCGGCATGAACACGCCATTGTCGCTTCGAAACACGATGTGTACGCCATTCGACACCGAGAAATCGACGAAGTCTCCGCGCTTCGCCAGGACGATCGTCCCGATATCTTGAGGCGGATCGGTGGTGACCTCGACGCCGTCGGTTCCGGCGAATACCCGCCACCAGTGCCGCTCCGTCGTTCGGACCGGCGAATGAGCGCCGACGTACGTGTTGCCCCAGTACTCGAGAGGAATCGACATTTCCTGAAGTGGATCGCACAGTCCCACTGGGTAGACCTCGAGGTCGCGCGTGGGCACCCGGCCGCATCGTACTCCCGAGGTGACCCAAATGGGTTTGTCGGCTTTGACGATGGTTCCCGATACGTCGCGCAGCGGCACGATGTCGTTCGCGCTCCCGGATGCTGCGATGCGCACCGTGTCGAAGCGGTTCATCTTGAGTTCTCCACGCCCGCCCCCGGGGACGAACGGGATCGGCAGCCCGTTGCCGGCTGTGGCGACCGGTGGAAACCACTCGAGTGTCGTGAAGTTCTCGAGTGCGACGACCTCGAAGTAGCTGGGCTCGCCGTCTTGGAGATCCACGTTCGGACCATATGAGGTGATGATGTAGTCGCTCCGCAGCGACGACTCGGGAAGCAGCATCGAGGAGTCGTTGCCTCGAGAGAGGGCGTAGGGCGCGTGGTGGTAGGCGACGACTGGGACGTCGCTCTGCACCCGATACGTGCCGCCGGTGCGGTACATCGAGGATGCACCCTGCACGAAATTCGCGCTGAGGAGGAACACGTGCGAGTCCAGCGGAGCGAGATCGATCTCCTCCATGGCGTGCTCGACGTTCGTCCCTTCCTCGGTGCGGTAGAGCGTGATGCGGGCATTGGTCGAGCTGTTGGGGTTCGCAACGACCAGGCCATCATCAAACGGCGCAGTAATGTCGGAGCCGTGCAGCTGGCGGTTCGCGATGAACGAGCAACCCGCAGAGGATGGGAGATCGTCGACCGAGTCGCACGCGCCGATGCACGCGTCGACGTTGCACGCGTCGCTGTCGCAGGGGGTGCACGTGGTCTGACTCGGGCAAGGCTCGAGGATCCACTGCTTCCCGGTCGGTGCGCACCGCTCGAGCGCGTCGACGCTCGCGCAGCGGATCTCGCCGGGCTCGCACGGCGCCACGACGGGCCCGGTGGAGGTCGCCATCAGGGTCCCGCTGGAATCCGCGGTCGTCGAGGTCGCGTCCCCAGACGCGTTGCTGCCCCCGTCATCGCCGCATCCTGCGGTCTGGAGAAGAGCGGCGGCGAAAGCGGCGATCTTGAGCATCTTCATCGGGGGAGGCTGCCAGGTGAAACGGGGATCGTGCCACGCGGCATCCTGGCTGTCCACGAGCCGCGCGCGCCTCGGCGCTCGGCGCTCGGCGCTCGGCGCCCTCGCCGCTGCAGGGGGCTGCAGGGGGTCCTGTCGAGAACGACTCAGTGCCTTGGATTCTTGCGCAGCCACACCTCGACGGTCTCGAGCGCCTCGAACTTCTCGAAGTCGCGGCGCAGCACCTTGTCCGCTTCGGCGGGAAGCTTCAGCGGTCGACCGAAGAGCGCGACGTCGACCCCGTCCAAGGCCGTCGTCACCGGCGGAGCCTTGCGGAAGTCGACCTTCTCGCGCGGTTCGATGTGCTCGCGCTCGGTGA
>Ga0105048_10004397_pt1 | contig 22957 bp, 24 predicted proteins | sample MAT05_FD_78382 | JGI IMG/M metagenome (GOLD analysis project Ga0105048, IMG submission 78382) | Freshwater microbial communities from Lake Fryxell liftoff mats and glacier meltwater in Antarctica - MAT-05 | ecosystem: Environmental > Aquatic > Freshwater > Ice > Liftoff microbial mat | place...
ACCAGCACCATCAGTGCCAGGCCAATCGCAACCGGTTTACCCTTACCGGGAGCCGGTAGCAGTGTCAGTGCCATGACAGACTCCCGTTTTGAGGTCGGCGGCAAGGCTGAAACGCTCTTTGCCGGTGGCACCATCCGGCTGGATGATGCCCTGGAACTGCGGATTCGCCACGCAGCGCGACTCCGTAAGGATACCGATCAACTTGTCGGCGCGTGCCGATTGCCCTTGCAGCTGCACCTGCTTGCCGACGAACGACAAACGCTCCAACCACGTGTCGTCCGGCACTAGGCGGGTGACTTCGCCAAGCACATCGACGGTGACCGCTTCCTCGGCTTTTTTCTTCGCCAAGAAATTGGCGCCCTCAATGGCATCGCGCAACTGCCGCTTGAGTTCGGCGCTTTGCATCGCCGCCGCGCTGGCCAGCGATTTTTCTTCGTTGAGCTGATCAATGGCCTGCTCGCGCAGCGCCAGCGACTGCCACATGACCAGCCATAGCAGCGCGATAAACGATGCCGCCAAGATCAAATTGATGCGCAGCCGTTTGTCGACCTGATGCGTGCGCCGCTCACTAGGCAACAGATTAAAACCGGCGGGCACTTCGCCATTGGCGACATCCGCGGCGTCAAGTTGCAGCGCGCCGGCATTTTGAAGGATGCCGTCCAGCACACTGCGTGGTACCGCCAGCAACTCAACCAGCATCGTCCGCGCGGTTTGATCACGTTTATGGATGCGATGATCGAAATACACTTGCTCGGCGCGAAATGGGGTCTGACGATCCATCTCGAAGGCCAGCACTGAGGCCAAGTGTTCTTCTGCCGCCAATGGCAAGGTCAGTCGCCGGCGTAAGGTGCGTTCCGGCGCCAGCAATAGGACCTGTCGCGGCGGATGTTCCTGATTTTGCCGCATCCGTTCGGTGCTTTGCGCAAGCGCGTCGCGATCTGCGGCAATCTGCTCTTCCGCCTCCACCTGACCAATGCGTACACGACGAACTTGCCAGCCCTGCTCGTTGGCGGTCAACGTCACCACTGCTCGCTCAGCCGCCAACCACTCGCGCCACGCAGGCGGCAACACGCCCAGCAGCTCCGTTCGCCACCAGGACAAAAATTGGGCGACGCCGCTCTTCTCGTAGCGTTGCCGGAGTCGTTTGAGAGGCTTCTGGATGAAATCAATCATCCTAGCAGCCTGTCGGACTTTCAGCGTGGGATGCGTTGTGTGGCTGGGCGGATGGATGCAAGGCGCGACGTGCAGCCAATGGCTCTTCCATTGAGCGTCGCAGCGCAGACGCCGTCCAGACGCGCAATCCGAAGGAGCAAAGGCGGTTTTGGGGCATTGCCGGGTCAGAAAGCACTTGTTTTCCTCAGAGATGTTCCAAATCGACACACACTGCCATGTCCCAAAACCGACTTTGGCGCACTCGCGAGGAAAGCCCGACAGGCTGCTAGAGACCTCAGTTGAACGGGGTAGCGTGTGCGGTTATGGGTGTGCAGGCATAAGCGCAATGAGGGTGAAAGCCGGCAAGCTTGCGCGGCATGCCGCGCGCCGGCTTGAACGGCCGGCGGCTGCGCCGCCAGACCGGGGGAATGGTTGTTCCATTCCAACGAGTTGCAACGCAGCCATGCGCAGCCATAACCGTGCAATCTGCCCCGTAGCAGACGCACCCGATGGGTGAAACAGCGAAATTGCTGAAAAGCCAAAAGAATCATGGTGCTATGGGTATTTGGGAGCGGTCAACTGAGGTTTCTAGGATCATGCGCGGGAGAACAAGAGACCACGGGGGCAGCGACGCGCGCTCAACGCGACTCTCCGTCACGCCAACGCACAATTCGGAACGGGCGACGCGCCACCATGCTCGCGCCCAGGCGAATGGTGGCCTCCAATTTCGCAGTCGCTCCGCTAGGCAGCGTCGCAGTGGACCGGATAGTGTACGTAAGCCCCCCACCTTGCGCCACCACAGGTGTGCCGTCGGGCAATACCAAGGGCACCGGCAATTGACCGGGCAACGTCGCCACTTGCTGCCGTTGTTGCACAAACAACTGGACCATATCTGCGGTCATGCCGGGAATGAGTTGAAGGATGGGTGGTGGGGCAAACGCTGGATTGGGCTGCGCTCGCCCCGAATAGATGGTCATCAGCGGCTCAAGTTCCCGGTACAGCTCGAAGCTCATACCCAACACTTGCTGGATTTCCGAGACCGTTTCAAAGGGCGCATTGCGCGGTTTGTAGTTTCGATCCGCAGCTTTGTACTCGCGCTCTTCCGCGCCATTGACGTTGATCAGATCGTCTGGGTCACGCCAATCCGTTACGGCGGCGGCCAGCGCTTCAGCGTCTGGCTTGGCCACACCACCGAGCTCAAACAAAGCCGTCATCAACGGTAAATCGGCGACATTGATATCCACCTTGCCAGTTTCATCAATTATTTCGACCTCAAGCTGCGTGCCTTCAAAATCAATCGGATACACACGGCCATCGGCAACCCAGCGGGTGTCTGGATTGTTGCCCCGCAACTCGTACGCCGCACGATGCATGCCCGCTTCAGCGGCATAGCGGGCGCGGGTGGAATCCAGCAAATTACGACCTTGCAGGGCCTCAACGCGCGCGCTCAAACTGAAACTTGCGAGCAAAACCGCAATTAACACGGACACCCACAGCACCAAAACCAGCGCGATGCCCTTTTGTTGACTTCTCATAGCGCACCTAGCCCGGTGGCACGAAGCCGGCGTTAAAGCCGCGCGTCGCACCACCGTCCACCATCATCACAATTTCGAGCAAAGGCCATTCGATACGGCTTTCTTCACTCATTTCCAAATCCAATTGCACCGCTAGAGGCGTCAATTGTGGATCCTCCCACCGTTCGGTCCAGTCACCCACTTTGCCTTCTGGGTTGAGCCCTTTGAAGCGAAATCCACCGGCGCGAATGCCGGCGAGCAACAAAATCGGCGGTTCGGACTTATCGATCTTTTTTTCATCGAAACCGTTTTGTAGCCAATGTCGAAATACCAAGGAGCGATAGCGGCCGTCGCGAATCAGCTCCAACTCCTGCACATAGGTGCCGCCGAATCCCAGATAACCGGGCATCGGCGCGACAAAACGAATCAATTCGCTGTCGCCCTCAAACATGAAAAGTTTGCCGGTCGAGCCCTCTTGTTTGTACGCCAGTGGCATCAGTCGCCCGACCTGCTGGCGCACAAACTCATGGGTGATGCGCAGCCGGTTGGTGCGATCAATGAAGGCCTGACCGGTTTCGGCGGCGCGCTGACCACTGCGCAATCCCTCGTACACCATAGTCATCAGCAAAGCCACCAACGCCATCGACACCAGCAACTCGATCAGCGTGAAACCACGCTGGCGCGAAGACGCACTGGAGTGCCGATTTTTCCGACAGGCTAGCTGGCGCCCGAACATCAGAACTGCCCCTCTTTCAATTTCGAGCGCAGCGTGACGAAATGCTGTTCAACTTGGCGATTGCGGTCGCCCCAGGACACGGTCAAATCGACTCGATAAAGCTCGACCGGAAAACTGTCTGCGGACAGGCCATCGGTGCGCGCCACCTCTTGTTTGCTAACGTCCAACTGCCAGCGATAGCGCGCATTGAACTCGCCGCTATCGCTGCCATCTTCCAGTTCTTCAATGGTGCCCAGCGCATCCAATTTGGACTGCGCCCATAACGCCGCTTCACTGACCTCCGCCGAACGCCGGGTGTTGCGCATCGCCATGCCGAGCGCCTCTAACACCGCGCTGAAGATGAGCACAAAAACGATGAAAGCTACCAAGACTTCGAGCAGCGTGAAGCCGCGTTGGCGGCGTCGCCTTGCATTGCGCGGCTGCGAGTTGGGCGCTGGCAGGGCAGCATCACGACACACGCTCGCTCCGACCAGAGCAATGACTGCCTTCGGTACGAGCTTAGGTCGCGCTGCATTGCTCCGTGCACCACTCACCGGGTTCGCTCCTGCCGTCCATCATCCAATTCAATCTCGCCGGTCAACCAGGACACCTTGACCTTCCATTCCCGCCCACCGGAAATCAAGGTGACGCGACCACCCGTGGAACCACCGTCGGAAAAAAAGCGAATGCGCCCGACCTTATCGCTACTCACCTCAGACTGTGCGGTCAACAACTTAAGTTCCATGGATTCTGGCAATACGACCGCGGGGCGACCCGGCGCCAAATAACTGCGCTTGTCTAGATCAACCTCCAGGTACTTCTCTTCGCGATGCAAAATGGCCTGACTGCGCGTGTAGCGCAGCGAGGCGGTCAAATCGCGCGCTGCCGTGGCCACTTTGACGCTATCGAGGCGACCAACTACTGAGGTGCCCAGCAATCCCGCCATCATCGCAATGATCAGCAGTACGACGATCATTTCCAGCAGGGTGAAACCACGCTGTCGCGCGGCGCCAGGACGCAACGGGCATAGACCTATCGGGCGTGCGCCCGAGTTCCCCGCCAGCCACGCTTTTCGAGCTTCCACGCCAATTCCTGATAATCCAAACTATTGATTATTATCAATATCTGAGGCCGTATCCTTACCACCCACGGCCTTATCGGAACCCAATGAGATGATCGCGTACGGCTGGCCACCTTCGCCCGGCACTTTGATCACATACGGTGTGTTCCACGGATCTTTGAGCTGAGATTCATTCAGGTACGGGCCACCCCAGTTGGTGGCATTGCCTGGACGTGAAACCAAGTCTTCGATCTTGCTCGGAAAGGACCCGGAGTCCAGGTAGAACTGGTCAACCGATGTCGCAACCTTACGCACACCCGCCTGCGCGGCCTTGACGTCCGCTTTGACCTTAGCGCCGAAAATATTGGTTGCCAGCATGGTTGCGATAAAGGCAATGATGCCGAGCACCAGCAGCATTTCGATCAAACTAAAACCCTGCTGGCGCGCCCCAATTCGCGAGCGCCGCAGCGCGCCACGGCCCATACACGCTAAGGGTGCTGGCATTTTTGCGTCCTGATCAGTACGCGCTAACTCTTGTGCTTGTTTCATATTAAGTCCTCGTCAAGCCACCAGTTCGTTCAAACTCAGAATTGCGCTTACCATCGAAATGACGATAACGGCAATAAATCCAGCTAACAGAATGGTCATCATTGGCACAAAGGCCGCCATTAAACGATCAATGGTCGTACGCACTTCACGGTCATACGTGTCCGCGGCGCGCAGCAGCATTTCATCCAGTTGGCCCGTTTCCTCGCCAACCGCAATCATTTGCAGCGCCATCCGTGGAAAACGTTTACCAGCAGCCAGGGCATGCGCTAGACCTCCACCGGTTTTTACATCTTTCGTAGCAGTCTCGACCTGCTCACTGAGCGCAGAGTTCCCCAGCACGTTTTTGCTGATCGACATTGCCGACAACAATGGCACGCCATTTTTCAACAGCGTTCCTGCGGTACGCGCAAAACGCGCGGTATCAATCTTGGTCAGTAAATCGCCGATCCATTTTAAATTCAAAAGGCGCGTATCCCAAATCAATCGGGTGACCGGATTGGCAAACTGACGCTGGAAAAATAGCGCCACGCCGACCGCGACGAGGATAAATGTTGCCCACCCATAACGAACCGCATTCGCAAAAGCCAACACGATTTGCGTCAAAATAGGAAGCTCGCCGCCCAATTGCTCAAACAAGGGCATAAAATTGGGGATCACAAACACCAGCAAGAAGACCAATGCACCACCCGCCAACACCAGCAAGATGCACGGATAAATCAGCGCTGAAACCACGCTCGATTTCAGTTCCTGGTTGCGCTCCAGATATTGCGATAAGCGCGTCAGCGTATGGTCGAGCGTGCCACCCAGCTCACCCGCACGGACCATATTCACGTAGAGGCGCGAAAACACGCCGTGCTGGCGCTCCAGCGCTTCCGACAAAGACACGCCGCTGCGCACTTCGTCGCGCACGCGGTCAACCAGCCGTTTCAGACGCGGCGTTTCAGCCAGTTCAGCCAACACCAGCAGGGAACGATCAAGTGGCAAACCAGCGCCAACCAAAGTTGCCAGTTGCTGGGTGAATACCGCCACATCGGCCTGCGACACACCCGTGGACCTGAACAACTGGGCCAAACCCACACCCTGCGCCTGATCGGCCGGCATGGCTTCGAGCGGCAAATTGCCCTGCTCATGCAGTTTGGCGACCACATCGTCGGTGCTGGCGGCATCCATCAGCCCCTGCAGCACCTCGCCGTTGGGCGCGACCGCTTTGAAGCGGAAAGAAGGCATCAGGTTTCCTGCGTCACGCGCAGCACTTCTTCGATGGTCGTCAGACCGGTCAAGGCCTTAGCGATGCCGTCTTCGTACATGGTGCGCATGCCCTCTTCGCGGGCCAGGGCCTCGATTTTTCCGTGATCAGCGTGCTGCATGACCAGGCGCCTAATCGGGTCGGTCATGGTCAAAAATTCCATGATCGTCGTGCGGCCCATATAACCGGTGGCGCTGCGTTCGGACGCCATTGGCCGATGCAGATAAATCGGATCATGCCGCGTGTAATTGCGCAGTTTGTGTTCGGCGACCAGTTCTGGCAGTGCCAGATAGCGCTGGCTGGACTCGCGATCCAAGCGCCGCACCAATCTCTGCGCCAATACGCCATTGACCGTGGAACACATCAGATAATCGTCGACGCCCATATCCAACAAACGCGTCACCGCGCCGGCGGCATTATTGGTATGTAGGGTGGAAAGCACCAAATGCCCGGTCAGCGCGGACTGGATCGCAATTTTTGCGGTTTCCAAATCACGCATTTCACCGATCATGATGATGTCGGGATCCTGTCGAACGATGGAGCGCAGCGCTCCGGCGAAATCCAGGCCGATTTGTGGCTTCACCTGAATTTGGTTAACGCCTTCCATCTGGTATTCGACCGGGTCTTCGACTGTGATGATCTTAACTTCGGGCGTATTGATTTTGCTGAGCGCGGTGTACAGCGTAGTGGTTTTACCCGAGCCGGTAGGTCCGGTGACCAGCAAAATGCCGTGTGGCATTTCCAGCACATTCAAAAACTGCGGCAGAAAATCGTCGGTAAAACCCAGCGCCTTAAAATCCAGTACAACGTTTTCGCGGTCCAAAATACGCATGACCACGCTCTCACCAAAACTGGTCGGCACGGTCGATACGCGCAAATCAAGTTCTTTGCCTTGCACGCGCAGCATGATGCGACCGTCTTGCGGCAAGCGACGCTCGGCGATATTGAGTTTCGCCATGATCTTGATACGGCTAATGATCGCGGCGGTAGAACTGGCCGGTGGGGATTCTACTTCTTGCAGCACGCCATCAATGCGGTAACGCACTTTCAAGCGATTTTCGAATGGTTCGATATGGATATCACTGGCGCGCTGCTCAACCGCGCGCTGCATAACCAAATTGACTAGCCGAATAACCGGTGCTTCCGATGCCAGATCGCGCAAATGTTCAACATCGTCTTCACCACTGCCGTCTTCTCCCGACAGATTTTCGACGATGGTGCCCATTGCGGAGCGACCTTGACCGTAATAGCGCTCGATCAAATCGTCGATCTCGCTGCGTAAGCCGACCGCCATATCGACGGTTTTGCCGCTCGCCAGCACCACCGCGTCATGCGCGTAGTGGTCTTGTGGATCGGCCACCAGAAGCTTGATCGCGGTTTCCGTTTCGGCGATTGGCACAATATGAAACTGCTTCAAAAAGCGCACCGACAGCGCGGCACCGGTGGGCGGCACGTCCGGTGCGTCTTTGCCGCTGATCAGCGGCAAGCTCAGTAACTCGCTCAAGGCTTCGGCAACATCGCGCTCCGACGCCAAACCTAAGCGGGTTAACAGCGAGACCAGTCCGACGTCATCTTGTTCCTCGTGCACCCGACGCGCGCGGACCAGATCGGTTTCTTTCAGGCGCCCCTTGCGCAGCAAAAACTGGCAGATGCGCTCATCGAGCTGATCCGCATCAACCGGCATAGCCGGCGCGCTTGCTTGCGCGTCGACCGTATCAAGGATGGCATTCACGCGGCGGGCACCTGAGGCTTCGAATTTGTAGAAGTGGGCGTTGGACTACGAATCAGTCCGATCGGTTCCCACGTCGGGCAAATCGCTGCCTTCCGTCGTCACCACCAATTGAATGAACGCTTGATTGAACAACACCCACAAGATCACCGGCGTGATGGCGGGCAGTACCAGATAGCCGAACTGATAACAAAAGGCGATCACATCTAGCGAGATACCGGCGTCGGCAATCACTTTGGCGCCTTCCGGACCGGCCTGTAGACCGACGCTCTTCAGCACATCAAACACCGTACCAAAGGTCTGTACGGCAAGCAGCACTGCCACGCCTGCGCAGACTTGCCACAGGCGTTGCCAGCCGCGCAAGGGTGTGGCCATCACTAAGCCCACGATCACCGGGATGCAATAGCCGTAAATCATTGGATTGACCTCCACCACCACGGCGGGACGCCCTTGGCTCAGGTCAACTCCCACCAACATCGAAGGATCCACCGGCAGACTGGTGATGAAATCCAACACGTGTCGATTTTGTTCGACGTCCAGAAACACCGTGGGCATCCAGGTTTGCAATACCCAACCGGCCAATACGGCGATCGGCGTCACAAACAACTCGGCGAAGTAGAACCACACAAAAAAAGACAGCGGCAGCCACAACACCGCCAGGAACAACAGAGTTTTCAGTGGGCCAAACATGTCGGATTCGGGTCTGCTCAAAGGTGAGGACTGGCGATTGCCGCACGCCAAGTCGAGTTGCGAGCGTTAACGCACGCCGGGAATAGGGTGCGATTCTAGCCTGCCGCGGCAACCTACGTGACTTGCTTAAGACGCCCCTTAGGGCTTGTTGGTCAATAACTTGGACTTTTTGCTCGCCGGCTTGGGCGCGCGACTCGCTTGTGTGGCGCGCCACACCGCGCCTCGCATCGCATCCCAATCCGACGGCCAAAAGTCCAAGTTACTTCCTCACCAGCCCTAACCAACAAACACCCTGGCGTTGCGGAACACCCGCAGCCACGGCGAGGCCTCAGCGCCGGGGGCCGCCCAACTCATCTGCACGCGCCGGAACACCCGTTCTGGATGCGGCATCAAAATCAATGCTCGACCGTCGGTGGTGGTAAACCCGGTGTAACCGTCGGGGGAGCCATTCGGGTTGGCGGGATAGGCCTGCGCCACGCGTCCATCGCTTTCGATAAAACGCAGTGCTGGCGCGGCGCTAGCTGGCATCGCGGCGCCTCCCCAATCGGCCCGGCCTTCACCGTGTGATACCACCAGCGGCAGGCGCGAGCCGGTCATGCCGGCCAGCAACACACTGGGCGAATCCAACACCTCAACCTGCACCAAGCGCGCTTCATATTGCTCGGAGCGATTCCGCAAAAAGCGCGGCCAGCCTTGTGCGCCGGGCACCAAGTCGCGCAGCCCGCTCATCATTTGACAGCCATTGCACACGCCGAGCGTAAAGGTGCTCTGGTCGGCAAAAAAGGCGCGAAACTGTTCGGACAGCTTCGCATGATGGCGAATACCTTTGGCCCAACCTTGACCGGCACCCAGCACATCGCCATAGGAAAACCCGCCACAAGCGGCCAGGCCTTTGAATTCCGACAGCTTTCGGCGCCCGGATTGCAGATCACTGATGTGCACATCAATTGCTGAGAAGCCGGCGCGATCAAACGCGGCCGCCATCTCCAACTGACCGTTAACGCCTTGCTCGCGCAAGATCGCCACCCGCGGGCGCGCGCCAGTCGCAATGTACGGCGCAGCAATATCGTCCTGCACAGCAAAGCTGGGTGCTTCGACCAGGCCCGGCGCGTTGTAATCAGCCAAGCGCGCAAACTCTTGGTCGACGCTGTCCGGATCATCGCGTTCGCGCTGTAGGCGCCAGGATGTTTCACCCCAGGCGCTGATCAGCGTGGCCATATCGATATCGATCAGCGTTGCTCCCGCAGATTGCACCCGCAAACGGCCATCGGCATGCGCGGCGCCCACTCTGCGCAACAGCGCGCTTAACCCGGCAGCTCGCGCGCTGGCCAGCAGTGCATCGATGTCGGCATTAGCAACTTCGATCAAAACCCCGAGTTCTTCGTTGCACAACTCGGTCAGCGCACAGGCGTTTTCCGGTAGCTCAATCTGCACACCCAAACGCGCGGCAAAGGCCATTTCCAGCGCGGACACGATCAAACCGCCGTCGCTGCGATCGTGCCACGCAAGAATGCGCCCGGCGCGTTTCTGCGCCGCTAACCACACTAGCGCTTGACGAAAAACCAGCGGATCGTCCAAATCCGGTGGCACATCGCCAAGTAATCCCTGCACTTGCGCCAGCGCGCTGCCACCCAGACGCGCGCTCGCCGCACCCAGATTCACCAACCAGATTGCGCTGCTGCCGTCGCGACGTTGTAACTCGGGGGTCAGCGTCTGCCGCACATCGGCAAGCGGGGCAAATGCGCTGATGATCAGTGACACCGGCGCGCGCGTGCGGCACTCGGCGCCCGTTTCGCTGCGCCACTGGGCGCGCATCGACAAAGAATCCTTGCCCACCGGAATACCCAAACCGAGCGCCGGGCACAGATCGCGACCAATGGTCTCGACGGCGGCGTACAGCGCGCCATCCATGTCTGGATCGCCCACGGCCGCCATCCAATTGGCCGACAGTTTGATGTCTTCGATGTGCTCAATCGGCGCTGCATAGACATTGGTGAGCGCTTCGCCGACCGCCATGCGCGCCGCGGCGCGCGCGTCCAACACGGCGATGGGGGAGCGCTCGGCGATGCACATCGCCTCGCCAGTGTAGCCGTCAAAGTCAGCCAAAGTGACGGCGACATCGGCAACCGGCGTCTGCCAGGGCCCGACCATTTGGTCGCGATGACTCAGGCCACCGACACTGCGATCGCCAATCGTAATCAGAAATTGTTTGCTGCCCACGGACGGAAAACGCAGCACGCTCAACAAGGCAGTGGTGACATCCAAGGCGCGAAGATCAAGCGCTGCGCCCGGCTGCGGCTGGTGGCGATGCGCCTGTCGGTGCATTTTTGGCGCGTTGCCAAACAACACATCCATCGGCAAATCGATCACCGCAGTTGCATCTAACACCACCCGCAAGTGCTGCGCCGCTGTTGCATGGCCCACTATCGCGTACAAACAACGCTCACGCTCGGCAAGCGCGACAAATCGCGGCAAATCAGGCGGACGCACCCCCAGCACATAACGCTCTTGTGCTTCGTTACACCAGATTTGCATCGGGCTCATGCCCGGATCGTCATTCAATACGGCGCCTAAATTTAGGTCGCCGCCGACACCGCTGTCATGCAGCAATTCGGGGATTGCGTTCGACAATCCGCCGGCACCCACATCGTGAATGCTAACCATCGGATTGTCCGCACCCAGCGCGATGCAACGATCAATCACCTCCTGGCAACGCCGCTCCATCTCGGCGTTATCGCGCTGTACCGACGCGAAATCGCGCGATGCACTGCCCACGCCACTGGCCTGCGATGAGGCAGCTCCACCGCCTAAACCAATCAGCATGGCGGGTCCGCCGAGCACGATCACGGCATCGCCGGCTTGCAAAAAACCCTTGGCGACATCGCCCGCACGCACGCTGCCAAGGCCGCCGGCGATCATGATCGGCTTATCAAAGGCGTAGCCTGTGCATGCGTCGCCGTCGAAATGCTCGAAAGTTCGGAAATAACCGGCTAGCGCCGGTCGCCCAAATTCGTTGTTGAACGCCGCAGCGCCGATTGGACCTTCGAGCATGATGCGGCGCGCGCTGGCCAAATGCTGCGGCAAGGAGCGCGCTGACTCCCAGGGCTGTGGCGCATCGGCAAAACGCAAATGCGACACCGAAAAACCGGTCAACCCAGCTTTGGGGCGCGCGCCGCGGCCGGTCGCACCTTCGTCACGGATTTCGCCACCCGCTCCGGTGGCCGCACCCGCGTAGGGCGCGATTGCAGTCGGGTGGTTATGCGTTTCAACCTTAATGGCCAGATGGATCGGCTCAATGTGCGCACGGTATTGCCCATCCGCGTCCGCCAAAAACCGCGCCCCAACGCGGCCGGCGAGCACCGCAGCGTTATCTTTGTAGGCCACCAAAGTGCCTTGCGGTGTGATTACATGGGTGTTTTTGATGTGGCCGAACAAACTGGAGGGCTGAGTTTCGCCATCGAGCGTCCAACTGGCATTGAAGACCTTATGCCTACAGTGCTCCGAATTGGCTTGCGCAAACATCATCAATTCGGCGTCGGTCGCGGCGCGCTCAAGCTGCGCGTAGCGCTTCGCCAGATAATCGATTTCGTCGTCGCTCAGCGCCAATCCCAGCTGCGCATTGGCCTTTGTCAGCGCCGCGACATCGCTGTCGATATGCAGCAGCTCACCCGCAACAGGATGTTGATGCAATTGCGCGAACTGCGCGGGATCGCGAAGCACGCTCTGCGTCATCGGATCGTGCAGCAGGGCCTCAACTTGGCCGACCGCCTGTGGATGGTCAGGCCATTCAGAAAAGGCGTAGCGCAGCAAGCGCTCCACGCGCGCGACTGACAGACCGCAGCGCTGCAAGATGTCGGTCGCCTTGCTGGACCACGGCGAGCGTGTGCCCACCCGCGGTGCGACCCAAATGGAGTTTGCCGCGCAAATGTCGGCTGCCAACTCGCCCCACTGCAAGACTTCAGCCAAGCGCGCGTCGCTGATCGATGGATCGGCGCCGAAAACCACAAAAACTTCGGAAACCGCGGTTAATCTCGCGCCCAAAGCGCGCAGACGCCAGTTGAGCGCTTCAACGCGAAAGGGAGACAGGGCCAGAGCCCCTGGAAACGAGCGGATCGGCATCGGGGCGCGCAGCTAGCGTCAGGGCGGTCGGATCATACGTGGTTGCGGCTACGAGGCGCCTTGCGCAGCCTCGTGCTCTTTTGCTTTTTCGCCAGTAACTTAGGCTAATGCCGAGCGACTTCGCGTCGCGCAGAGCTTACGCGCGCGAAGCCAACTCTAGCCGACTGGCACTATTTGGCTTTGGCTTTATCGCTCGCAGCGACCGCCGCTTCCGCCGCCATCAGACGTTGTTCAAGTTGATCCGGTGTCACATAACCCGGCGCCACATTGCCGTCGGGAAACACCAACGTTGGAGTGCCAGTTACGCCCATTTGCTGGCCCAACTGATACTGCGCTTCGATCGGATTGACGCAGGTCGCATCACCCGGTTCCTCTCCGGCCTTGGCCTTGGTCAATGCGTCTTGTTGATCCTTCGCGCACCACGTAGAGACCGCTTTACGGAAGGAGTCCGAGCCCACCCCGGCGCGCGGAAACATCAAGTACTCGATCTGGATGCCACGATCGTTGTACTCGGCCATGTGTTTATGCAGTTCGCGGCAATATCCGCAGTCAATATCGGTAAATACGGCGACCGAATGTTTCACCTCACCCTTCGGCTTAAAGATAATGCGCTGATTGCTGGGTGCTTTAGCGAGCAATTCGCGGCGTAACTCAGCGCGACGCTGTTCGGTCAAATCGAGCTTTTGGGCGATGTCGAGAATCGTGCCCTGAACCAGGTACTTGCCATCGGCGGTGACGTAGACGATTTGACCCGGCACAGTGACTTCGTACAGCCCATCAATCGGTGCTGCGCGCACTGCTTCAACGCGAATGTCGGCGTTCAGGGACTTCAATGCCGCTTTCACGAGGTCCTCAGGCTTGTCTTGCGCTGCGACGTGCGCACTTGCAAGCATGCCAACGGCCGCCAACCAAAACCCATAACGCATTGTTTTCTCCTGACTGATAGGCGACCGTAAGCGGTCTGATGCCCAAAGACTGTTTATTGCATCTGAAAGTTCCGGCTCAGTTGCAGATTTTTTTAAGGTTGCGGCTGGCACGCGCACAAACGGCTCAACTGGTGACGCTCGGTTGCTGCCCAAGCACCTGGATCAACACCGCCGCAAAGTGACAAACGCTGCCAACCATCACGAAGCCATGCCAGATGGCGTGTGAGAAGCGCAGTCGCTCACTCATATAAAACACCGTGCCCAAGGTGTATGCCACGCCACCCGCCATCAGCCAAGCAAAAGCGCCTTGTGGCAAAGCCGTCATCAAGGGTTCGATTGCCACCACCACTAGCCAGCCCATGACCAGATAGATGCCGGTCGACAACCACCGAAAGCGACCGGTGTAATACAGCTTGAACACGATGCCAGCCAATGCCAAGCCCCAGATCAAGCTAAACAAGGTCCAGCCCCACGGACCACGCAAACTTGTTAAGGTAAACGGCGTGTAAGTGCCGGCGATCAGCACATAAATCATGCAATGGTCGAATACTTTCAGACGCGCCTTGGTTGGTTCGTGGCTGACTGCGTGGTAGAGCGTCGACGCCACATAGAGCAATATCAGCGACACACCGTAAATGGACGCACCAATCACCGCCCATTGGTCGCCATAGATCGACGCCAGCGTAATCAGCACGGCACCCGCAGCCAATGCGAAGACCGCACCCAGGCCATGGGTCAAAGCATTCAGCAATTCCTCCAGCTGCGCGCCGCGCCCAACGGGTTCTGCAGTCGCATCGCTCATGGCCAAGGCCTTGCATGGTTGTTTGACAAGCCTGCGCGTGCCAGGTCGACAGGTCAATCGACGCGCACCTGAAAACTACGCTAGGCTCGCAACAGACAGACGCGCATTGCTACTCAGGCACAATACAGTCAATGCTCGTAAACTCCGCGCCCCGCAATTGGATGTATCGATGGCATGGAACGCATCGAAGGTGATTTTTCGACACCGATCGGTCGAATCGCATTGTTGGCATCGCGATTCAATGATCTGGTCGTGTCGCGATTGATTGAAGGCGCGCGCGACGCTTTGTTGCGCCACGGCGTGGATGACGCAGATCTCACATTGATTCGTGTGCCCGGTGCATTTGAGCTGCCGCTGACCGCCGATAAACTGGCTGCTAGCGGTCGTTATGCCGCCATTGTTGCGCTGGGCTGCGTGATTCGCGGCGATACCGCGCATTTCGACTACGTAGCCGGTGGCGCTTCCAACGGCTTGATGCAGGTGGCGCTTGATCATGGCTTGCCGGTGGGATTTGCTGTGCTCACCGTTGATACGCTAGAACAGGCGCTGGATCGCGCCGGTGGCAAAGCGGGCAACAAAGGCGCAGACGCGGCGCTGGCGATCATCGAACAGCTCAATCTGTTGCAGCACTTGGAGCCCGAACTGTGAAACCCAATCGGCCATTTCCGGAGCGCGCCAGAGCGCGTCGTCGTGCACTGCAGGCGATCTATCAATGGCAGATCGGCGGTGGTCCCATGCATCGGATCATCACGCAGTTCAACGAAGAGCAGGATATGGCGATTGCCGACGGTGCCTATTTTTCCGAGCTGCTGCTGGGTGTCGAAACCCACCTCACTGAGATCGACGCCGCGATCACCCCGTTTGCGGATCGCCGCATCGACGAGATCGACGTGATCGAACGCGCCACTTTGCGTCTGGCGACCTTTGAATTGATGCATCGCTTGGATGTGCCGTATCGGGTGGTGCTCAACGAGGCGATCGATCTGGCCAAGGATTTTGGCAGCGAGGGCGGCCACACCTACGTCAATGGTGTGCTCGACAAACTGGCGCGCCGCATACGCAGCGCCGAGCTACAAGGGCGTTGAACCTAGGTTGAACGCCCTGCCATGACCAGCGAATTCGCCTTCATCGACGCCTTGATCGCGCGGGTGCGGGCGCACGAAGGCGTGGTGCGTGGCATTGGCGATGACGGCGCGATCGTGCGCTTCGCGGCGGGTGAGGAATGTGTGATCAGCACCGATACGCTGGTCGCTGGCGTGCATTTTCCGCTGGATGCCGCGCCCGCGGACATCGGCTACAAATGCGCCGCGGTGAATTTGAGCGATCTGGCGGCGATGGGCGCGACGCCGCGTTTTTGCACGCTGGCGCTGACCATGCCGAGTTTGGATCCTGGTTATGTCGACCCACTGCTGGCCGGGTTGTTTGCCTTGCTGGATAGCCATCAGGTAGCCCTGATTGGCGGCGACACCACGCGCGGGCCGATGTCGCTGACGCTCACCGCCATCGGCAGCGTGCCGGCGGGCAGCGCGCTGCGTCGCGATGGCGCGCGTGCCGGCGATGCCGTGTATGTCAGCGGCACCTTGGGCGATGCGGCGGCCGCGCTAGCGCTGCGCGGCATGCGCAGCGGCTCGTACGACGGTGAACGCAATCTGGCGCGCACCCGACTGCAGCAGCGTCTGGCAAGGCCGACGCCGCGCGTGGCGCTCGGCCTGGCCTTGCGCGGCATTGCCACTGCCTGCATTGATGTTTCCGATGGTTTGGCCGCTGATCTTGGCCATATCTGCCGCGCCAGTGGCCTGGCTGCGGTGCTGGAGGCCGATGCACTGCCGGCATCGCGGGCCTTATTGACCTTGATCGAGGTGCCGGCGCAACGGCTAACCTTGCAGCTAGGCGGTGACGATTACGAATTGTGTTTCAGCGTGCCAGCGCAGTTAGAAGATCAACTAGCCGCCATTGCCAGCGCCACCCATCTGCCGTTAACACGGATCGGCGCGCTAGGCCCTGGTGACGGCGTGCACTTTTTGGACAGCGAAGGTCGCTTAATGACGCCGCCTAGCGCCGGGTTCGAGCATTTCCGATGAGCCGCGACGTGCGTCGCGAAGCGCGCATCGTATTGGCCCACCCGCACGGCTGGATCGCCAGCGGCTTTGGCAGTGGATTATCGCCGTGGGCATCGGGCACCACCGGTTCAGCCGCCGCCGTGATGTTGTTCGTATTGTGTGGCGCGGCTGCCTGGCCCTGGTGGCTGAATCTGTTGGTGGTGGGCAGCACTTTTGCGGTTGGTGTGCTAAGCGCCGGTTGGGTGTGCCGCGCGCTGGACAGCGAAGACGCGTCGGTGATTGTCATTGATGAATGGGTCGGACAATGGCTGACCCTGAGCCTGGGTCTGCTGACCTGGCCGATGACGCATGCTTGGTCGTGGCCGACTTTTCTGGTCTGCGGATTCTTGCTGTTCCGTTTGGCCGATATCGTCAAACCCTGGCCGGCGTCGAAACTGGACCGAGACTTGGGTGGTGGTCTGGGCGCAATGGCCGACGACGCCGTCGCCGGCCTCTACTCGGCGTTGGCATTGATGGCTTTGGGCTGGGCGCTTTAGGTCTTCCGTTTACCTGCGATAGTGCTCATCTGTGTCGGACGAGAGAATCGAAGTGACCCTGTATCGACTTGCGCTGCTGTGCCGCGTCGGCTTTGAGCCCGATCTGATCGAGGAACTGCGCGCTTGGTTTGCTGCCCGTGGCGCCAGTGCGCAAATCGATTCCACCCAAGAAGCGGTGGTGCGTGTCGATGCGGCTAGCCTGGTGCCACGCCTGACTGAGCTGATATTTGCCCGTGATATTTTGCTCGTACACGCTGAACTAAGCGGTCTGAACGTGAAAGATCGGGTCACGCCGATCAGCCATGCGCTGCAGCAGATGGGCCCCTACACCCAGCTGAGTTTGCTTACGCCCGACAGTGAAGCGACCAAACCCCTGGCGCCGCTGGTCAGCGCACTGGAGGCCCGCTTACGGTCTACGGTGTCCGCGGCCGATGCTGCTGGTGTGCAAGCCGCAGTGTGGTTGTTATCCGGCACGCATGCGTTGATCGGTCAGGCTCCAGCGGGTGGTGGCGCGGCGTTTCTGGGTGGCATTCCGCGGCTGAAATTCCCGCGCGATGCACCATCCCGGTCTACCCTCAAACTCGATGAAGCCTTTCAAGTTCTGCTGTCCGACGTGGAGCGCCGCGCGCTGCTGCGCGCCAATGGCAGCGCGGTCGATTTAGGCGCCGCGCCCGGCGGCTGGACCTATCAACTGGTGATGCGCCAGATGCGGGTGACCGCCATCGACAATGCTCGAATGGATGCGCGCCTGATGGAGAGCGGCCGCGTCACCCACCTGCGTGAAGACGGCTTTCGCTATCGGCCGAATAAACCAGTCGATTGGTTGGTCTGCGATATGGTCGAACAACCCGGCCGAGTCGCCGAACTGGTCGCCCGCTGGTTCAACTCGGGTTGGTGTAGCGCCGCGATTTTTAATCTGAAACTGCCGATGAAGCGCCGTTTCGACGCCTGGATGAGCGCCAAAGCCGTGCTCGATCCGCTGCTGAAAAAAGCCTATGTCGTGCGCGCCCGGCAGCTTTATCACGATCGCGAAGAAATCACCGTGGCGGTGCTGCCCAGCGCTTTGGGCGCCCGGCGCGGCGCGGACCAGCAGATTCCCGCCGCGGCCAAGCTGGCCGCGCGCCCCAAAAACATCAGCCTGGCGAGGCCGGCGCCGCGATCTGCGCCACGCGCTGAAGACAAATCCACAGCGCGCAAAAAAGCGGCGCCGAAAGCCAAGGCGGCAGCAACGGTCGGCCGCACAACGCGCGGCGATCAGCGACCTGCAGCGCGCCGCAAAGCGGTGCCCGGTGGACGACGTTGAACGAATTTCAAAAAAGGCAGGCAGATGGGCCGAAAGATTTCCTCGTACCTGCCGGTCTCTTTGGCGACGCGGGCCTCTCGACGGTTGCCAATGTCATCAAGCAGGCATAGCGTTATGCCGCCGATGATCTCGGCTGCGGTAAAGCTGCTCGCGCAGCGCAAACTCGCCCCGACCGGGGCACCATCCATGATCGGAGAAAGACACAATGAGCAATAAAATGATCAAATCGGTTTCCTTGGCCGTAGGTGCAGCGTTCCTGGGTAGCCTGAGCTTCGGCATCAGCGCGGGCAACACTGGCTCGGGCATGCAGGCGACTGATTTGGCGCAGGGCTACATGTTGGTTGGCGACGAAAAGGCCAAAGAAGAAGGCAAGTGCGGCGAAGGCAAGTGTGGCGCTGATAAAGCCAAAGAAGAAGGCAGCTGCGGTGGCGACAAGGCCAAGGAAGAAGGTAAGTGCGGCGAAGGCAAGTGCGGTGCCGACAAGGCCAAGGAAGAAGGCAAGTGCGGCGGCGACAAGGCCAAAGAAGAAGGCAAGTGCGGTGGCGACAAGGCCAAGGAAGAAGGCAAGTGCGGCGGCGACAAGGCCAAGGAAGAAGGCAAGTGCGGCGGCGACAAGGCCAAAGAAGAAGGCAAGTGCGGCGGCGCAGCTTAATCCATTGATTGCTGGGGCAGTATCATGATCAGACCCGACTCGCACAGTGCTGGATTGGGTTTGCGACGCAGCATGCTGACTGAACTCGACAGCGCCTCCGATCTACATGAGACGGTCGATTTTTTTGAGGTTGCCCCAGAAAACTGGCTCGGTGTCGGCGGAAGGATGGGTAAAGCCTTCCGCCGATACACCGAGCGTTTCCCATTTATCGCGCACGGGTTATCCTTGTCTTTGGGCGGGCCAGACCCGCTAGATGAGATTTTTCTGCAGCGCCTCAAGGGCTTTTTGGAACTACATGGCATCGCTTTGTATAGCGAGCACTTGAGCTGGTGCAGTGGTGAGGGTCATTTATACGATTTGTTGCCAATTCCCTTTACCGAAGATGCGCTAAAGCACGTCGCTGCGCGCATTTCGCGCACCCAGGACTTATTGGGCCGGCGCATCGCGATCGAAAACGCATCGTTCTACACGCCACTGGCGAGCGATATGTCGGAAATCGAGTTCCTGCTCGAAGTGGTTAGCGCAGCCGATTGCAATATCTTGTTGGACGTCAACAACGTCTACGTGAACAGCGTGAATCACCGCTACGATGCGCGCGCGTTTATCGACCAGATACCCGCGCAGCGTGTCGTTTATCTGCATGTGGCAGGCCATTACAACGAGGCGCCCGATTTAATCGTCGATACCCACGGCGCGGACGTGGTTGATCCGGTTTGGGAACTACTCGCTTACACCTACCAGCGCATGGGTCTTCGAGCGACGCTGTTGGAGCGTGATTTCAATATCCCGCCGCTGCCGCAGTTGCTGACCGAATTAGCAAAGGTGCGCGGTTTGCAGGCGCGTGCTGGCGCTACGCTGTCGCGCGACATGCATGCAGTTCAGCAAGCTGCGCTCTACCCAAGCGACGCTAATGTCGGCGCGGCCTTGGCAAAACGCGCTGCTCATGCGGTCGTTTGAGCTAGTGCAACTGGCGTTGGCGCGCCATCTGCGCGACCCGGAAACGGTCAGCGCGCCCGTTGGGTTGGAAGACCGTCGGCTGCAGATTTATCGAGAATTGCTATTCAACAACATCACGGGATTGCTGGCTGGCAACTTTCCGGTGATACGGCGCTTGTTGTCAGCGCAGGAATGGCACAGTCTGGTGCGACACTTTTACATCGCCCATGTGGCGCATACGCCGTTGTTTCATGAGCTAGGCAGTGAATTTGTCCGTTTTTTGGGTGATCGGCCCGAATACTGGCAAACACGTTGGCCTTTTTTGCACGAATTGGCGCATTACGAGTGGATTGAACTGGCTTTGGATTTGAATGATGGCGAGCTTGAAAGCGTGCAAGTCGATGCAGATTGTGGTGATTTGATCGAAAATGTGCCGGTGCCATCCCCGGTTGCTTGGTTACTCGGCTACCAATATCCAGTCCATTTGATTCGCCCGGAATTCCAACCGCAGGCGCCTAGCGAACTGCCGACGTGCTTATTGATCTATCGCAACCGCGCGGATCGTGTGCAGTTCCAGGCATTAGAGCCGCTGGCCGCGCGCTTGTTGGCGTTGGTGCAAGCAGACAACGGCCTGAGTGGTCGAGATCTTGTGCTGCAGTTGGCCGCAGACAGTGGGCATCCCGATGCCCACGCGCTACTGGCGCCGGCACGCGCGCTGCTGCAAAGCTGGGTGGAGCGCGATGTAATCGTTGGAACGCGAGCGCCCCAAGCCTGACCAATTGACCCAGCTGGCAGGCCGCGCCGGTGCGCGCAAGCCACGCACACCGGCCAATGCCCAGCGCTATCGCCCCAAACTCTGGCGCAAAACCTCACCATCCGGCCGCGCGCAAAGTTCATCGATTAGCGTGATCCAGAATGCGCCGGACTCCAGATCCAGTCCTTGCGCTTCGGCCAAACCATCCAACCAATTGAATAAGGCGGGTGGCAGTTCCAGCCCCAGAAGGCTCAAGCTCAAACGAGCTTGCGCCAGCGCAGCAGCCAACTCGGGTTTGCCAGAAAGCCCGCGCGCCACTATCGGGATCAACTCGCGGCGGCGCAGTTCATCTTCACTTTGGCTACCGCGCACGCCCTCACTTTTGGGAGACGCAGCGCCGGTGAACATCCCAGCAAAATGGTCCACCGTTCGGCGTATTTTGCCCTTCGGCGTGAACGGCGCAGACCTAGTCCTGCTGGCATCTGTCTGGACTGCGGGCATTTGTGTGGGCGTCGGCATTGCGGTTTGCATGGGCGCTGACGTCGGCATTGGCCTTGCCATTGACTGGGTGATGTCTGCGCCGGGCATCTGGAAAGTCGCCGCCTCAGCCTCCGGCACGGCGCCAGCCCAACCGGCCGCCAACATCTGTGGCACGCTGCGCAGAGCCGGGAGTTGATCAAGTTGCTCGGCAGCGCGCTCCAGTACCAAGGTAATGGCGCGGTACTCGGTAATCAACTGATGATCCTAGAAACCTCAGTTGGACGGGGTAGCGTGTGCGGTTATGGGTGTGCAGGCATAAGCGCAATGAGGGTGAAAGCCGGCAAGCTTGCGCCGCATGCGGCGCGCCGGCTTGAACGACTGCAAGCTGTGCTTGCAGGCCGGGGTGAATGGTTGTTCCATTCCAACGAGTTGCAACGCAGCCATGCGCAGCCAGAGCCGTGCAATCTGCCCCGTAGCGGACTCACACTATAGGTGAACTGATCAAAGTGCTGAAAAGTGAAAATAATCATCGCGTTATGGGTGATGGGAAGCGGTCAACTGAGGTTTCTAGGATGATCAATCGAAAAATCCATGCCGTCTGCAGTGGCTTGCATCGCCAATCGATGGGTCACGGAAGCCAGCTGCGCGCGGGCCAGCAAACCGCGCACCTGCCCACTCAAGCTGAACGCATTTTCCACCAGCATATCGACCTGCGGCTGATCGGCAGGTGCCAGGCGACAATCGCCATAACGCGGCGCGAGCGTGGTCGGCAGCGTCAGGCGCACGCGGTCGCCGTTGCAGCTAAGCCACTGCGCCATCACGATGCGCAGCGCCAGCGTCTCGCCGGGTTTTAGATTACCGAGCGCGATATTGGCTAAGCCATCCACGACTCGAATCGAAAAAGCGCTGTGGCCTTCGGCCAGTGCTTGTTCGTAGCGCATTTCCGCCTGTTGTTTGGGCTGCACGAGCCCGCGCAGCTTTTGCCCAGCAATCTCGACCTCGACATCCAGCAGCGCGGCGTCGAGCGGCACCGCCAAGGTGTAGGACACCTCAATCGCTTGGCTTTCGCGATTTTCGTAGCGCTGTTCTAGTCTAATGGTGGCCAGTAGGTCATCGATCGCCAAATGAATGCGAGTGGCGGCCAGCGGTGAGGGTGCGCGCACGATCGCGCACGGCGCGGTTCGACGCGAGGACGTGGTTTCATTCATAAACCGACTTCTGGGTGGGTGTTGCGGTAACGCAGACGCCTGCGTGGGCTTCGAGCAAGGCGCGGATCAGCGCGCGCAACTGCTCAGGGCTGAGCCGCGCCTGGTCTGGTGTGATCACCAGTTCCAAACCTTCGGCCAGGTGGATATGGGTGCGCACTTCAATGGAACCTGGGCTGCGTCGCGGCGCTGGCGCCAGCTCCCCTTCGCTGAGCAGTTCAGCAATGCGCGCCAGCGACAAACCAGCCTCGCTCCAACGCCGGATACGCAACAAAGCGGACAAATGCTCGGCGTCATACCAAGCGCTGCGCGTGCTGCCATGCGGGCGGGCCAACAAACCCTTCTGGATGTAAAAGCGCGCGGTGCGCAGCGGTAAATCCGCGGCGCTGGCGAGTTGCTCCAAGCAAAGGGCTCGTTCGTCAATAACTTGAACTTTTTGCTCGCCGGATTGGGCGCGCTGCCTCGTTGCGAATCGCTTGTGTGGCGCGCCACACCGCGCTCATCGCGCCTCGCATCGCATCCCAATCCG
>Ga0105048_10004399_pt1 | contig 22951 bp, 21 predicted proteins | sample MAT05_FD_78382 | JGI IMG/M metagenome (GOLD analysis project Ga0105048, IMG submission 78382) | Freshwater microbial communities from Lake Fryxell liftoff mats and glacier meltwater in Antarctica - MAT-05 | ecosystem: Environmental > Aquatic > Freshwater > Ice > Liftoff microbial mat | place...
TAACTGCTATAGGTCAATGGAGTGAAGAGGAATAGGATTATTGCAGATTCCGGTACGATATTACTGCGAAAAATTCATTGGAATTGCTATACCAAAAAGGAAATATCCTGAAGTGCGAAAAGAAGTCTGAGGATTTTGGTATAATGCCGAGGAATACAATTGTTCATAACAACCGAGAGAAACGAAGATTGGTTCGTTACACTTGTCCTTTCGATATTAAACTTGTAGACGCGAAAATTACTCATGAACATTTTGAAGCAACTGCTATTCCATTTTTGATAATAGAAAGAGACGAAGTGTATATCAAGCGCTTTTTCAAAGAACCAATGTTGACCTTCAGTACTCAATTTAATTTCATGAAACTGGTAGGCAACGCTATATGTGTTCCTTATTCCAATTGGTCCTTTTGGTACGATCCTGAATTAGTAAAAAAGGTTGAAGAACTTACAGCAATAAAAAAGTATTCGGAAGCAATGGCAATGACTTTGGGTCAAGACGCCGAATGAAATGTTTCGACCTAAAGTCGATAATATCTAAGAAGCTTTGACAAAAGGAAAAACGGAATGCATTCCGGTAGCTTCCTTACAACACTGCTCTTAAAGAGTAAGATAATATTTTAATGGCCTAATTATTACCCAATTCGAAATTGACTACCACCTACCATTTACTCTTTGAGATCGCATTGCGAAAAAAAGGCACGCCCTGAAAGTGGTTGTAAATAGGTTACAATCTGTCGCCATTCATTTGCCAAAAAAATGGTATGAAAAAAATTTTCGCATTTGACATTGAGAACTCCATAGAACAGGCCAGCAATGCATCATTGCATGAACTCTTAATCCTCGAGACCAAATTAAATACGGATGCCGGCCGTCGAGCAACAATTTATTTCATGTCGTTGGACACGCTGAAATCAACTCAATTTATATCTGAATCCCTTGATGATATATTCAATCGATTCGCTTATAAAGGTTATATCAGCTACAACAACATTGATAACTTTTGTAATTCTGTAGTACCCTTTATTGCACTCTCGAAAAGATTTCACAAGAATGGCGATGGACTGAAGGGATTTTATCTAGATTTCGCGCTTCTTAATTTCTTATCGGAAGCCATAGACAGAATTCATCCGAGCGAAAATGAATTGACAAATTTAATTGAAGAAATTCTCAATCAAATCTTGGAAAGTGCTATGGCAGCAGCGAATGATATTATTCAACTTGTCTGTAGTCAATGCTTGCCAATAACTTCAGCGGATGCAATGAGACAAGCCGAGGAAAATCTTCAAATTATGAGAATAGTCAAATACTGTTTTTCTGATAATCCTAAAACTGCACTCCAAGATCTCGCAGGCGAATTGGAAGTCGCAGATGAATTGGACAATAACCTTACCCCATTTATTCAGGCTGAAATTATTCTGAACAATAGATTGCATAATGATAAAGAAGTATTCGAACTCATTAACCAAAATATATCGATGCCCTTGATTCGAAATTTTCAACTTCATACTATTCGTGAAGCCGGAAATATTGATTTGCTAAAACTTGAATTGCGGCAAGCCATAAACCAAAATCAAGATTCTAAAAAAATGTGTATTTTCTCGCTGCTCAGACAGTGGCGAGAGGAGCTTCTAGCGTTATGTCAAAATCATCAAGATAAAGATGAGGCGAAAATCATTGTTGAAGAATTATTAATAGAACATGGATATCAAACCATTCACTTGAGTGCATTGATGCAGCTTTATCCAGAATCTGAACATGACAAAATTCTCAACGGTCTTTGTAACAAAGTGAATGTGAATTCCTGCAGTGGAAAACAATTCTTAGCAGATATCCTTTGTCACTTATATCGGATTCCACAACTCACCGAGATGCTCATAAAATCTGATGATTTTGAGTTTATGATGAAATATGATCATTTAATGAAGGGCAAAGACAAACTTGATATCCTTGATTTTTATAAGTCCAAGGTTGCATATTTCACAAGAAATTTAGGTGCACACAATGCGTATCAGAATATTTGTGGTCTGCTTAATAGACTAATTATTCTGGGTGATAACATTTTTGTTAAAGAACAGATTCTCACTATGAGAATTGAGCATTCCAGAAAATCGTCCTTGATGTCAGGATTGAATTCTGTAGCCTCAAATCTGAAGGAATGATGGATTGAATAAGTGAATAATGATTATACAAAATAGATTGTCAACTTTCGCTGATAGCCTCATTACACAATTTGAATGTAGTTACGGCATTACCATAGCATTTTATTTTTGAGTCTTTTGGACCAATGAATAGATATTAAAAGTATAATTTAACTTCGGTTCGATTGCGGGATTTTTTGAGAGCCGAAAATAGAAATGTCCTAATGCAACTGATAAGATTTCCGAGGCACTTCCTCGGAAATTGGAATCAATCCTATCAAACCGATAATGTGGTTTTTTAGTGAAAAAACAAATGAAATCATGATGCTTATTCTTTTATGTTTCGTTTCGATCTTATCATAGTATAGAACAGAAAGTTGAACAAATCTTACCCTCCATTCCTCACAAACTCCACTTCCGGCAACACAATCCTTATCTCATTATCAGTATCGACCTTGGTCCAATACACTATAAAATGGACCTTGGACTTTTTGAGTTCATAGCCTTTCTCTTTTAGTTTTGAAACATGTTCTGTAAATCTCTTGCTAAATCTGAGAATAGACTTTCCCAGTAAGTTGGAGCAACCGACAACGGTTATGGTTAAATTATCACCGCTGTTTAGCTTTATAAGTTCACACTGTGTATTCATAAAATAATCAAGATGAAGATCCGAAAAACTCAATTGCTCCATCAATATTCCTGGTGCTTCATAATTTGTACCGCCTTCAACTCTTATCACTCCATCCACATCAATAGCATTCAAATAAGGTTGAATCAAATGAATGGTCAGATTGCTCTTCGCACTTGTCATACCTACATACAACTGTCGTTTTGCTTTATCATCCGGAATTTTAAAATCTTCTAATAGTAGAAAGACATTGTCAAACTCTTTTCCTTTGGCTTTGTGAATTGTAGAAACGAAAATAGTTTCTCCATTTTCGTGTAAAAATCCTCGAGTTTTGATTCGAAAATAAAAGACTCCAAGTCGGATACATACTTCTTCGACGGATTTATTTCTTCAAATTTCGTTAGGAAATTCATACATACTTCTAAAGCCACAGCATTCGAAAATCTTACTGAAAGCGATTTTTTAATCTTATTCCACAGTTCATCGTGAATGATTGTTAGATGCTCTTCGGATTTTACTGCCTTAAGAAAAAAGCGAATCTCAAAAAGATCATTCAGATTAAATCCGTCATTTGTCTGAGCAAGTTTGGCCTTTAAACCCGATTTGACTAATAAGCCAGTCAAGGTCATCGCCTGCTCATTGGTTGTGGTCAGAGCACATGTTGTACCAATAAGACCAGTAGCAAGAATTTCATTCACTACAAGTGTAATCAATTTTTTACCCGCATAGTGAACAATTTTTAACCCCATTGTCATTCTGCTGGGCGACAATAGAAGTCTCTTTCAGCCTATGACTAATACTTTCAGCAAAAACATTCGTGAATTCTACCAAATTGCGTTTGCTTCGATAATTTTCGATTAGCTCATATTTTTTGGCCTGACGTTCAGTTATAAATTGCTCCATATATTTCGAATTCGAACCTCTGAATTCATAAATGTTCAGATCATCATCTCCAACTGATATTACCCGCATTTCTTCATTCAAATCCATTAACAAACTAATCAATTCGTATTCATCTTGATTGATATCTTACGCTTCGTCTATTACCAAAAAAGTTTTAGTAATCCGACTTACTTCTCCTTTTTTTATCTTATCTATAGTCAATTTCAAAATTTCGTTTGACTTCTTTAAATTCCCCACTTTACCAAGAAGATCGAAGCAATATGAAAGGAATGTTCTGATTTCAATATAATATGCCGCATTGCCGATCAGCTCTAAGAGTCTTTTCTTGAATTCAGTTGCCGCAGCTCGTGAAAATGTCACCATGAGCAATTGCTCGTGTTTCCACATCCTCCATCAACAACAAGGACGCTAGTTTATGCACAAGAACCTTAGTCTTTCCGCTTCCGGGACCAGCAGCCAAAACGGCATATTTCGATTGATTGTCTTTAATTACATCTAATTGCCTCGGAGAAAGTGTGCCGAATAATTGTCTGAATTTCGCCGGAGTAACATTGCGCTTGATTTCATTCTGACCATTTCCCAGAAAATACCTATTCAAAAAAGAAGAGTAATTTAACTGAAAGTAATCGTCCACAAATTGAAGAACACCTTTATAATCACTCTCCATTTTTTTTGCATATTCGCCAACGATTTGTATTTGCTGCACTTTGTTCTCATAAAACTGATTCAACTTTTGGTAATCTTTATTTTTGTAAGCAATCTTATTGTTCTCCTCAAGTCGCTCCAGCGTAAGTTTATTGTACAAGCTCATAAAACCACCTTCAATCTTTATAGCTTCAATTCTTGACAAATAAAATAATGCATCTTCCACATCCTCTATTGTTGTTTCCTTTTTGAAAAATTCGAGTTTTCTTTCTTACTCAGACTTCAATTCATGTAATGAAAACTCAACCAATTTCTCCATTTTATCCGCATCTGCTGACTGTAAACTACCAACCATTTTTTCATATAAAAACTCCACGATGAACTTGGCCAACTCTCGGCGTTTTAACAATCGGTCTTTAAAATAGTCTGAACTCTGAGTAAGAATAATTACCAAATGATCTTGCATCCGAGGATGATTATTCCGTTTTATCCAATTCTTAATTGCCCAGAAATTAAGTACTGTCTTTATCTTACTTGGACTTACACCGGAACATCCGTTTGCTTCTGCATCTTCATTTAACCTCTTAACGTAATATGTGACTTCATCCTCTGATAATTGAGGCAAAAGGAAATCTTCAATTTTTATAAATGTCTCAAGAATTTCTAATGTTTTGTTAGTTTTTTCACCTTTCTTAATAAATCCTGTGAGGTCTTTCATATCAGCCAATATGCCTTCTTCCCTAAGTAAGACTATGACATGAATGACATCCTCTTTTCCAATTCCCAAATGATCAGAGATGTAGTCAACTCGAGTCTCCGTTTTATCTTCCTGTGATTGTTTTCTGCTTTTACCCGAGAATAGCTTTTTAATAATCCTGACTGCTTTTTCCTTTTGCTTTTCATCAAATTTGTTGGACGCAAGAATCTTCTCAATTGCTTTTTGAGCTGTTTTTGACAATATACTATTGGCAAAAACGCGTGGCATGTTTTGTCCTCTCTTCAAATAACCTGCTTCTTCCAGCGCTGAAATAGCGGTTGACACCCGTGTTTTAATTTCGCCAACAGTGTCATCCCATCCCGCCTTACGTGCGATTTCGAGCGCAGAGTTCGATACCTTTAATCTGAATCTTGTGAGGTCTTTAATGGCTTTCCAAACCTGTTGTATTTCTTTGATGCCCAACTTTGTTTGATTCAACAAAATAAAATGTTTACTCAAATCCTCTTCGTTGTGAAGAACATAACATTCTGCCGTAATATTCTCATCACGCGCCGCTCTTCCTGCCTCTTGAACATAGTTTTCTAGTGAGTCCGAAATTACATCGTGAATAACAAGACCAACGTCCTTCTTATCCACAACCATTCCAAATGCAGAAGTAGCAACAATTATTTGTACATCTCCGGCAATGAAAGCATTTTGATTTTCAATTTTTTCCTTTACGTCCATTTTACCATGAAAAGCTTTTGCATTAAAGCCGTCTTTGGAAAGTTTTTCTGAAAGCACCTTGGCCTTTCTCGTTCTTGAGACATACACAATTGCTGGGCATTCATTCGCTTCCAACAAATCTCTGAGCGAGTTGTATTTCTCGTCTTCATCTTGGTTCTCGAAGACGGTGTAATGCAGGTTTGTTCGAGATGACCTTGAACGAAATATTTCTAAATCTATCGACAGCTTCTTTCAGAAATAATCACGAATATCTTCTATGACCTTTTGTTTCGCAGTAGCCGTGAAACATGAATCCGGAATGCCATCGGTTAAGTTTTTCTTCTCTTGAATTGACTTAATAAAATCGCCGATGTATAAATAGTCAACACGGAAATCTTGTCCCCATGACGAAAAACAATGGGCTTCATCAATTACAAAACGAACAACATTTCGACCAAGAATAAGACGTTCAATTGACTTTGACCTCAATGACTCTGGTGATATGTATAGCATCTAAGCGGACCCATTCTCTGCCCTTTCGAATGATTTTGCTCTCTCTATTGGATCAAACAATCCATTGATGGTTACAGCCTCGGTGATGTTAATCTTTTCAAGATTATCCACATGATCCATCATCAACGATTGAAGCGGTGAAATCACAATAGTCAATCCCTTGGCACTTTCACCACTCATCAATGCCGGAACCTGGAAAGTAATGGATTTTCCGCCACCAGTGGGAAAAACAGCTAAAAGGGATTTATTGTCTATGGCAGCCTTAACGGCATTTTCCTGTAACGGCTCTCCACCGTATGTTCTGAAAGCATCAAAACCAAAAAACTTTTTAAGCCCTCTCCCAACATCCAACATTTGATTGCAATACTCACAACCACGCATGCAAGATTTGTTACGAAGCAAAAACATAATTCTCTGTACTGCAGGAAAATTCTTCAATACCCATGGCGGGGTGATGGAATATCTGTTTCGACAATTGATTAATGCAAGCGCATAAGCCAACTCAATGGGATGCTCTGAAATAAATTCAGAGAGCAATTATTCTGAACAAATTTCATTTTGAAATTTTTGCCGAATTAAATCTTCAACCCTTACAATTGTATTGTATCCAATAAATGAAACGAAAGCACAAAACTCAGACTCGGAATGAAGAAGTAAATAATAAATCCCCTTCATATAATCATCAAGTGGACTAAAAAGCTGCCACCTCATCATCCAAGAGTTGCTTCGCTTTAATGGCATCATTCAACGGATTATTGGAGTCTTCGGTTTGTAACTTATCATCCTTCAAAAGCGCGTGATATGGTCTCGATGGAAAAAGCAATGGTGAAAGAAATAATGTATCAATAGCATTTTCCTTCTTAATCTGAGCACTGGCAATTGCTTCTCCTAAATAAGTGAGATCATGCCGAATTATGTTATGGCCACAGATAAATTCTACACCCTGAATAAAATCAGATAGCCCAGTTAATGGATTCGCATGAAAGGTCGCACCATTATCTCCGACACTTCCTCTGTCAAGTATTCAATTACTTTCAGGGCTCACCTCTGAGTCAATAAACACAATTGCTTTCATACTTGGCCGATCAGAAAGATAGGGTTCATCATATTTTCCCAATCAATTAGAGATATCATTAATGCTTCTAGCATAGGGCTAATGCAATAAAATGAGGCATGATGAAGTAATACGGAAACACCAAATTGCCATATATACCAACTATGTTATTTAAACATTTTCGACTGAGTATTAGAATTAAAAGGGAGTTAAGTATGCAATTGACAAGGAGTTCACTTAGATTTATCGCTTATAAATAATCTAAAATGTCAATTTAGGTCGATACGTATTCTAAATTAATCTGTAATTATTGGAATCGGTACGTTTGTCCGGACACATGGGCAGACTTAAACTGCCTTGAGCAGGTGTCGATCACTCAAAGGTATTACACTGAACAACCCTATCGGTCTACAGGATATTATTGCGGATCAAAGATTGCTCAACTTCAATATCAATTGCCATGATGCCCAATCAGAATCAATTTAGACAAATCATCTTCGCCAACTCGATAACAACCACATCTTCCAATTTCACCTTCATGTCCAATAATCTATCCATCTCCTTGAAATTGTTGTATGAAGATCGTCGACTGCTAAATGTCTCCCACACCAACCTATTCCAACCGCCAATCATTTCAACAGTTGCCGTTGGTATTTCATCTGCCGCCAAAACAGGGATAACAATTGCTTTTTCAGGAAAATTAATTTGTCGTGAAGGACTTGTGCTTTCTCCAACCCGATAAGAAATCGAACTATTAAAACAATTTTGATAAATATTGCCCACTTTGGTCGCATTATACTGGGCTTTAAACAATGTGGTTCGATGTGAAACTTGACAATAGGCAGAAAGTAATGCTCTCCGACCTTTGATAATATTGTTGAGCTCCAGACACAAAAATGTTTGCTGGCCGTAAAATAACACCAATGTTACTTATAAAATGGTCCAAACCATTTTATGAGTTACAGTGGTAAATGCCGTTATGATTGATGTTTAGTAAAATATAGATAAACGGGATTGGCCTAATACATAAATCCAAACGGTATAATATGAAATCGATCGAGACCTCGTTCCACTTGGTGTATTTATCATTTTTGCGCCTTGATGGAAACATCAATTCCCGCGCTATCAAATAATACTCAACATCTTTAAATATTGATGGATTTTCAATCCATTTTAAGGTGAGTCGACCTTGTAATGCCAATTCCTTAGCATGTTTCATATTCGAAAGAAGCAATTTCAATTTCTTTACTATGAAGAAACCATTCACTTCAAATAAACTTATTTTCGGAATTGTCCTAAATTCTAAATCTGCTACAAACTCAATTAACACAAAAGTTCCGCAATGGGGTGTTCGTTTAATTTATATATGTCAACAAACCAAGAATATTCTGATAAAACGAATCCCCTCAATCTTGACCTATTTTAGGGGAGTTTACACTATTAATCAATTTTCACCCGTTTCAAAACTTCCTGCACCTTCAATAAATCGCTCTCCGAATTTCGGATGATTTTATTTTGATCATCATAATTGAACATATCAAATGAAATTTCGATTAGCTGAATTCCATTCTTGGGAAGCTCTGTTGCTCTTCTTTTATCATATTTAAGACGTTGTTCGCCCCTGCTCACTCCACTTACAGTTTTAATTTCTGGCTCATCTAAAATCTCTATGGATTCTGTGTGTTGCGCTTCTTTATACTCTATGACCAAATTAAGGCTTGAGTAATATGCATCCACAGGTAATTTAGTTCTTGATACTCTATCATTATGCAAATCACCCAAGAGGAAGTCAAATCTCTTTTGTCGCTCTGCAGTTTCTCCTAAAACTGAATCACACAAATCGAGGATATATTTTCCATCGCTCAACAAACGTGATTGATTTGCCAATTCTTTTTTGCCCAAAACTTTTTCGCTTTTGTAAAGAGTGCTTGGAGCTGGTTCATTTTTGGGAATAAAATACCAATATGTATGCCCATCCTTTCGCTCAGCGTGCACATAAGGAATCAGTTCTAATTGATTTTTAAGATCCAGCTCTCTTAAAATATCACGGATAGGTTTGCCATTTTTATTATCTTTCGTGAAAACTCCTGCTTTGATAAATGCAGGCATCAAATCCTTCACAGGAACTATTTTAATTTCACTGTCCTTGCTGAAGAAGGATTCGATTGCTTCATTGATGCTTTTAATTTTTAATTCGTCCATCATAATTTCTTTTTTTTATCAAACTACATTAACCTCATTATCCCAGAACATAAATTTTGCGCAATCACAAATTTTAAATTGTCAGACATCTCTTATTTCATGCGCAATTTCCGACAAATCTAATTTCTCTTTCTGAAATTTTACTCAATCGAAGTAATTTCCGCACTATCTATCCTCTTGGCTAGATCAATCATCCTATTGATCTCCTTGTTTTTAGTGTTTTTATATAGTTCAAAAATGAATGTCTCCCACACCATCTTATTCCAACCACCAATCATTTCAGTAGAAGGTACTGGTATTTCAACTTTCTCCAAAACAGGAATAACAATTGCTTTTTCAGGAAAATTGAATTGTCGCGATAGACTTGTGCTTTCCTTTACTCTATAAGAAACCGATCTATCAAAACAATTTTGATAAATATTGCCCATTTTGGTCGGATTATACTGGACTTTAAACAATGTAGTTCGATGCGAAACCTGACAATAGGCAGAACGTAATGCTCTCCGACTTTTGATAATATTCTTGAGCTCCAGACACAAAAATGTTTACTCGCCATCAAATAATATGAAATCGATCGAGAACTCGTTCCACTTGGTATATTTATCATTTATGCGCCTCGATGGCAACATCAGTTCCCATGAATCCAGATAAAACTCAACATCTTTAAATATTAAAGGACGTTCAATCCATTTTCAAGGTGAGTTGGTCTTGTAATTCCCATTCGTTGGAGTGTTGCATAATCGAAAATAATGAATATCACAGCTCGGGAGAGTAGCAATTACACGATTCGGCAATGCAAAAAGATTATTTTGATGCTCTAAATATAACCCAACCGCCACAGTACCTAATTACTGAACTATTTATTTTTTTCTATTTTTACTATCAAATCTTTCTATTACTAATTTTTAAATTCAGCCTTCCAGAAACTATTGTCAATTTCTTCCAACCATTTTGGTTTGCATTGCTCCATTTTTTTAAGAATATTATCACGCTTTTAGAATTATCGAAAACTTGATTTCAAAATCACTTTATTAATAGAACTATCATTTAATATCGGCTTAATTCTGCTTGTCTTGCCATGAGTCTTCTCTCCGATACGATGGCAATATGTTTCGCCATAATCCCAATTACTATAAACTTCCCATTCCTTATATGCATTGTAAGTATATGGACGCTCAGGATTATATGTGATTTCTACTCCTGTTTTAATGCAGTATCCTTTCTTTGGTTCTATGTTGCCCTTTGTATTCGGTGACTTGGATTCCGTTGATTTTCTAATCGGCATGTCCTTTTCACGCATGGATTCTTTTGAGGTTCCAGGTAATATTTCACCCGAAAAGTCAGCCAATTTTTTATATGACTGAATATTCCTTTTCGCATCTCTACCATAGAGGTCTTTAGTCAAAGCCAAATTTAGACAGTTCTCCTCGAAGTTAGTAGAACCTAAATAATTTTACAATTCAGAGGTGACATCAGGAACCATCACATATACATTACTGCCTCCGAAGTCTACAGTTGTTGTTTTATAGTATTTATGTGAAGGTAGGGCGTAAGTTCTTGTCTGACCTTGCGCAACAAATTGAGTAAGCTGGCAAATACAAAAAATAAAAATCCTTTTCATCATTTAAAATTTAGTTATAAAAGTATGTAATATTTTTATTGGGAATGACTTATAAAAGCTCGAACCCGTTTGAAATACTTCTGAGCAACTTTTCTAAAGTATCACTCAAGGCACGCTTATACATATCGAATGATGCAGGTACGGTATGAATTCAACGATCCTTTTTTATTCATTTATATCTAAATATGAACTATAATGATTTGGAGAATTTGCTCAAAAATCATGAAGCTGAAAAATTTAAATGCTTGAATAAGAATGACCAAAATCAAACTTGAATAATCTGCACCTTCCCAACATAATGGGTTGTACAAATAATCGATTTAAGAAATGCACTTACCGCCGATTTTAAAGTCTAGTTGTTTACGTATTTCTTTTTCATTGAACAAAATTTTTAACTTATTGCATTGAGATAAAATTTCGGACACGCAAATGCACCCTATTAGTTTGCAACTCAAGTAATCGCTTCTAAATTGATGTATAATTTTCAGTGCTAACCTTTTATTACGGATTTATTGTAAAGCAACTCAGTCCAAATCATATTTACTTTGATTTTTTTGCATTTATTCTTGCGAGGACAAAAAATTTGTTTACTTTTGCCGCTCTTATTTTAATAAACACGTTAAGAGTGTTCAACGTTTTAGTGATCTTTTAATCACGAATTATAAGTAGCGATGTGAATCGGTCGGGTAGTTCAGTTGGTTAGAATACGTGCCTGTCACGCACGGGGTCGCGGGTTCGAGTCCCGTCCCGACCGCCAACCAGTAAAAAAAGCCTTCAGAGATGAAGGCTTTTTTAATGCTATTAATATTTGGTGTTTCTCAATACAACTTCTGCCTCTTTATCAAATATTGCATCAACACCGCGTTAAAGCCTTCATTAATATCTGCTTCTACAAAATCAACTTTGTACTGACCACAACGTAATTTTAGCGATTGTCTGAATTCTGACATTCGTTTTATATATGTTTCGCGGATATCGGCTGGATTTACCTTGATTTCTTCGCCGGATTCGAGGTCGGTGAAGGTGTATGGACGGTTTTCGAAGTTGAAATCAATTTCCGATTTTTTATCGACTACATGAAATAGAATGACCTCATGTTTGTTGTGACGCATGTGTTGCAGCGCACTAAAAAGTTCGTCGGACTTGGTCGAATTGTCCATCATATCACTGAAGAGTATGATCATCGAGCGCTGATGAACTTTTTCTGCTACTTCGTGCAAAGCATCGGTTACAAAACTCTGTTTGCCCGAGGTGTTTGATACGGTGTCGAGCAGCTTTTCCAATTCAGAATACAGATAATTGTGATGCGCTCCAGATGCACTGTTTTTGGTGTGGAGATAGACTTCATTCGAAAACAAAGTCACTCCTACTGCATCACGTTGACGTTTTAGCAACTCTATCAATGCGGCTGTTGAATAAATGGAATATTTTAGTTTGTTAAACTGGTCCCCATCCGGATCCACACCGGCCGGATAATACATCGATGATGAGGTATCAATTAATATTTGACATCTCAGATTCGTCTCCTCCTCATAGCGCTTCACAAACAACTTATCCGTGCGTCCGTAAAGCTTCCAGTCTATGTGCCTAGTGCTTTCACCAGAATTGTACATCCGATGCTCCGCAAACTCTACCGAAAATCCATGAAACGGACTCTTGTGTAATCCCGTTATAAATCCTTCTACAGCTTGACTGGCCAACAATTCTAGTCTTCCTAGTCCTTGAAGTTTTTTTCTATCTATGTTGATTGGCATACCGCAAAGTTAGGAGTTAGAATTAAGAATAATGAGTTATGAATTGTAAAATTATAAGTTATGAAATATGAGTTATGAATTATCAGTAATTGGCTATTTATGAACTCATTGACAAAAATTTCTATTAAGACTGAAAAAAACATTAGGATTAAGCATTTCCTCCAAACTATATTGCTAATTGGCAAATCCCTTCATCCACGCAATTCCTCGTTTGCACATTTCCTTACTTGCAAATTTGCAAAATTTTCCGATCTCTTAAATTTCCTCACTTGCACATTTGCTAATTATTTCATTTACTATTTCCCAATTAGATAATTGTTATACCTGAACATACCGTTTTGTTCAAAAATAATTTCTGTACAATCGGAACGAACCAAAAGATGGTCAAACGAAATATCTGCCCAATCGGTTTCCGAGCCTTTGGAGTGGATGCGATAATTCCAGCCGGGTTCTACTTCGAATGGGACTTCTACCAAAAGACTATCTTGAAACTGAAAATGCGAAGTCGCAACATGTGTGCGTCCAACCCACAAAACAGAATCTCCTTTGTAACGCTCCACTATTAGGGCCGTTGTTAGTGCATTAGGATCGGTAAAATATAACCATGCTGACGCTATCCACGCCTTGCTATATTTAAGGCTATCGCCTGGTATTGTGTCCAAAATGATAAATGGAATAGTGGTCCCAGATTTTTTACCTCCTACTTCTTTCTCAAATGAGTTATAGTGAAAATACGAATGTGAATTTTGATTATTTGAATCTTGAGCCCTTTGTTTTACTGATGCTTTTATGCTTTCGTATGCTGCTTTCTGATCTCTGAACGTGAATACTTCACCATATTGCTCTACAAATAATTTTTCGGCTCTCGTCATTTCACCTTCACTTTGAATCACAAACACCTGCATGTTTTCATCGACTTGACTCCATATATTTTTCACAAAAAAATCGGGTGCAATTATTTGTATAAGTGACTGACTTTCTGTTAATGAAACTCTTGGATTTACATTGGCCAGCATAGGTAAACCGCTATGAAATGACAACGTATGGGCATCGCGTTTGGATTCGTGTGAGCCTTCAAATAAATAATAATCCGATCCATAATGAAAATATGGCATAGGCAACAAAGCCACAGCTCCATTCTGTTTTAATGCCTCAAGTTTTGAGAGTTGTTCTTTATCTTTTATTGTAAGATACGTTGAATTGTACATGTTGTGTTCTTCGCTCATAAGTCCGGCAATCTCGCGTTGACCAACAATACCTTCGGTAAAAAAGAGACCAGCAGCAACTATGATAACTATATTATCTATGTTCTTGTTTGCGCCTGTTCTGAACATCCACCGATCAAGCAATACAAAAGCAAAAACAGTAAGGGTATAATACAATATCCAAGCAAAACGGCCGGGAGCCCGAAATTGCTCAATGTATGGAATGATGTCTAACCACGCTTCATGCCCCTGTTTGAAAGGAAATCCACAAGCGAAGAGTGCAACAATTGATGCAGCAAAAAGTAGAAAAATCCATTGTTTATTCTGACTTAAAAAAGCAAAAAAACTTTTTACATAAAAAGTAATCGATATGAATAGAATAAGCATTGTTGCTAGTCCAATATAAGACCATCCTTCCCAATTTTGTTTGGGGTCTTTTATTCCTTGACTAATGATATGTTGAAATGGCTCATGATTGGGAACAAAAAGACATTCGTAACTACTGCTGTACTGCAGATAACCTTTGGCATCCGGTGGTCTGTTCTGATGTATATCAGTCAGTTTAATAAAAGCTAAATACACAATTAGCGGTAATAAAGTCATACTTACAACATTCAATATCCAGCGTATTTTGAGACTTCTTTTCAACAAAAGATAAATACCTTCGACCAAAAAATTTGCCCCGGCTAGCAGTCCTAAAGCAAACCCGAGATAAGGATGTATCAACCAAACTACCAAACAATAAAGCACATACACCAACGTCCATTTTTGTTTGTTGTCATGTCTAAACTTAAAAATAAAAATCAATCCGAGAGGAATAACCCATGCATAACTTAGAGCCAAGTGTCCAATAAATCTATAAATCTGTGGATTAAGCCAATTGATACAAAGAGCACCAAGAATGCATAGCGATATTCTCACTCCGTGCAACCGGAGCAATTCATATAAGATTAAACTTGTGAGTGGAATACTAAAGAGCATCAACAAATTCAACAAACCAACAGGGTAATCTTGTACCCAAGGTATCCAACCCAACGTCAATGAAACGATCGGATGACCATCCGTGTAACACACATGTTCGCCAAATGGATAGTTATTGCCGGTAAACTTTAGCCACGAATCATCATGTTTTACATGATAAACAAAAGTGTAATAATTCTTTAGACCATCTCCTCTACCTGAAAATACATAATCGTCAGGATGAAACAATATCTCACTGTGCAACGATAAAAGCCAAACAAGGGCTAAAGCTAATGTTATCCAGCGACCAGACCATTTATTTAACCTAAGTCCGAAGATAGAATCATTGGGCATAACATGCGTGTTGGTGACGATAAAAGATTTAGAACTAATGGCAAATATCCAATTATGATAATCAAGAATAGAGATTGGCTCAAGGCTAAGAAACGTTTCGAATTAAATCTTTACAAACTTAAATACACCTCACTATTCTTAAATATTTAAATTATTAAATATTAAAATCTTACATATCGTAAGTTATTGTTCCAAAAAGGGATACCTGTAATCTCTCGGAGTAACAAAGGTCTCTTTGATGGTGCGAGGAGAAACCCAACGAAGTAGATTTAGATAACTTCCCGCTTTATCATTGGTCCCACTGCCCCTTGCTCCGCCAAATGGCTGTTGACCTACAACAGCTCCCGTTGGTTTGTCATTGATATAAAAATTACCTGCAGCATTTTCAAGAATACGAACGGCCTCATCAATTGCATAACGATCTCGACTGAGAACAGCTCCAGTGAGCGCGTATTCGCTGGTTTCGTTTACAAGGTAAAGTATGTCGGCCCAATTGTCGTCTTCGTAAACAAAAACAGTTAGAACAGGTCCGAAAATTTCTTCGCACATTGTTCTAAATTTAGGATTGGTTGTTACCACAACAGTGGGTTCGATGAAATAACCAACTGAATCATCGGTTCCACCACCCACAATGATCTCTGCATCTTTCTGCTCTTTGATAAAATCAATAAATGATTTGATTTTATCAAAAGCTTTTTTATCAATAACCGCGTTGATGAAGTTAGAAAAGTCTTCAGGACTTCCCATTCTAAATGACTTCACATCACTAACTAATTTATCTTTTACCGCAGGCCACAATGATTTTGGAATGTAAGAACGACTTGCTGCACTGCATTTTTGTCCTTGATATTCAAATGCGCCTCTACTCAAAGCAGTGGCTACTTCATGAGCATTTGCGCTAGGGTGAGCTACAACAAAATCTTTACCTCCGGTTTCCCCTACTATGCGCGGATATGTTTTATAGATGTCGATGTTGTTGCCAATCTCTTTCCACAGTTTTTTAAAAACTGAGGTACTTCCTGTAAAATGTATTCCTGCAAAATCAGGATGACTAAATATTACATTTCCAATGGTTCCTCCATCTACAGTAACCATATTGATTACTCCATCAGGTAGCCCTGCTTCATAAAATATTTCCATAATAACTTGAGCGCTGTAGACCTGCGTGTTCGATGGCTTCCAAACAACTACATTACCCATCATTGCGGCAGACGCAGGTAAGTTTCCGCTAATTGCAGTAAAATTGAAAGGTGTTAACGCAAATACAAACCCTTCCAGTGGCCGATACTCAAGTCGATTCCAAATTCCGGGTGAAGAAACAGGTTGATCATCATAAATCTGCTGCATAAACGCAACATTAAATCTCAAAAAGTCTATCAATTCACAAGCTGAATCTATCTCTGCTTGATATGCATTTTTGCTTTGTCCAAGCATTGTTGCCGCGTTCATTTTCATTCTGTAAGGACCAGCCAACAACTCCGCTGCTTTTAAAAAGATAGCTGCGCGATGCTCCCATGGAGTGGATACCCATTTCTGCCTAGCATCCATTGCCGCATTGATAGCCATAGTGACATGTTCGGCAGTTCCAACACTGTAAGTTCCGAGCACTTTTTTATGATCGTGCGGTGGAGACATCTTTTTTCTTTCTATTGTAAATATTCTTTCAGAACCTATGTAAAGTGGCACCTCAACCTCTGGACCGCTGTACATCTCTTTGTATGTTTTCAGTAGTTCTTCTCTCTCGATGCTTCCTTTCGTATAAGACTTTACCGGCTCATTGATAGGCATTGGTACTTTGTAAATTCCTTTAGGCATAGGTGTGTTTTTATTTCTAAATTTTGAAATTCAAAAGTAATGAGTTTTCCATCGGTAAAGCGAAACGAATGTTACACCAAAAGCATTTATTGATTGGTGCAAAGGACTCATTAATAAATGGCTTTGGTAATGCAGTAACTACATTCAAATAGTTCTATGAAGCAAAACCGATATTATACCAATGTGCTTATAAAATGGGACAAACCATTTTATGAGTTATAGTAGTAAATGCCGTTGTGATTGATGTTTAAAGCAATGCAGAGAAATGGAATTGGACTAACCTATAAATCCAAAATGCATTGGACTATAGCGAATGTGTATACTGTGATGTACCAGTGTGATTGTAATATTCGATCAAAAAATAAAGTCAAACAGTGATAAATGTCCTTGTGACTTTGTCCTTTGGAATAGAATAAAAAGATGTTTTACTGCATGTAACGTGTCAACTGCATCACTCTCAATTTCTAGTATATCTGACAGCCTACAAATTCAATTTACACGGCCATTCCGATTAAGACTTCTCATACCTAAGCATACACCATTCATTTCGTACTGCTCTATTTTGGAGTTGCCAGCCAAAGGATACCGCTAAGGTGTTGACCTCTTCAAAGTCTGTGTTGTAAAAACCTGAGAATAAGATTTGACCTCGGACATTGAGTACTTCATTGTATTCGCCCATATCGCGCGTTAGAATGTTACGATTAATATTTGCCAGTATGATATCGTAAGACGAGCGCTCTGCCAGTAATTCTGATCCACCTTTGAATGCATTAATCTTTGCATGATTTAGATCAATATTCTCTGCAATATTTTCAAAAGCCCAATCATCAATATCGATTGCGTCAATTTCAGATGCTTTGAGTTTATAGGCAAGAATTGCCAAAATGCCCGTTCCAGAGCCCATATCCAACAACCTTTTGCCTTCTACATTGATCTTCAACATCTCTGCAAGTACTAGATAAGTAGTGTCATGGTGGCCGGTGCCAAACGACATTTTTGGCTCAATGAGGATATTAAAATCAAGTATTGGATCTTCACTGTGAAATGGAGCCCTTATTCGAATGCGACCATCAACCTCGATAGGATCAAAATTTTTCTCCCATTCGGTATTCCAGTTTTCGTCTTTAATAAACTCGTGGTGCACTGAATAATAATCAGCCACACTAGTTGCCATCAAATCTATGGTCAAAGACTCGTTAAATTCGGCTTCCTGAATAAATGCCTCTACTCCACTTTCAGTTTCAACAAAACTCTCATAGCCGCGCTCTGCCAACTCTGCAACCAATATTTCGCGAGCTGGTAAAATAGGTTCTAACTTAAATATCGATTTGTAATAATTCATCCTGCAGACGCAATTATTTGTGCAAAATCTTTAGCCTTGAGCGATGCACCTCCTACGAGACCGCCATCAACATCTTTGCATGCAAAAAGCTCCATACTATTTGCAGCATTAACACTTCCTCCGTAAAGTATAGAAACGTTTTGAGCCACACCTTCTCCAGCATGCAATCCAAGTTGCTCACGGATAAATGCATGCATCTCTTGAGCTTCTTCGCTGCTAGCTGTTACGCCCGTGCCTATTGCCCAAACTGGTTCGTATGCCATTATTATTTTTTCCAATTCAGCTCCATGTAAATGAAATAGAGATTGTTCCATTTGTCTCAATACTGTGATAAAGTGTTTGTTGTTTTTGCGCTCTTCGAGCAACTCACCGATGCAAAATATTGGTGTTACGCCATTGCGAACACAGGTATCCACTTTCTTTTTTAGAAGCTCATTCGATTCATCAAAATATTGTCTTCGTTCGCTATGACCTATGATGCAATATTGAACGTTCATTGACTTCAACATTGCTGCACTTATCTCACCTGTAAATGCACCATAATCGTGATGGCTGCAATTTTGAGCTGCTACTTCGCAAGTAAGCGTCTTCATCATTTTAAGATTAGCAAGATATAATGATGGCGGTGCAATTATAACCTTGACTTCTTTAGAGAAATCAGGTTGATACTCAGTAATAGACAAAGCCAATTCCATGGCCTCATCAATGTTTTTATTCATCTTCCAGTTACCAGCTACAATCTTTTGACGCATGATTTAAAAATTTATTTTGTTAGAGACCGCGAAGGTACATTGAGATGATGGATGGTGGTTGATGGATGATGGACGATGAAGATTAATTTGTAATCCATAATCTATTTCTAATGATTCCCATCTTAACACTGCCATCAAAAACTCACTTACCTTGACAACACGATATGACCAACAAAATCATGCGGCAGACCGACAGAATCTCGAATATTAATAATGTAATTGTAAGTGCCATCAGATGCAAAATGTTCACCTCCGTGCACTTCTCCAAGCCAAGGCAAATTCAAATCGTTGGATTCAAATATCAAATCGCCCCAACGACTGAAAATTTTCAAGTTGTAAGCTGTAAGTCCAGCGGATATGGGCAGCCAAATATCATTCACGTTGTCTCCATTTGGCGTAAATGAATTGGGGGCGTACAATACATATCCTTCCACTATGACTGTTCCTGATACGCTTGCGGCGCACCCAATATCATTGATAACATATTGCGTGATTGTTTGAATGCCTGTTCCCTGCAAAGTATAATCAAAATCACAGGCATTAACAACTCCTCCATTACTTATAAAATAATTACATTCGACAGAGCCAATACTTAGATCATAAATAGAAATATCTGGACTCAAAATGTTTACTATTTGAGGAGTAATAGAAAAACCCGGGGTTGGAATTGGAAATACCAGCACAGCATCCTCTACAATCCAAGTTTGTGTTTCAACACAACCGTTAATTGTAGTTGCAGTTACTGTCAAATCGTAAAATCCAGGAGTATCAAGTATGACAATAAGCGAAGAACTGTTTCCTGCGACTTCATTGCCTCCGTTGGAAATGCTCCATTGATAAAAAACTGGAGATTCAGCTTGAGCACTTGCACTTAACAATACATCAAGGGGCGGGCAACCATCTGATTTTGACCAATCAAACGTCACTTCAAAATTATCTGCAACCCAAACATCATCTGTGTATGAGACTTCACAACCATTTTCCGCAATAGTAAGTGTGATAGGATAAATTGAAGGTTGGCTAAAAGTTACATTTTGAGGGTTTTGAATTGAGGATTGGATGGGAAATGCTGGTTCACCAAAACTCCAAGTGTAAACTGCATCATCCGTTGTTGCACCCACGGCAATAAAGTCAAAACTATTACCTTCGAAACACTGTGATGGTTGTGGCGGAAAAAATGGATCCAAAAAACCATAAATATAAACTTCAGTTGTGGCGCTGTCGCTACAACTGAAGGGCGCTGTTACAAGAAGTTTTATCTCAAATAAACCGGTATCGGGAAAGGTAACTGTAGGCGTTTGGATGGTTGTAGAGGCTGTTCCATTAAATCCAAAATTCCAAAAATATTGTTGGGCATTTTGAGAGTTATTTTGAAATGTGTATTCAAATCCTTGACAAAATGCAATTTGAGTTTCAATATCCGCAACCGGATCAGGAGGATTATTAACAGTCTCTTGATCACTTTCAACACATCCATTGTCTGTGACTGTGAAATTAACACTCATCTCAGTGGCCTCCGGATTCATTCTAATATTCTGAGGACTCCACAAATTGCTGAATTGAGGAATAGATCCAATGCCAAAATCCCATTGAATAGTTGGTGAATTTCCAACCATCGCAACTGCCGAAAAATCATAATGATCACTATTATTTATACATTCATAATCGCCAACGGTAATAGTAGGATTGATAGTAGATAATGATGAATATTGCGTTGTAACCGTGTCTGCACAAGGCCATCCCGGATTAGCTATGAGTGTAACAGTGTATGTTCCATTGCTGGGAAAAGAAAAAATTGGTGATGTCAAAGAGCTAGTATCAGTTGTAAGAGACTCTACACCGAAATCCCAAAAATAGAAACTAGAATTTGTGGAATTATTTTCAAATTGAACAGGTGCTCCCGCACAAACTTGTGGCAATTCAGGAATAGACGCAATGATATTTGGATCACAGATGGTCACATTAAACTGAAAATCTCTATTGGTAGTATTAATCAAAACGCCATCACGATATTCACTGACACAAACACCGAGAACATATTGTCCTAATTGAATGGCTGTGCCGGTCATAAAACCTGTATTAGAATCAATAGAAAATGCAGGATTACTATCGATTGGATAAGACGACGAGTAACCTACATCAAACAACACTGGTGTAAATGGCGGCCCAAATGGTGGAGCTGGTGCTGGAAAATCGGGAGTGCCTCCTAAAAAGGGAGTGCATAATTCATAAACTAACTCATCACCATCGACGTCGGTTGCGCTGTGGTCGAAAAAGAATTCTGCATTTGCGCAAAGAGCCACAGGTGGAAAATTGGTAAACTGCGCTGAGCTGTTATTACCAACAACTTCACTGCCTGTAATCTGTGTGGTGAAAGTTGCTCCGGCATCGCTTGGTGCAATTAGATTTACAATCGAAGGATTTCGGCAGCACCGCTGATAAACCAACGTGTAGCCTCCAGCAATTGGAGGTAAGTTTATTATTCCTGTATAAACTGCTCTTTGCACACAAACATTCGGAGGAAGCACAAAACATGGATTCTCAAGTTCAACAGGCACAAAATCAATAACTGCATCAAAAAGTGGTAGCGCAAAAGTGCCATCTACCAACTGCCCATTCGATGTTCTGTAAATCCCTACGCTTGCATTGGGATCAAAACCTGTTCCGAGGACATTCGTTGGGCCACAATCGCGGTAGACTTTAAGAATAATTTCGTAGTTAGAATTACTTAGGTGGTTATAATATATTTCACCTCCAACGACATGTGTTGCGAGAGCATGCTGAATTAACAAAATCATACATGCAACCAAAGCGGCAACTATGTATGTGATTTTTTTAATCGAAGTTAACATATCGAAACAAAATATACTGTAGGATTAATCAGACACCAAGGATAACAATTAATTTGTCCATTTGGTTGTCTGTCATGCTATTTTTCGTTTAAACATACATTAATAATTACACTTGCAATAACTATTTTGAAATTAAATCCAATCAATAGGTGTCTTTCCATGAAGAATCAAAAATTCATTTGTCAGTGAAAAATGATGATTCCCAAAAAAACCATTATGAGCGGCCAACGGAGAAGGATGAGCCGATTTTAAAATTAAGTGCTTATGAGAATCAATGAACTTGCCTTTTTTTTGTGCGTAATTTCCCCATAAAATAAAAACAACATTTGAATGACCCTCATTGATCTTTCGAATCACAGAATCTGTGAATCTCTCCCACCCTTTTTTTTGATGTGAACCCGCCTCGTCAGCCTCCACAGTTAAAGTGGAATTTAGCAACAATACACCTTGTTGGGCCCAACTTTCGAGGCTTCCAGAGCCAATAAAATCTTTGCCAAGATCATTCTTAATCTCTTTTAAAATATTTCGAAGTGATGGTGGAATTTTTACTCCCTCAGGAACCGAAAAACACAAACCATCTGCCTGCCCAACACCGTGATAAGGATCTTGTCCGAGAATTACAACTTTAATCTTTTCGAAAGAGCATAAATCAAATGCCCGAAAAATCTTATTCAATTCGGGATAACATTGATTTTGAGTATATTCTTTTATTACAAAAAGCTTTAACTCTTTGAAATACAAATCCTCTATCTCTTCTGATAGCAAATCTAGCCAAGTATGTTCGGACATTA
>Ga0105048_10004400_pt1 | contig 22950 bp, 27 predicted proteins | sample MAT05_FD_78382 | JGI IMG/M metagenome (GOLD analysis project Ga0105048, IMG submission 78382) | Freshwater microbial communities from Lake Fryxell liftoff mats and glacier meltwater in Antarctica - MAT-05 | ecosystem: Environmental > Aquatic > Freshwater > Ice > Liftoff microbial mat | place...
GCGCAGGGCACCCTCAATTCAAAAGCGCCAATCGTCCAGATCCCTGATTTCTTCCGTGTCGAAAAACAAGCGCAGCGGCGCAGTCGAAAATTTGCGATGATCCGCCGCAATGTGATCGCGGATGGCCGTCACCCATCCCGCGGGAAACGCCTCCGGAATGGGTTGGTTCTCCCGTCGCGCGTACGAAATGAAAACGTCGTATTCCGTCTGATCGTTTGACACGTCGTTACCGGAAGGGAGGGGGAGGATCGTTGTCGTATCAGTATTGCGTCCTGCACGCTACGAACTGCAGCTGAGCATCGAACAGCCCGCCTTGTTGCGCGCCCACTCCGGACGCCGAGCGGCGAAGTGTGCGAATTCCGGTTGCTCATCGTAGGGCCGGCGCATTACGTCGAGCAGCGTGCTCACCAACCCTGCGTCGCCATCCGTGGCCGCGTCGATAGCCTGCTGTGCGAGATAGTTGCGCAACACGTACCGCGGGTTCACTGCATGCATCGCCGCACGGCGCTGGACTGCCGTCCGTCCGTCCTGCTGTACGAGCGCATGCCAGCCCCGCGTCCACGCGTTCAACGCCGCCGTGTTCGTCAGGCGCTTCTCGTCGTCGTAGAACACATCGCCAAACGCCGCTATCACGTCGTCGGGAAGCGTGTCACCAAACTCGCCGAGTGCACGGAAGAACAGCGTGAAGTCAATCGCAGCGGCGTTGAGTAACGCATAACCCTCGCGCACCAGCAGCAGCTGGTCCTCACCAGCCTGCACAAAGCCGAACTTCGCAAAATTCATACCCTCGTACTCGGTCCGGAACAGGCGCATGAAGCGGTCAAGTCCCTGCTGCAGCGGCGCCTTTGTATCGAACAGCGGCGCGAGCGCCTCGGCCAGTCGCACGAGATTCCATTGCGCGATGGCGGGCTGCTGGCCAAACCGGTAGCGACGTCCCCCGGCATCGGTAGTGTTGGGCGTCCACATGGGGTCGTAATCGTCAAGCCAGCCGTACGGGCCGTAGTCAATCGTGAGTCCGAGAATCGACATGTTGTCGGTGTTCATGACACCGTGCACGAAGCCCACGCGCATCCATCCAACGATCATGCGTGCCGTGCGCTCGCACACTTCCATGAACCATGCGGCCCGGCGGTCGTCCACCGTCTCGTGTAATGCCGGCAAGTGCGGGAAGTCACGTTCGATGGTGAAGTCCGTGAGTTGCGCGAGCAGTGCGACGTCCTCGCGCGACGCGAGAATCTCGAAATTACCAAAGCGGATGAACGAGGGCGCAACGCGGCAGACAATGGCGCCCGGTTCGAGCTCGGGGTTGCCGTTATAGAACATGTCGCGTACTACCCCGTCGCCGGTCGTGACCACGCACAGCGCGCGCGTGGTGGGCACGCCCAGGTGATGCATCGCTTCGCTGCACAGGAATTCGCGGATGGACGAGCGCAGCACCGCGCGTCCATCGGCCGTGCGCGAGTATGGCGTGGGCCCTGCGCCCTTGAGCTGCAATTCCCAGCGCTGACCGGCGGCGTTGACTGTTTCGCCAAGGGTGATGGCGCGGCCGTCGCCGAGTTGTCCGGCCCAGTTGCCGAACTGATGGCCGCCGTAGCAGGCCGCGTACGGTTGCATGCCCGGAAGCAGCGCGTTGCCGGCAAACACGCGGGCGAATTCCGGCGCCGCCACCTCCGCATCGGACAGGCCGATCAGCGCGGCGACTTCGCTTGCGTGTGCGAGCAGGCGTGGCGCCGCGACGGGGGTGGGAGCCGCGGCGCTCCACATGGCGCCCGGGGTCTGACGGCGGCGGGGCGACAGTTCGCGCTCGCCGGGGAGTTCGGAGACGAAGCGGTTGTCGAAGCGGAGGGCATGCATCACTCAAAGTAGCCTGCCTGGGCCGATTTTTGCCCGTTCAGGCTGTTGCGGAATGACAAGGATACTTTACATTGTGACAAGCACGCTTGCAGCGCCTCGGTTGTCCTGCCTAAGTTTCCTCTCTGGAGATACACGTGTCCGATGCCATGTCGCGCGAAGACCGCTGGGCCGATGTCCGTCACTCGGCACGCCCGCGATCGTTCCTGTGGGCGTTTCTGATTATTGGATTGTTTACTGCGGCCTACCTGCAGCTGGCGCACCCGCTGACCGCCCCGCTCCGTGCGGTCTGGCTCGCGGTGGGCGTGTGTGCGGCCGCGGCGCAGGTGTGGCGCATGACCACCGACGCACGGGGGCGTGATGAGTTGCAGGCGAGCTTCATTCGTGACGGTCACCGTGCCGGGTTCATAGTGGCGGTGTTCGGAGCGCTTTGTCTCATCCTCACCAATCAGGCCATCGGGCTGCCCGTCGCAGCATTCGCGCATTCAGGAGAGGCCAACGCGTCGGCGAACGTTGCAGCGAATGAGGTGTCGGCATCGCCGGCGCCGTACGTCAAGCTCGAACCCAGCCTGCTTCTTGGTACGCTGATACTTCCCCTGCTCGGCTCGGGCGTGGGTTTTATCTGGTCATCTCGCAAGCGCACGGGTCGGTGAAGAATCGGTTGCGCGTGTTGCGCGCAGAGCGGCGCTGGTCGCAGGCCGATCTCGCGGAGCGGCTCAGCGTATCACGGCAGACCGTCTATGCGATCGAGAACGGGCGCTACGATCCGTCGCTGCCGTTGGCGTTTGCGATTGCGCGGGAGTTCGGGACGACGATCGAGACGGTGTTCGAGTATGAAGGTGCGGGGGAGTGATTGGTACTCGGTCGCAAGTTGCATCGAGGTCGATCTGGAAAGTCGGCAGGCCGATGTAGGTTGGTGTGCTCGAGAACGGGCTGATCACGCCGCGCGTGATTCGCTCAATTTCGGTGGAGCGGTTCGTGAAGATGCCGAAGTCGTTGTACCTGCGACGAACCAGCAACTCATCAAACGCCGAACGCTGCAAAGCTTCCCTCACGGCGCACCCGAGACGGATGAACGTCAACACGCTGGCCGCCGGAGTGCCGGCACTCGTCGACACACCTGTTGATGTTTCGAAGCCAGAGGAGCCGAAGCCGAAGCGCAGGCTGACCGGGCGCGCGAGCGTATGGTAGGCGATACGCGCAGTCCACGAAACAGTGGCGGTGGCGATGGTCGGGGCCGACACCGCTCGGCTTCGGTGGCGTGTGTTGGGCCCGCTATCGGGCCCATCAGGATCACGTTACGTAGTCGGGGCCCAAGCCTTCGATGTTGTGCGATCGTGGGGGCTGCGGAATGCAAACCGCTCTGTCTGCGGGGATCGCTCAAGTGCGGCTGACAACACGCCACGGTCAACTTCATCCCAATGCGAACAAACACTATCGCCTCTGCGCTGTTGTGCACGACACTGGCCATACCGTCCGCTCGCGCGGTGTCAAAATTCGCGCCGCTTAAAAAACTGGGCGCACTAAACGCACATTTGCCGAACCGTTCACGCATTTGGGCGGTGTCCGTGAGCAGAGTGATGGCCGAGTGGTGGTGCTTGACGAGTACGACCAGCGCATTCTGCATCTGGATTTTCGTGCGGCAACCGCCACACCGTTTGAGCGCAGCGGACAAGGGCCCGGCGAGTATATGTTGCCGCACCGACTCGTGGCGCTGGCTGGCGATACGACACTGGCCGGGGATATGAGTGGCGGCGGGCGTGCCGGGGTAATCACACCCAAAGGTGTATCGGGCACGCCGCTTCGTTCGGTTGGAAATGATGCCGGGAAGCCGTTGTTCCTGCGTCCAGAGCTGCATGCCGACGCGCGTGGACGTATCTACGAATTGGTCAGTCGTATCACCATGGAAGGCGACCGCCGCATGCAGTCCATGCGTAATGGCGTGCGACGTCTCGATCGCACCACGGGGCGTGCCGATACCATTGGGATGGTAAGCCGCAGGCTGGTTTCGTCGCTCGTGAAGCCGAAACCCGCCAACTCAAAATTTGAGGCACCGGCATCTGGCGCTCTGCGCTCCGGCGGACCGCCGCCGCCGTTTTCCAGTGCAGCAGCGTAGGCCATAGCACTTGGTGGCCGCATTGCGGTGGTTTTCCCCAATCCGTATTGCGTAACATTCTACGAAACCGACGGCAAGGTGGTGGGCTCCGGCCATGTCGTACTCTTCAGTTCCGCTCACGTCCGCTCTCAAAGAGGAGTGGCGCGTTCGGGCGCAGCGACCCGTGCTCACGATTACGTACACCGCAGCCGGTATGGCGGGCGGCACCAGCAAACCCCGCTTCACCGAACCGGAAAAGGGGCCCGATGTGCTGCCGCCGTTCATTCTTCGCGCAACGGTACTGTTCGCGCCGGACGGTAAGTTGTGGGTGGAGCGCACAACAATGGCGGGATCGCCACAAACGTTCGATGTGTTTGATCGCACCGGGAGCGTTGCATCGCGCGTGGTCATGCCGCGTAATACCCCCTTGGTGGGTCTGGGACTACGCAGCGTCTACGTGGTGCTGGTTGACGATGATGATTGGAACATCTGCAGCGTTTTGCGATGCCATGACGAATCAGCTTACGATCAATTGGCTCTCATTGCCCCTTCTGTTTTCCGGGATCGCGTCGACGCGGCAGCGCGGGATTCGGCAATTGTCTGAGATCGTCACGATCTTTTTTGCGCCCGCTCGCCCGTTTATTGGCCCGCAGCGCTACGAGCCCAATGACAGGTAGCGCTTCGCCCTCGATGTCCACGTGCAATGCTTGCGCCTGCGCGTCGTCGAAACTCACGCCTGAGATGCTGGCGAGGAGATCGATACGCATCGGCGGTTGCCCGAACGCTGTCACCGAGTCTGGTGCCTCCAGATGCGCCCGGTCGAGCACCACCGGCGGTGCGCCAAACGCTGCGAGCGCGGCGAGCAGTCGGACGACATTCTCCGGTGTGCGGCGGTAAAAAAAGTCGATATCCGTCGTCGCCCGCACATGACCGTACAGCCCAACGGCATAACCGCCGACCAGCAGGTAGTCCACGCGGTGCGCATTCAACGCATGGATGAAATCGCGAAAATCCTCGGGGAACGCGGCATGCCGAACATCATTCGTTCGGCCTTGCCCGTCGGGCGTCACTTTGCTTTCTGCGCCGGTGCATGCTGCAGCGCCATCGAAAGCCGGGAAGCGCTCGCCACTGCGGCCAAGCGCGCCGCTGCTCCCGCCGGCGGTGTGGGCGCGTCGTGTGCCGCAAGCGTGGACTGCTCTCCGACCCACGTCCGGCGGCGGCGCGCCGCGCGTTCCGACCGACCACGATCCTCATCCGTTGGCAGCGGCGCGCCTGACGGCGTCACTGTCACCTCCATGAGTTGCAGGAGCCGCAACGCCGTCTCAAGCGAGACGTTGGGACGCTTCCCTTGCTCAAACTCGCTGATGAGCCGGGGGCTCACGCCGCTCTGTGCCGCAAGCGCGGCGATGGAAACCCGCCGTGCTTGACGTGCGTCGCGTAGAGCAGCCGCAAGGATGGTGACATCTGATCGCGTCGAAACCATCCTCGAAATCTAAAGCGGGCGGGTCCCCATTTCAATCCCTTTATGTAATGACGACTATTCTGTGAGTCTTGTGATCGCTCAGCCGCCACGCGGTGGCGCAGCATATTGCAGCAACCGTTGCGCACAAAACTGTTCACTGTTCCAGAGGGGGCCAGGACGTGGTCGCGAAGTCGGGCGGAGAAACAACCAACTCAAAAGATCGGTCCTGGTTGGGGCCTTTTTCCCGGTACGTCGCCATTGGTGACAGCACGACCGAAGGCCTCGACGATCCCGACGGTGCTGGCGGATTTCGCGGGTGGGCCAATCGGTTCGCCGAACTCATCGCAGCACAGCAGGACCGCACCAACGGTCCCCAATTGTTGTATGCCAATCTCGCCGTACGCGGTCTCAAGACACGCGGTATTCTCGAGAGTCAGCTCGAACGCGCCCTGGCGATGCGTCCCGACGTCTCTACCGTCGTTTCGGGCACGAATGATGTGCTGCGTCCAAAGTTTGACATCAATGCCTATCAGCGTGACGTTGAGCGAATGCAACGCGCGTTAATTGAACAAGGCGCCACGGTGCTGACGTTCACACTGCCGGACTTGTCGTCCGTGAACCCAACCGCGCGTATTGCACGAGCACGCGTAGCGCGCATGAACGAAGCACTACGCGACGTTGCTCAGTCGACGGGTGCCATTGTGGTCGATCTCGCGCGCGTGAACATTGCGAATGACATGCGGCTCTGGAGTGCCGATCGGTTGCATGCGAACTCGCTGGGGCATGCCCGCATTGCCGCGGCGTTGGCGCACGCGGTGCAGCTTCCCGGCAGCGATGCTTCGTGGGCAACGCCGCTCAGTGACGAACCGCTCCGTTCGGCGGCCCTTCGATGGGCGACGCACCTGCGCTGGACTGGAGACTATCTCGTACCGTGGCTGGGCCGACGGCTGCAGGGGCGTTCCTCGAGCGATGGGGTGACGTGCAAACGGCCGGAGTTGTCGCCGGTGACAACTGTCGTGGAATAACGGGCAGCGGCACAGCGCGAAGGCGCGCACTGTGCCACGTGTAGCGTCATCGGATTTTCTGCGAGCTCGGGCGCCACTCGGATTGCAAGGGTATCAGGGCTGCTTGACCGAGAAGGTATGACGGATGATGCGGTTGGAATCTCCAGAGCGTAGCGGTCTGGGATCGAGGTCAGCACGCACGACCGCCAGCAATGTTTGCGCCGCATGAATTGTATGTACGATTGGCCGGTACGCTGGAGCTGGCAACCGTCGCATTTGCTGCATCGCTTCTTCGTCACGTGGCTTGTAGTAGTCGCCCCACGCATCGATGTATGCTTCCTTCATTGTCGCTCCAACCTGGACTGGTGGGATCGGCAGATCGATTGTTGTAGACTTGCTGCCAGCCTGCAGGTAGAGAGCACGACCGCGGTCGAGAGAACTCACAATGGTCGACGGCGGCAGGAATGCATAAGTCGGAAACTGATGAAATGCGGGCCGTATAACCACCTCCCATCCGGCACCGCGGGTCAGGCGGGCTGTCGGTGTGGTGTCCTACCACAGTGCAACTTAGACACCAGTTTGTCAAAACCTGCCCTGGACCACCGGCTTGTCCGACGTAAAATCGTAGTCCGACTTCCCAAAGCAGCCTGCAGGGACCGAGCCCCCAACCAGGCTTGCGAACTTGTCACCCTTTCCGCGCCGCCAACACCCCCCGCACATCATTCAGCGACACTCCAATTGCTCTGAGTGCCACCAGCGTGTGATACACGACATCCGCACCTTCTTCCGCACCGCGCTCCGCATCGGCATCGGCACACGCCGTCGCCAACTCCACCGCCTCCTCGCCCAACTTCTTGATGCGCAAATTGCGATCGAGCAACAACCGCTGTGTATAACTCGGCGTATGCGACGCGCCACTCTGCATGACGGCTTTCTCCTCCGCCGTCATACGCGCACGCTCGGCAATGGTCGCATCCAATTCCCCAATGGCATCCGCACCTAGCGCGGTATCACCAAAACACGAAATCGCGCCCGTGTGACACGCCGGCCCCGCGGGATGCACGCGCGCCAACACCGCATCGCCATCACAATCCGCACTGAGCGACACCACGCGCTGCACGTTGCCGCTGGTCGCCCCCTTGTGCCACAAGCCGCGCGAACGCGACGTGTAATACATCTCGCCCGACTTGAGGGTGTGCTCCATCGCCTCGCGATTGGCGTGCGCCACCATCAACACCACACCGGTCACGGCATCCTGTGTGACCACCGTGACCAAGCCGTTCGACTTGCTGAAGTCAAGCGTGTCAATATCCAGCAGTACGACGTCCCGTGAACCCGTCATGAAATGGCTCCGAGCAAACTGGTAGACACTTCGGTGGAATCACACAACAGGTGCCGCACCTTCGCCGACAACGCAGCATTCGTGGCAATCACATCGCCGCCAAACGCGGTGCGCACGTTGCGCCACGAGGTAAACACACCACCTGCTTCTTCGATAATGGGCTGTAACGCCGCCGCATCCCACGGATTCATGCGATTGTCCGCCATAATCTCGGCACGCCCGGTAGCCACCAGCAAATAGCCGTAACAGTCCCCCCACGTGCGCACCACGGCCGCCTGCGCCGCCATGGAGCGCCACCGCGCGCCACGCCCCGGCTCCTCTGCAAACCGTTCACTGGTCGTGAGGGCTGTAGCATGTTTGAGCGCTGAAACCGAACTCACCGACGCGCGCGAGCCGTTCCACCAACATCCCTCACCTGGCGCCGCGACCACCAGCTCGTTGACTACCGGATAACACGCAGCGCCCGCGAGCACGGTCTCCCCTTCGCAACAGGCCACCAGCGTTCCCCACAACGGCACACCGCGCACAAACGCCTTGGTGCCGTCAATGGGATCGAGAATCCAGCGACGTTTGGCGCCCACGTTGTGTTCGGGAAACTCTTCTCCCAGAATGCCGTCATTCGGAAAACGTTGTTGCAGCCAATCACGCGCGGCCAACTCTGCATTGCGATCGGCCATGGTGACGGGCGAGCCGTCTCCTTTGGTTTCGACCGCCACTGACGTTTGATACAAACGCACGGCCACCGCCGCGGCATACTGCGCAAGTTCGCCGGCGGCCTCAAGCAACGTCGACTGTCGTTCGTGATTGCTCATGAAACGGATGTGCTCCCGCTGCTCTGTGTGTTCACGGCCATGCCCGCAATATGTTCATGCGCCAGCACCTGCGACCTCCCGCACCTCAAGACCCGCGCCCCGCATGTGTTGTTTCAGAGCGCCAACCGTCGTCACACCGTCATGCAGAATGCCCGCCACCAACACAGCATCCGCGTGTCCGGTTTGGACCGCATCCACCAAATGTTGGGCATGTCCCGCGCCACCGGACGCGATAACCGGCACCACCACTGCATCAGCGACCGCACGCGTGAGCTCTAAATCGTAACCGGTGCGCGCACCGTCGCGATCGATGCTGGTAAGCAGAATTTCTCCCGCTCCGCGCTGGACACACTCCTGCGCCCACGCCACAGCTTCCAGAGGTGTCTGCTCGCGCCCACCTTTTACCCACACGCGCCAGACTCCCTGCTCATCGCGTTTGGCATCGATACTGGCCACGACACACTGTGCGCCAAATCGCTGAGCCGCCTGCGAGAGTACTTCGGGTCGAGCGACGGCGGCGGAGTTGAGCGACACTTTGTCGGCGCCACTGCGCAGGACACGCGCGACGTCGTCGGCCGAACGCACGCCGCCACCAATCGTGAGCGGAATGAACAACCGCTCGGCCGTGCGTCGTGCGACGTCCAGCAGCGTCGCGCGTTCGTCGGCACTGGCGGAGATGTCCAGAAACGTGATTTCGTCCGCGCCTTCGGCTTCATAGTGTTCGGCCAGCACCACGGGATCACCGACATCGCGCAGCCCAACAAAATTCACGCCCTTTACCACCCGTGCGCCCTTTACATCAAGGCACACAATCAGTCGCCGGGTTAACACGGGCTTTTCACTCCGAGCCGATTTCGAGTTGTACCGCACCTTTGGTGCTGAACACGACGCCCGTTTCGTTTAACGCTTCGCGAAGCGCCATGCCCAGTGCCTTGAACGCGGCTTCGACCACGTGGTGGCGATCTTTGCCGCGCAACACGCGAAGGTGCAGGGTGGCACGGGCGTTGTCGGCCAGCGAGCGCATGAAATGTTCGTACAGCGAGGCCGGAAGCGGGCCGCGGTAGTAGGGCCGTCCACCCAAGTCGACCGCGACGTGCACCAACGCATCATCCATGGGAATGGTGCGTTCACCGTAGCGCGCGCACGTGGCCGGTGCGAACGCCTGCAGCGCGGTGCCCAGTGCGATGGCCACATCTTCAATGAGATGGTGGCGCAGGTCGCCCGTGGCCTTCACGTCCAGATCGAACCCTGCGTACCGCGTCAGCGCGACCAACATGTGATCGAGAAAGGGCTCGCCGGTGGAAACGGTGGCCACACCCGTGCCGGCCGTGAGCACAATGCGGATTTTGGTTTCCTTCGATTCGCGCACGACAACGGTCATGATTCGAACTCCTGGGCAACGTGACGGGCGTCAATTGCGCCGGTGTAAAGGGCCATCCCAAGTACCGCACCGGCAAGTCCGCGGTGTTCCAGCGCTCGCAGGTCATCCATCGAACTGACACCACCCGATGCGAACACGGGCCATCGGCTGGCCTCGGCCACATCTTCCATCAATGGGAGGTCTGTGCCACCCAGTTGTCCTTCCTTGTGCACCGCGGTGACCAACAAGCCTGCCAACGGCAGCGCGGAGAGTTCCTCGACAAAATGCACCACGTTGCGCGGCAGCATTTTGGTCCATCCACGTGTGACAATGTTTCGCTCGCGTACGTCGGCTGCGACGATGAGTTGATGCGGAAACTTCCCAGCCATTTCTTCGAGCCAACTTTCTTCTTCGATGGCACGTGTTCCCACCACCACGTATGTCGCGCCATCGTCCAGCAGACGTTCAATCTGATCTTCGGTACGAATGCCCCCACCCACCTGTACCGGAACCGTGCTCTCGTGCAGAATTTCGCGCACCACTTTCATGTTGTTGCCACGCCCTAACGCTGCGTCGAGATCGACCACGTGCAGGCGTTGAAAACCCTGGTTCAACCAATCGCGCGCGACCGATGGCGGGTTGGGCAATCGTACCTTTTCGTTCGCGAATTCGCCGCCCACCAGTTGTACGCAGGCCCCGTCGCGAAGATCAACTGCCGGAATTGCAATCATGTGAGGCTCGAGGGGAGTGAATCGCGATCTGTCGCGTTGCGAACTGCTACTACTTCGTTCAGGAATGCGCGCACAAACAACACGCCGGCGCGGCTGGATTTTTCCGGGTGAAACTGGGCACCCACCGCATGCCCCGAGCGCATCACGGCCGGAAAGCGGTCGCCTTCATGTTCGCTCCAGGCTACGACCTGTGAGAGCGCACTACCGGTTGGACGGCCCACAAATGAATTGGCGTAATACGCCAGCCGCAAGTCGGACTGCGCCAAGAGCGGATCGACCGACCAGGCGTACTCGAGCGCGTTCCAGCCAATTTGTGGAACGCGCGTCGCGCGCAACTGCTCGACTTGTCCGGAAAAGATTCCCAACCCCTGGCCCGGTCCTTCCGTGCTGCCTTCAAACAGGAGTTGCATGCCTAAACAAATGCCCAGGCACGGCAACCCTCGCTGTATGGCATTCCGCATCGCCTCCAATCCCGGCGCCAGGCGTTCGGCAGCCGGCGCAAACGCACCGACGCCCGGCAGAATCAAGGCATCGCCGTCTTGCACCGCGTGAACGGGATTGCTTTCCACGTGTACGGTGGTGTCTGCGGACTCCAGCGCCTTGACGAGCGAATGCAGATTGCCAGCGCCGTAGTCAAAAACCGTTACGCGTAGGGGACGCATATCAGAACTCATGTCTCCTTACGCGCAACGGCCAGTGCCGCGAGGCATCGCTGCATCATGTGCTCCGGACCGACGGTAATGCGCAATGCATCGCCAACAACGGCCAACCCGGCGAACGCCCGCACTGCAATGCCGTTGTTGCGCATGTGCGCGGCCACGGCCAGCGCACTGGGCACTGGCACCATCACGTAATTCGCTTCAGAGGGCAACGGCATAAGCCCCATGGCCTTTAGCGATTCGCGAAGGGCGGTGCGTGCCGCCTGCGCGTCCTTCACGCGGTCCTGCACCCAGGGCAACCCGTTCTTGATGGTCGCGCTCGCCACGCGTTCGGCGATAGCGTTTACCTTGAACGGGCCACTGGCTTTGTCAATTTCAAGCAACAGTTCCGGGCGGCCCACTGCGTAACCAATACGCAGCCCACCCAGTCCGAACGCTTTTGACATGGTGCGGAGCACCAATAATCGCTCGTCCTGAGGCGCACGGGTTGCCCACGACGAGTTCGCAAACTCGGCGTAGGCTTCATCCACAATTACAATCCCGTCGCTTTCGTCCAGAATGCGACGGACGGACGCTTCGGGAATTGGCGTGCCGGTCGGATTGTTCGGCGCGCACAAGTAGATGATACGAGCCTTCGTGGCCAGCAAACCGTCTACGTCAATATTCCAGTCTGGCAGCACGGGCACGCCCACCGGAGTCAGGCCATTCGTGCGTGCGAAGTAGGACGACATCGAAAAGGTCGGATCGGAATACGCCACGACATCACCCGGCTCGGCAAACGCGCGCATGCTGCAGTCGAGGATGTCATCAGAACCACATCCCAGCACAATGGTCGCGGGATTGTTGGTGCCGATGTATTCCGCCAGCTGCGCCAGCAACGGTGAGATGGGTTGCGAGGGGTAGTTGTACAACGCGCGCTCATCGCAGGCCTTCAGGGCTTCAACGGCTGCGGGAGGCGCGCCCCACTGATTGGTGTTTTCGGACAGCTCGACGTCCACCGGTGTCATCAGGGGCACGTAGGGGCGCAGTGTTGCGTATGAATCGCGCGGCAGGCGCGCGATTCCGTCTATCTGTGTTGAGCTCATGATGATTGAGAGTGAGAGGCAACACGCGTACCCCAGTGACGCGCGGCGTTGGCGTGCGCGGGCAGCCCCTCGGCGTCAGCGAACACGGCAACATCGGCGGACAAACTGGCAGCAGCCTCCACACTGACTCGTTGCCACGACGTCCAGCGGATGAAATCCAACGTTGACAATCCCGAGTAACAGCGGGCAAGGCCCGCCGTTGGCAACACGTGGTTGGCACCCGTCATATAGTCTCCAAAGGCGACCGAACTGCTTTCGCCCGCAAAGATCGTCCCGGCTGAACGAAGCTTGGACAGCGCCAGGTGCTGGTCGTCCGAACCGAGCGCCAGCAACAGGTGTTCGGCTGCCCATTCGTTGGCAAACTGGATGGCGGCCTCAAGCGACTGCACGGAGAGCAGCGCACCACGCGATGACAACGCAGAACGTATGACGTCGCTTCGGGCGGCTGACTGCAACACATCCTGAACGGCGTTGGAAATGCGCTCGCATGTCTGCGCTGCGTTCAATCCGGTCACCAGCACAATGACCGCAGCCTGCGGGTCGTGTTCTGCTTGCGCTGCAATCTCGTTGGCCACCACCGTCGCATCTGAAGAATGGTCGGCAATGACCAGCAACTCGCTAGGGCCGGCGGGAGAATCAATGGCCACTTCGCCTACGAGCTGCAACTTGGCTTCTGCGACAAACGCATTACCCGGCCCAACCACCCGATTTACTCGCGGAATGGATTCTGTTCCGCACGCCATGGCCGCAATCGCGCCGGCGCCGCCTACCGCGAAGACACGATCGACCTTGGCCAATGCCGCTGCGGCGAGCACCACTGAGGCCACTTCGCCGGTGGCTGTTGGCGGAGAGCACACAATGACTTCGCCAACTCCGGCCACACGCGCGGGAATGGCGCCCATGAGCAACGAACTCGGATACGCCGCGCGACCGCCCGGCGCGTACACACCGACGCGTGCCAACGGGTCAGGTCGCCGGCCCACCGTGATGCCCGGCTCGGGCGACACTTCCATCGCAACCGGCAGAAATGCGCGGTGCACTGTTTCGATGTTGCGCGCGGCGCGCTCCAATGCAGCGCGGAGCGCAGGGTCCAGCCCGTTGAGCGCCTCGTTCCAGCGTGCGCGCGGCACCTCCAACGCGTTCAGAGTCGCGCCGTCAAACCGCTGGGCCATGTCATACAGCGCACGATCTCCCCGATCCCGAACATCCTGCACCACTGCCGCCGTCAGTGCGCGCACGTTTCCGTCACGCTCACTGGCGCGTGTCATCAGTATGCGGCGTGTTGCCCGGTCGAGAGATTCGAGGGTCCCAAGGCCCAGAAATAAACCAGCGTTGTTGTTCATGGCACCAGACGTTCAATGCGCGTAATGAGAATTCCTTCACCACCAAGTGCGCGCAGTTGAGAGACCGTGCGATACACCGCGGCCGCCGGCACGACGGCATGTACCGCGACAAACGCTCCACCTCCTGCGATATCAATGACTGTCGGCCCATTTAAACCGGGAAGCACCTTCCGCACCTCGGCCAGTGCATCGCGTGGTACATTGGCCATCAGATACCGTTGTCCGCGTGCGCGAATCACTGCCGCTAACGCGGTCACCAATTCGTCGAGCTCTCGCATTCGATCGGCATTGCCGCCTCGTGGGCCTTCCGGCACGGTGATGAGGTGCGCGGTCGATTCAAAAACAGTTGCGACTTCGTGCAGGCCGTTCACGCGCAATGTCGATCCCGTTGATGTGATATCGAGGATGACATCGGCAATTCCCAGGTGCGGTGCAATTTCGGCAGCACCGGACACCGGAACGACCACCGCAGACATTCCGCGTTCGGCAAAAAACTTTGCGGCGATGCGGGGAAACACGGTCGCGACGCGCGTTGGGTTCGGGTTTCGGGCCATTGCTTCCAGGCTTCTCAACTCACCTTCGTCTCGGGCGGCGATGACCAGGCGGCATCGTCCAAAGCCCAGGTCGAGGCGCGAGGTCAGGGAACGCTCGGATTCGGTCACGAGGTCCCAGCCCGTTACCCCTGCGTCAGCTGCACCGTCGGCGACGAATTCGGAAATGTCCTGGGCGCGCACAAAAATGGCTTCGAATTCGCCTCCCAGCGAGGCGGTGAGTGCCCGGTCGCTGGTTGACCGGACTTCCAGTCCGGCGTCATTGAAAAGTGCGCGGGTGTCCTCACTCAGGCGTCCTTTGTTCGGTAGCGCTATTCGGAGCATATCCAGGGGTGCAAGTTGTTGTAAGACAAAGATTTGGCTGTTGGCCAGAAACAAAAAAGCCCGTCCATTGGACGGGCCGGGACCAGCAGTTGGGGAAGGCGGTCGGTTCTAGCGCCGACGCAGCTCACAGCCCAATGCTCCCCGACCCGAATGGCCGTGGCTGAAATGGCTATGATGGTGGTGCGAGTTGGAACGCTGCATAGAGGTTGAGGGTAGCGGGGGTGCCCACTGGACGTCAAGCGTCTGGCGTGTCCAATTGCCGAGGCAATTGCATCTGGGAGAGTTTGTGAATAAATTCACGAGGCTTGCCCTCTTCAGGTTGACGAGGGCGCAAAACAGGAAAGACGCGACGGCACGCGGCAATTACTCGATCGGGCTTGGAGGCCTCTCGAACATGCGGTTTTTAGGAATGGCAGTGGTAACAGGTGCGGCGCTGATGCTTGGCGCGTGCGGCGGAACCAAGGAAGCAACGACGGACTCGACGGCTGGCGCAACTGCGGGCGCCATGGCGCCGGCGGCGGCCATGGCGATGATGCCCATCACGGGCACCACGCACGAAATCCAGATGGTTGGCGACGCCACCACGTACAAGTACGTGCCAGCCGAGATCACGATCAAGGCGGGCGACGGCATCAAGTTCCTCATGGTTAGCGGTGGCCCACACAACGTCGCGTTCGACCCGGCCACGCTTCCGGAAGCCGTGAAGACGCAGTTGATGGCGAACATGACGGAGCAGGTGACGGAATTGTCGGGCAAGTTCCTGATGACGGCCGGCGAATCGTACGTCCTTTCGTTCGCGGGCGTCGCCCCGGGCACGTATGACTTCTTCTGCACGCCGCACCTGGCCATGAACATGAAGGGCAAGGTCACGGTTCAGTAGTCAATGCGGTGACGTACACGTACCGCTGTGTACGTGGCTGCACGGTGGCAAAGGTCGTGGGGGCTGGCGCAAAGCGCTGGCCCCCACGCTTGTTTGAACGGTAACGATGGCGACAAAAACCTTTGCAATTCCGAGTGCGCGACGGGCCGCGTGGATGACCGCCCGTGCCCGCAACGCCGCCAGACGTGGCGGGCTGGTGGCTTCCGTCGGGTTGCTCGCGGTCACGGCGACGTTGCTGCTGCTGGTGTTGCTGCCGCGCGAAGTCAATCGTTCGGTGCGCGCGCGTGTTGATGCGCTGCCTGAACCCGCTGACACCACGATGCTGCTCGCGAACGTGACCGGTGCCTTGGATCGGCTCCGCAACGCCGAAGCAAACCTGCAATCGCTGCGTGTCGCGTACGCCGATCGCGTGGCCAGTGCGACGGCCAACCCAAGTGCCGCGAACGTGTCGGCACCCGAGACGGCGTCCGGCCAAATTGCCGAACCATCTGAAGCGCGCAAAGAGTTGATGCTGCGGGTGGCGCGTGCACGATCCGCGCCGTTAGTCGAGAACTTTCGTGCGGTAGGCGACGCCGACTTCCTGCGCAATGACGCGGCGGTGCGCGTTTTGCTGGATTCGCTCAATGAGGTACATCGCGATCGCGAAGCATACGCCGCGCTGGGCGGGCCAGACGCGCGGTACGCGGCCATGACCGCGCGCCTCACCACGTTGGGTCAACGCCTGCTGCTCATGGCAGAACAACGTTTGACATTCCATCAGGGCCGCACCGCAACCGCGTCGGCACCTCCCGCCGATTCGACAGCCGTTGTCGGGAACGATTCGCTGCCGCAACGCATGGACACCACAATGCTGGCGCAGGGGGTTCCGTTCGCAGGGGACAGCACATTGGATCGGGCGGCGCGCGCGATCATCGATTCGGCCAAGGTCAAGTTGCTGACGGCCGAGCAACTGCTCATGGCGGCGCGTGAAACGAATGCGAGCATTACACGCGAGCGGCAACGTGCGGTAGCAGGCGCCCCAGCGCGTGTGCCACCATTCGCCATGCTCCTGGCCTCGTTGGTGCTGGGTTTGGCGCTGGGATATGGAGTGGCGTTCTATCGCGAACTGCAGTCGCCGCGAATTGCTGACGCGGCGGAAGTGGAACGCGTGATCGACACGCGGGTTATCGTTCACACCGGCCCCTCGCAATCGGCGCGTCAACTGCGCCATCGCCGAGAGAGCGACGACGCGTCGGCGCCCGTTGTCGACACCGCGAGCGAATCGTATCAACTGCTGCATGTGACACTCACGGGGTTCGGTGATACGTCACGCGAAGTTCAAATTTTCAGCAACGACGCCACCCTTGGCGCGACCGTCGGGGTCAATCTCGCGGTAGCCGCAGCACGCGACTCGAGGTCCACCTTGCTGGTGGATACGAGCGCTCCTCATTCAACGGTGGCGCGACTGCTGCACCACACGACACCCCCATTGCGCCGCGCCACCGGATCAGACGGATCATCCGAGGCATCGACGTCGGGGAGTATGCTCAGCACGTTGCGTGCGCAATTGGTTCGGGCACGCGTCGGACGCAACCTGACAGTCGACACCGTGTCGTTGACCTCTTCGGAAGCCGCAGAAGCCCTGCGTGAATTGGAGAACGCCTATGACTTCACGGTCATTGTCCACGGAGACGCGCCACCGTCCCCGGACATCGCCCCTCATGCGGATGTGATTCTCTGCGTGCGGGTTGGTGTCACCCGCCTTGACTGGATTACCACGAAAGCCGCCGAAGTGCGTGACCGCCATCAGCGGCTTCGGGCCGTATTGCTGTGGGCTGCCCGCGCACCGGCCCATGCGTGATACATGCGCCGCCTCGCCTTGTCACACACCATCTGCTACCGTGATGTATGTGGGCTGATACACTTCTCAACCTTGAACAGGGGCACTTGCTCCGCCTTGGCATCTGGGCCGCTGCCAGTGTGGCGGTGGGTGCGCTATTGCTGCTGCTGCTCCGCAAGCATGTCGCCATATTCGTTCGCCACTTTGCCGTGCAGTTGGTTGGGTGGGGTGTCGTGGACGGCGCGTTGGTGGCCTGGGGGTGGAACGATTTAGCCCTTCGTGATTACGCGAGTGCCACACAGTTGCAAAATTTTCTCTGGCTCAACGTTGGGCTTGATGCCGGCTACATCGGGGTGGGCATCACGCTGGCAACCGCCGCGTGGTTAATGGGCAAACGTTTGGGCGGATTAGGCGCCGGCGTTGGTGTGGTGGTACAGGGCGCTGCGTTGCTGGTGCTCGATTTGCGCCTGCTCATTCTGATGGATGCGGCGCGAGTGGCCCTCGAACCCGCGCGTTCGGGGGTGTGGCTTTCAGCGTGAACACCACGTGGCCGATTCGCCCCCACCATTGACAGCCGACGCCCGTAAGACATGCTTGCGTTCTCGCCAAGTCGCCTTCTCCACACCAGTTTTATGGAACCAGCAATTCCCGACCTCCGAAACGCACCGAAGGCCGAGGCCTACGCTGAACTGCGTCAGATGCAGGCGTTGCTGCTGGAGGGCAGCACCGATGTGATTGCCGACATGGCAACAATTTCGGCGCTGCTGCATCACGCATTCGGCCATCTGTGGACGGGCTTTTACCGGGTGGTTGAACCGGAGCGGCTGTTGCGAGTTGGCCCCTATCAGGGGTCGCTGGGCTGTCTCGAGATCACGTTTGGCCGTGGCGCATGTGGAACCGCCGCGGCGGAAAAGCGTTCGGTGGTGGTGGCCGATGTCCACGCATTTCCCGGTCACATTACTTGCGATCCGCGCTCTCAGAGCGAGATTGTCGTGCCGGTGTTCGATGCCCAGGGCGGCCTCATCGCGGTGCTCGATATTGATTCCGCCGTGCACAACGGCTTTACCGACGACGATCGTGACGGCCTTGAATCGCTGATGACCTGGTTCCGACGCCCGTCATATGTTCCGTTGCCTGCCTGAGCCACCCCGTGTGAGCCACCTTTGAGGTTGTCATGTCCGTGATCGGCTATTCCGACCATATCAACCACGCGTTTGCGTTTGCGGCCAAGCACCATGACCAGCAAGTGCGCAAGGGCACACGATTGCCTTATCTCACCCACCCGGCCAATGTGGCGATCATCCTGACGCGGTACGGTCGCGACGAAGAAACCGTGGTGGCGGGCATTCTGCACGACGTCGTGGAAGGCTGTGTGCGCGAAGGCTGGTCCACCGAAAAACTCGAAGAACGCATTGGCAGCAAGTTCGGCAACACCGTGCTGAACAGCGCACTTTCTGTGGCCGAACGACGTCTGGATGATGACGGCATTGAACTGTCCCACGACGATCGGAAAACAGACTATCTGGCGCGACTCACGCTGGCGACGGAAGAGGCGTTGTGGGTGTCCGCCGCGCACCACCTGCACAACATCAACACCATCCTGTGGGATGTGCGGCGCACCGCATTTCCTGAGACAGTCTGGGGTCGGTTTGTTGCCGGAAAAGACGGCACGGTGCAGATGTACGCGGACATTTCCGCGCGATTGCAGGAGATTGGATTTCGTGGAGCGATTGTGGACGAACTTCGCAGTGCGACGGAGGAGTTGCAGGCGTTGAGCCGGGGCTGAACAGCAACTGCAACGACTTGTGTACGATGAACTGCGGAGCACAACAGACGGACCGCGGAAACGGCGAACTGCCGTAGGGAGGATGGCCTACAACGCGTACGTTCGCGCCACATACGCGTTCAATATGTCCAGAAACTCCGGCACAATGCGATCGCCTTTGAGCGTGGTGAATAACTGACCGTCCACGTACACCGGCGCTTTCGGTTCTTCGAACGTGCCCGGCAACGAAATGCCGATGTTCGCGTGTTTCGATTCGCCCGGGCCGTTCACGACACACCCCATGACCGCCACCTTCATTTCAACGACACCGGGGTGTTGTTCGCGCCACACGGGCATCTGCTCGCGCAGGTATCCCTGAATATCCTCGGCCATGTGCTGAAAAAACGTGCTGGTGGTGCGACCGCAGCCGGGACACGCGGTTACCTGCGGTGCAAAGCTGCGCAACCCGAGTGACTGCAACACCTGCTGCGAGATAAACACTTCCTCGCGACGGTCGCCGTTGGGTTTGGGCGTGAGCGAGACACGGATGGTGTCCCCAATGCCCTCCGACAGCAGAATGGCGAGGGCCGCCGTGCTGGCGACGACGCCCTTGTTACCCATGCCGGCTTCGGTCAGCCCAAGGTGCAGCGCGTAATCGCAACGGGCCGCGAGGCGACGATAACACTCGACCAGGTCGGGCACGACGGAAATCTTCGCGCTGATAATGATGCGATCGTGCGCGAGTCCCACTTCTTCCGCCAGTGCTGCGGAACGTAGCGCACTTTCGAGCATGGCATCCATGTACACGTCCTGCGCGGCACGCGGCGTGGTGCTCGCTGCATTCGCGTTCATCATGTCTGTCAGCAATGTCTGGTCGAGCGAACCCCAGTTCACGCCAATACGCACCGGCTTGTTGTGCTCGATAGCCGCCTGCACGATGGTGGTGAAGTTCGTGTCGCGATGACGCGTTCCCACATTACCAGGGTTGATGCGATACTTGTCCAGCGTCGCCGCGCATTCCGGATATTTGGTGAGCAGCAAATGCCCGTTGTAGTGAAAGTCGCCGACTATCGGGACATCCAGACCGCGGTCGGTCAAGCGCTGGCGAATTTCCGGAACGGCCTGCGCCGCTTCGTCGTTGTTCACGGTAATCCGCACCACCTGTGAACCGGCTTCATAAAGCTCGGCCACCTGCTGCGCCGTGCCGGCTGCATCGGCGGTGTCGGTGTTGGTCATGGATTGCACGACCACCGGGTGTGCACCGCCCACGGAAACGCCGCGAACCACTACGGAAGTCGAAGGACGTCGGGAACCGAAAGCCACGCGAATGCTCGTTCAGGTCAAGAAGTGAATGGCCTGCCGCGACGTGGTGACGTCGACGGGGCCAGTGGGTACCCTTGGGTCTCTCGCCAGTACCCTAAAGTGAACCCGGAAATGCATACGCGAAAGGTAGCGCCCCATGCGGCGTGGCCCCAACTTTCCCTGATGGACGAGCCGCAAAATTCGCCGGACAACGCGATGGATGACCGGGACGATGGTTCGGCGCAGACGCCGCGCGGGGAGGATGCGCAGCGGGGAGATTCGCGCGAGAGCACATCGGAACCCCCACGCCTCTCGTTCAAGCGTCGCAACTGGGGGAAGCTGCTGCTGCTCACGCTCGTGATGTTGCCGGTAATGGTGTTCGCTATCTGGAGCGTTTTCGCGCTCAATTGGAGCTATTCTGAAGGCGTGCGGCCTGGGTTCGTGCAGAAAATCTCGCGAAAGGGTTATCTTTGCAAAACCTGGGAGGGGGTGCTTTACACCGATCTCAAGGGCTTTCGCGCCGACAGCTTTCAGTTCACGGTTCGTAGCGACTCCATCGCCCGACTCCTGCAGTCACTGAGCGGAAAGCAGGTCAGCCTGGACTATCAGCAACACGTCGGCGTGCCGTCATCGTGTTTTGGGGATTCGGAATACTTCGTCGTCGGTGTGCGTGAGCTGAACAAGTAACGTGGATGCGGTCGTGGTCGGTGCGGGTATTGCGGGATTGGTGTGTGCGCTGGAACTGACGCGCGCGGCACGGTCTGTCGTCGTGCTGGAAGCAGAAGCCGACGTGGGCGGTCGGGTGCGGACCACCTGGAGGGACGGCGCGGCACTTGATCACGGATTTCAGGTGTTGTTTACCGCGTATCCCGTGCTCACGTCGTATCTCGATTTGCCGGCGCTCGACCTTCAGCCATTCCGGCCTGCGGGTCACGTTGTCACGAGCAAGGGCGACTCGCTGGTGGGTGATGCACTGCGCGATCCCACCCTGCTGGTCGATGCCATCCGGCCGGGCGTCATTCCACTCACCGACAAACTGCGGTTGCTGGCGCTCCGACAGTTCGCGCGCCGACGCAGTATTGAAGAGTGTTTCGCGCCGCAGTACACGGCGATTTCCACGCGGACATTTCTGTTGCAGCGTGGTTTCAGCGCGCAAACCATCGATGGATTTTTTGCCCCGTTTTACGGCGGCATTCTGCTTGATCGCACGCTCACTGCGCACGCCGGCGTGCTGTTGTTCACCTTCAAGATGTTGGCCGAAGGGGACACGGCGATTCCCGCGCGCGGCATGGGTACGATTACGCAACAGCTGGCCGGGCGTTTGCCGCCAGATACCGTGCGAACGCGCCAGCGCGTCGAGCGCGTCGACACTCAGAACGGCCGCGCGACGGGTGTCACACTTGTCGATGGAACTCGTGTCGACGCGAAACACGTCGTGCTCGCGACCGATGCGCCGTCGGCCGCGCTGTTGACTTCAACCGCGGGTGTCCCGTCAGTGGCGAGCGTTCTCGGCTTGGGCAGCACCACGCTGTACTATTCGGCGAGAACTGCGCCACTGCCGGGACGAAGTCTGTGGTTGAACGCGGATGCAAACGCTGTGATCAGTCACGCGATAACGCTGACCGAAGTCGCGCCGCAGTACGCGTCGGGTAAAGCGCTGCTTGCGGCCACCGCTGTGGGGGTAGCTGCTACGCAACCGGACGACGTGTTGGACCGCGCGGCGCGGCGCGAGTTGTCACAGACGGCACGTCGTGCGCAGTTGCCGGAGCTTCCGCCACTGACGTTGGTGGCGTGTTATCGCGTGCCGTATTCGCAGTTTGCGCAGCCGCCTGGAATGGCGACGTTGGGGGCCGAGGTGTCGCCGAATGTGGCGGGGCTGTGGAGAGCGAGTGAGGTGATGCACTCCAGTTCACTGGAGGGCGCAGCGCGGGGTGGCAAAGCGGCTGCTATGGCGGTGATCGGCGCGGGCGGATAAGTCGCCCTACTGCGCCACCCCCGTCTCCCACGCCTTCCGAATGCGCGCGCCACACACCGCCGACGCTTCGCCGCCGCCCGCAAGACTGAGTCGCGCCACAATACCATACAGTGACTTGTTCGCGTTAATCCAGGGATAAAATCCGAACGCACCCGCACTACTGAACGCGCCGTCACCCGAGATCGCGTCAACTTCCACCCAGTGTCCGATGGAATAGTGCCAGTTCACACCGCCACCAATTGGTGTGTTGATGGCCGTCGAACACGTGGCGGGATTCGTACACGTCGACGTGGTGCCAAGCAATGCGCCAATACGAAGATTGCCCGCGAGAGTTTTTTGCAGGAACACCGCGTAGTCGGCGGCACTGCTGCGAATTCCCCCGGCCAGTTGCGGCTGCGTGTACAGGAGCCCGATTTCGGTACCCAACACGCGGCGCACTTCGCTGGTCAACGCGGCGTTCGCCATGGCTCCGATGTTCATACCCGGCGCGAGCAAACTGGCGTGTTTCTGCATGTGTCCGCCGTCGTACGCGAACCGGCCGATGTTGGCCGGCGTGAAGATGCCATTCGTAGAGCGCGCCACACACGAAC
>Ga0105048_10004404_pt1 | contig 22941 bp, 18 predicted proteins | sample MAT05_FD_78382 | JGI IMG/M metagenome (GOLD analysis project Ga0105048, IMG submission 78382) | Freshwater microbial communities from Lake Fryxell liftoff mats and glacier meltwater in Antarctica - MAT-05 | ecosystem: Environmental > Aquatic > Freshwater > Ice > Liftoff microbial mat | place...
AACCCGATGATGGCGTTTATGACCGGCAAACTAAAGGTGCAGGGCGACATGGGCGTTGCCATGAAAATGGGGCAGATAATGGGTTAAGCGAATGAAGAAGAAGCAATCATTAAATTTTAGGTCTCGGCAGGGCGATCGGCTAATCACGAACCTATCACCCTGCCGGGGTTTTTCTACGGCACCATCTGCAACCGCCCGCCCACGCCATACATCAATCGACTGGCCGGGTCGTAGAGTAAGGCCGTAACAAACCCTAAATAACTCGCCGGAATCGTGACGGTGTGTTTGAGCCTGGCCCGGTCTCCGAGTTGCGGCAGGCGGTTCACATTCCAGACCGTCGGGTCGTTCCAATTGCCATCTTTGACCGTGAAAATCTCATCCTGCACTTCTACCGCACCCATGTCAATCCGCCCGCCTATAATGCGGGGGTTCCCGGCCAAATCGGTACTGCCGACCATAGCGGTAGTAGTGGCTGGGTCTCCGGCGTTGATGGCCGGGGAGCCAACCGCAAGCCGGGTGGTGGCGGTGCTGGCAAAGGGCGAGGAGGTGGCGGACGGCGTTCCGGTGGTGAGGTTGTTGCCCCCGCTGGTGTAGCCCGTTACCGATGGCTCGAAGAGGGTGTAAGCAGCCGTCAGGGAGCTGCTGTTGACGTTAGAAATCGTGTTGGCTCCACCATTGCCAAACAGCACACAATTAGTCAGGCTGGCGCTGCTGCCATTGTTGCGGATGGCCCCGCCTAGGCTGTTAGCCGTATTGTTGAGGAAGCTACAGTTGGTCAGGGTGAGGCTGTTGGAGGAGAAGTTGGCAACGGCCCCGCCGTTGAAGGATGCGGTATTGTACAGGAAGCTACAGTTGGTCAGCGTGGGTGTACTAATGTCGTTGTAGATGCCCCCGCCGGAGGTAGTAGCGGTATTGTACAGGAAGCTACAGCCGTTCAGGTTGGGGCGGCTGCTGACGGTGTTGTAGATGGCCCCGCCGTTGGTGGTAGCATTATGGTTCAGGAAGCTACAGTTAGTCAGGCTGGGGCTGTTGCTGTTGTTGTACATGGCCCCGCCTACGTTGTCGGGGGAACTACTCCCATTGGCATTGCCGCCCGTGATGACAAACCCATCGAGCCGGGCGGTGTTGTTGAGGCTCAGGCTGGCGGGATGGTTGAACACATGGAGACTGTTGTCGGATGCATTTCCTGCCGCTCCAATGTCCCCGCTCAGGGTGGTGGCGGTCGGCGTTCCGATGGCGGATGCCGTGAGGATACGGCTGCTCAGGGCGGTTTCATTCTCCGCAAAGCCCCCGTAGATGGCTACGTTGTTGGCCATCTGGAAACTGATACTGCGGTTGGTATTGGCATTGCCACCGGGTTTGTAGAGACCACCCGCTACCCACACCTGCCGACTGCTCCCGCAACTGGCGGCTGTGGTGATGGCCAACTGCAACTGATTGCCATTGAGGGCGTTGGCCCAGCTGGTGCCGTTTTGCAGGCCTGCTCCGTTCGGGGTCACGTAGACCACCGTGCCGCAGGGCGGAGCTGAAACGGTAACCACCACACTGCTCACACTGCTGCAAATGCCGGTGGTAGCCGTAACCGAGTAAGTGCCAGCCACCGAGACGGCGATAGCAGCTGTACTTTGGCCGCTACTCCAACTGTAGCTGCTGGCCAGAGGGCTGGTCGCTGCGGTGAGGGTAGCCGCATTGCCGGTGGTGACGGTGAGGGAGGGCGCGGCTGTGAGGGTGAGACTGAGCGGACCGGGGGATGCTCCAAACTCAACGGCTCCCATGTCTACCCGGTCGCCAAAAACGCGGGGGTTACCGGCCAGGTCCGTAGCGGGCAGGGCGGTAACAGAGTAGGGCGCTGCCGTAGCGGTGGCACTGCTGGGGTCACCGGCATTGATGGCGGGCGAACAGGCGTTGAGTGCCACCGACGCGGAGGAAGCAAAGGGCGAGTTAGTGGTGGTGAGATTACCTAGCCCACTGGTGTAGCTGGTCACTGCAGCCTCCAGCAAACTGTATCGAACCGTTACTGAGGCCGCATCATTAAAAAAGGTTTTTGTGCCCCCATTATTCCACAATACACAGTTGGTGAGGGTCGGGTTAAGGTTGCCCGACGCAACGCCAAAATTGTATATGGCTCCGCCAGCTGTAGTGGCGCTATTGCTTTGAAACGTACAATTGGTCAGAACCGGGTTACTGATACCATTAGAAGATGCGCTGTTTATCAGCCCCCCACCCTGGGTAGCACTGTTGCTTTGAAACGAGCAGTTAATCAGGGTAGGGCTACTATTTCCCGTTGCAGAGCCAGCATTTGACAGGGCTCCGCCAGAAGAGGCATTGTTAGTTTGGAAGATGCAGTTGACCAGGATTGGACTGCTGTTTCCGAAAAATACACCGTCGTTTGCCAGGGCTCCACCGGGACCAGATGCCCGGTTATTCTGAAACGAGCAGTTGGTCAGGCTGGGGCTACTGCTGCCAGAAGAACGCCCATCGTTGTACATCGCCCCGCCAACAGAACTGGCGGTATTGGCTTGAAACGAGCAGTTGGTTAGGGTAGGGCTACTGTTTCCCGACGAAAAGCCATTATTATGTATAGCTCCCCCAAACCGGGCGTTGTTGTCCTGAAACAAACAGTTGCGAATAAGTGGGCTACATACCTGGCCACCACCCGACCCTGAGTTATACATTCCTCCCCCGGAATTATCAGGGAACGTAGCGCCGTCGGCGTTGCCGCCCGTGATGACAAAGCCGTCGAGAATGGCGGTGGTGGTCAGGCCCGTTGGGTTACTGATGACGTGGTAGCTGTTGTCGGCGGAGTTGCCCACTGTGCCAATCTCGCCACTGAGGGTGGTGGAGGACGGTGTGGTCAGGCTCACTGTGGGAAGTTGGCTCAACTGGGTTTCCGTACCGGTAAAGCCGCCGTAGATGGCTACGCCCGCTTTCATGGCGAAGCTGATGGTGCGGTTAGTGTTGGCGTTGCCGCCGGGTTTGTATAGGCCCCCGCTCACCCAAACCTGATCGTTGGCCGCGCTGGCGGCAACGGCTCCCTGTAAATTGGTGGTGCTGGTGGCCCAACTGGTGGCACTGGCCGGGTTGGTGGCGGTGCCAGCAGGCGAGACGTAGCGAATGGTCTGGCCCGAAACGGTCAGGCTGCTTAACAGCAGTAGCCATACAAGAAATGGGTTGCGGGCAGAAGGCTGGCTGATGAAAGCGTAACGTTGCGTCATAAAAAGCGGGGATGGGCTTAGCGTCAGATTGTTGGCAAAAGGTAAGCAAGTCCGAACGGATAAGCTAACTAAAGGACGAGCGTTGAGGGAGCGGTTATCAGGCTTCACCGTCATGAAGTGATTAAGAAGCTACATAAGTTAGCAAGTTAGTCGCTACGCGACTCAATATTTGTAGAAATCCATACACGGCGCGTCGTGTGGGCGCGTGCCGTAGGTACGCAACCTGTACTATCCTACCTGTTGCGTACCTACGGCACGCGCCAAACAAGGTCAACACCTCTTGTGATGCTACAAACATTGTGTCGCTACGCGACGAACGGGCAGCGAAGGGACCCCAGCCCGACTTACTGACCAGGATTCATACCATCAGTAAATTCTAACCAAAAATGACTTAACAACCCATGACGAATGACCAATCCCCAATGACTAACCTTACTTCATCGCGCCGGAAATTCCTGCAAAGCTCGGCGGTGGCCGCAGCCGCTTTCTACATCGTTCCCCGGCACGTGCTGGGTGGGCCGGGTTTTGTGGCTCCGTCTGACAAACTCAACATCGCGGCTGTCGGCTGCGGGGGGAAAGCCGATGTTAACGTCAGGCTATCATTCAATAATGGCTCCGACAACATTGTGGCTCTTTGCGACGTGGATGACCGGCAATCAAAAAAATACCGCGCCCAGTTCCCGAACGCGCCTTATTTTCAGGATTACCGCGAGATGTTTGATAAAGTTGGCAAGACCTTCGATGCCGTCATCGTGAGCACCCCCGACCATATGCATGCACCCATTGCCATGGCGGCCATGCAGTTGGGCAAGCACGTATACGTTGAAAAGCCGCTTACCCATGATATTTACGAAGCCCGCATGCTTACCGAAGCCGCCCGTAACTACAAGTGCGTCACGCAGATGGGCAATCAGGGCAGCAGTGGCGATTCTACGCGGCTGATCGAAACCTACATTCAAAAGGGATTAATCGGCCGGGTGAATAAGGTGGAGTGCTGGACTAATCGCCCGGTTTGGCCACAGGGCGTGAAATCGCCTAAGGACAAAGGCGAAAGCCAGCCAATTCCGGCCGAGGTCGATTGGAAACTCTGGCTTGGAACGGCTCCCTTCCGCAACTATCACGAGGCTTATCATCCTTTCCGGTGGCGGGGCTACTGGGATTTTGGCACGGGTGCATTAGGCGATATGGGCTGCCACTTTATGGATGTTCCCTTTCGTGCCTTAAAACTCAAATACCCAACCTCGGTCGAGTGCAGCGTGGGTACAGTTTACGCTGATTTTTTTCAGGAAGCGTTTTTCGACGACGTGTGTCCCCCTTCGTCAGCCATTCACCTAACCTTCCCCTCCGACGACCGTAAGGTAAAAGAGATCAAGTTTTCGTGGTACGATGGAGGAATCCGGCCACAGATACCCGACGGTGTTCCCTACGAGGTGATGTTTGCCAATATTGATGGCGGCATGATCTTCCACGGCTCGAAGGGAATGCTCACGGCGGGCTTGTTCGGCGATAATCCGCGCCTGTTTCCGGTTGAGAAGTTCGAGGGAAAAACATTGCCTGCGCCCGAAAAACCACTCGTGGAAGGAAAAACTGAGGGTCATCAGCAACAGTGGGTGAAAGCGTGCAAGCAAGGCTACGGTGCCTACACATCCTCGTCTTTTGCCGAATCAGGGCCGCTGACAGAGACGGTTTTGATGGGTAACTTAGCCACCCGGAGTTTTATGTACCGCGAAAACGGAAAATTCCCCGGCCGCAAAAAACTTCTTTGGGACGGGGAAAATCAAAAAATCACCAACTTCGACTACGCCAACCAATTCGTGAAGCGCGAGTATCAGGGAGGGTATTCTCTATAAATGGATCATGGTTAATGAATGATGGACAATGATAAATCGATATTCACCATTGTCCATCATTCATTTTCACCGCTTTGTTACATCGCTTTCGGGATCAACGGTCCGGTTGTAGCCAAGGTTTGTATTAATCATATTTTCGGCATCAACGTCGGCATCGGGGCGTTTCATTGACTCATTATTGTTCCAGCTACGATCATCACGCAGGCGGTTTGTTTCGTCAAGCGACCTATCGAAAATGCGGCTTCGATTCCGATTGCCGCGATCACCCATGTTCTGCCCCATATCTTGCTGATTCGTGCCGGTCGAAGAATTCCAGTCGGTGCCACTGGGCGCGTTCATGGATGAGTTGCGGCTTGTCGAGTCGGTGTCGCCATAATTGGTCGAATCCGAAGTCACATGGGGCGTATCACCATAAATCGGATTGAGCGGATCAGCCGACACGCCAGTCGTCAGGCCACTCCGATACTGTTCGGCCCGTTCGTTTACGTCGATGGCCCCGGCATCGTCCAGAATATCGGCGGCCCGTTCTGCTTCGTCTTCGCTTTGCGCATGAACCGTCAGGATGGAGTGACGCTCTCCAACCGTTGAATACCGATTCCGGTCGTCGTCATCGTCACTGAACAACGACGCGAAAAAGCCCATGATACCACCTTTCTTTTCGTGGTTGTGGTCAGCATCGGTTCGATAATCCGCCGAAGAAACACTGGCCGTAGCGTCCGATGGGGTTTGAGTTGACAGGTCGATGTTGTTACGCGAAAAACCGGCTTCCATCAGTTCCTGCATTGCTGTTTGTGCTTCTGAGGCATCATCGAAGATACCAATAACGGTCTGTGTCATGTGGTTTGTTGTTAACGTTGTTTTAGAATAGCTGCCTATAATCTATCTGTCTATAGGCTTACTCATGAAACGGAGCATGGCAAGGCTTGTTCAGAAATAATAAGTTAAACAGATTAAAATTATCTGGGTACAAATTAGACTTACCGGAGAAAACAAGCCTTTACATATCAGTAAGCCTCGAAGCCGTTGCCTAAGCAATCACATAGCTATATAGTACTATTCCAACAAAGCCCTATTTTTGTAGCGTGCAATCACAACCTACTTTGGATAGTTCAACGATAACCCCACCCGATACCATTCATATTGTTATCCCGCTTTTCAACGATTGGGAAGCACTTGGCCTGTTACTCGAACGTATTCGGGCCGTGGTCGAGCCATCGGTATTAAATCGGCTATCATTCCTGATTGTAGACGATTGTTCGGCCCAGGATTATCAGACATTACCCACGGACGTGGGGCGCTCGCTGTCGATTTTGCGGCTCTACCGGAACGTCGGTCACCAAAAGGCTATTGCCCTTGGTCTGTCATACCTGGCCGATCAGCCAACCCCCTACCCTACCATCGTGATGGATTCCGATGGCGAAGACCAACCCGAAGACATTCAGAAGCTGGTGCAGGCCTCGGTCGAAAAACCCGGTCATGTGGTGTTTGCCCAACGAACCAAACGGCGCGAAAAACTCCTGTTCCAGGTGTTCTATAAGTTATACAAAGGTGCATTCCGGCTGCTCACGGGCAAGGTCATTACGTTTGGTAACTTTAGTTTGGTGCCCTCCAATCTGCTTCGTAAACTCGCTCACGTATCCGAAATCTGGAATAATTATCCGGGGGGGGTTATCCGGTCGCGCCTGCCCTACACCGCCATCCCGCTCGAACGGGGCAGTCGGCTGGCGGGCGAATCGAAAATGAATTTTGTATCGCTCATTTTGCATGGTCTGAGCACCGTTTCTGTATTAATGGATACCACTGCCGTCCGAATTGCATTGTTTTGCGTAATGGCAGCATTAGCCTCCGTGGTTGGCATCGGCATTGTGGTGATATTGCGTTTTTTTACCGATCTTGGCCCTAAACCCGGTGTGCCAAGTTGGGGGAGTTATTTGGTTATTTGGTTTTTGGTGGTGATTATGCAGGCATTTCTGATTTCACTGCTTTTAGTATTTATTGTTTTGACGTACCGTACCCAACCACAATTCATTCCGGCTATCCAATATCAGAGTTTTGTGGAACGCCGGGAGGTGATATATTAATGATTTCCTTAGATACAACCTCTTTAGTTAAAACCATAATTGGGCTGTTTCTGGCGTTTGCTGTTCTGCTTATTTGGTGGCAACAACGTCGGATTTTACCCATACTCGATGCGAACGAACGAGCCACTCGCTGGCTGGCATTTGTAGCGCTTCGCCTGGTGCCTTTTGCCATTATCTACTTGTTGCTCGATCAGGAACCCCGTTCCGATGTGCAGTTTTTTTACGAGCGCGCGGTACCCGCCATGCAGGGCCAACTGGTGTACCGGGATTTCCTCTCGTATCATGCTCCCCTGTTCACGTATATCACGGCAATTCCTCTTTTCATCTGGAACAATGCCAGGGTCATTATCCTGATGATGGCCGTTATCGAGTTTGTCATTGCCAATGGCACTTTTCGCTACATGCGCTCTTCCACGCCCGATGCCCTGTTACGCTTCGTTTTGTATTATTTACTGCCGTTGCCGTTTGTGGCCATGGTACTCAGCAGCGAGGAAGATGTCTGGATGTGGGGCTTTGGCATACTTACATTAGCCCTACCAACAAGCCTCAGCGAGCGCCGGTATGCTTTTCTGACGGGGCTGATCTGGGCAGTGGGAATGCTCACGATCAAGTTCATGCTTGTTGTGTTACTGATTCCGCTATTCTTCCTGATTCGCAAACGGTTCTACTATCTGCTTGGCCTTTTAGTGGTCGGAATTCCAACCGTACTGATCGTGTATGCCCTCATGGGCGATGCCTTCCTAATGCCTATTCAGCATTCGTCTAACGCCATGGCTCCAAACATGGTCAGTGTATTACGGCCCATTCTGGGTAGTTTGTTTGGTCAGGTTTCACTCACAAGTTTAAACTGGGTCGGGCTTGTGGGTACCATTGGGGGCGGTTCGTGGGTCGCGTGGCGATTCCGGGAGTTGGGCTATCGGCGGGCTTTTCCGCTGATTTTCTGCTTTGTGTTTGGGCTGTTTATGATTTTGTTGCCAAGTGCGCCGGGCTATTACCTGTTCACTCAGGAGATGGCTCTTGTTTTTGTCGTATTAGCCAACACCCGAACCCATTGGCTTCGGTTTTCGATCCTGAATTTTCTGTTGGTTATTCAGCCTATTCTGATGATTGTGTATGCCAACAATGCGTTATACACTAACTTGTCGATGCTGACAAACCCCGTTTATGGCCTCGATTACGTTATCCAGGTTATTGAGTTAGTCCTGCTTGTTTGGTTAGTTGTGCTCACGTATAAAAAATTAAAAGTGGTGGACCAGAACACAAACTGATTCGTGTTTCGGGTCCTTTCCACTCCTTTTCCATGTTCATAGTCTTTGTAAAAATAGCTGTTTCCATCGGGTTGTGTGTTTGGCTGGCAGTGTTGCTTTGGCAGCGGCTTACCATTACTAACTACCTGCAACAACATCACCGTAAACCGTGGATTGCGGCTTTCTACGTAGTCTTCAGGCTTTTACCCGTTGTATTAACCTATTTCGTATTAGGGTATAAGCCAACGTCAGATGTAGAATTCTACTATTACCCCATTGCCAACACGGCCCGGCAGTTTGGCCTTGTCTATCGCGATGTGTATTGCCCCTACAGTCCATTTTTTGGCTATTGGCTCTCCATCCCATTGCATATCTGGAATGATACGAGGGCTATCGTGCTGGCCATGACGGGCATTGAACTGCTGGCCGTATATGTTACGTATCGAATTTATCGCGGCTCAGAAACGAACGGACAGCGGCTCTTCCGGGTACTCTTTTATTTTAGTCTGCCCATTCCGTTTATCATGTGTGTATTCAGCGGGCAGGAAGATGTAGCGCTGTGGCTGTTTGCACTTTGGGCCATTTGGATTTGGCAGCAGCAAAGGAACCCGTTTTGGGGTGGTGTATTGCTCGCATTAGGCATACTCTCTACCAAAGCAGTTTTTGTCTTTCTGCTTATCCCGATCTTCCTGATGACCCCCCATAAACAGAAGGTCTCCTTAGTGGCAGGCATGGCCCTGTTGGCGCTACCAGTGGTTGCCTTTTTGTACTGGAAAACAGGCTTGCTTTTCCTCGAACACCCACTCGACGAAGGCGAGTACCTGAAAGCTCCCAATTGGCGATCGGTACTGAATCCAATTGTTGGCGGGCTGATTCCTCAAAGTGGTGGCATCTGGAAATGGGTTACCATGGGCATAACCGTTGCTATAATCGCCTTGGCTGGTCTACGGGCCTATGGCAAGCGTTTGACCGATACCCTGCCGATGATTTTTCTGGTTGCCTTCGGCACCATGACTGTGCTTCAACAGAATGCAGTGAGCAATTACGCCTATCTGTTTATGCTACCACTGGTTTTCACGCTTACCGACTTCAAAAACCGGACTACTACTGTTTTGCTCATTATCTTTAATGCCCTTGCCGCTATTCACCCTTCGTTCTGGTGGCGCATTGGGCAACCGTATTACAACCGCTTCAGCATGTTTAGCCGGTTCGATTACGCGCTGGAGTACGGAATGGAACTCATGCTCATTGCCGGATTTATTTACTACGCGCTTCAGGGTGCCCAATCAATCGACGGAATACCACTATCGGCAGAGGGCGGTCCGGCGGGTCGGGCATTAAGAAATCGCTTGTTCAAAAGTCGTTTATTTGGGATCAACTAATAAGATATGGACGCCCCTTTAGTTTCCATCGTAGCCCCTCTTTTCAATGAGCGTGAATCGTTTGGCCCGTTGGTAGAACGGCTCAACGCGCTCATGGACAGCCTGCCCTACCGGGTGGAAGTGGTATTGGTAGACGATGGAAGCCGCGATAATACCGCAGACCTCATCCGGCTAACGGCCCTTGCCGACCCCCGATACCATGGCGTGTTGCTGGCTCGCAATTTCGGCCACCAAACCGCCGTTACAGCGGGAATGGCCGCTGCTACTGGTTCAGAAGCGATCCTGATTATCGACGGCGACCTGCAAGACCCCCCCGAACTGTTACCCGAGTTTTACGGGCATATCCAAAATGGGTATGATGTAGTGTATGCTGTCCGGCGGAAACGCAAAGAGGGAATCCTGAAACGGTTTGCCTACTCAACGTTTTATCGAATCCTGAAAAGCATCTCCTACGTGGACATTCCGGTAGACAGTGGCGATTTTTCGATGGTGAGCCGCCGGGTAGTCAATATCATGAACCAGATGCCCGAAGAAAGTCGGTTTCTGCGCGGCATGCGAAGCTGGATCGGGTTCAAACAGATTGGCGTAGAATACGAACGGAGCGAACGGGTGGCTGGTGTGCCCAAATATTCCTTCAAAATGTTGCGTCAGCTGGCCTACAATGGCATTTTCAACTTTAGTGAATTTCCAGTTAAATTCATTATTCGTACGGGGGCACTGGCTATTGGAATTGCGTTGATCTATCTAATTCAAACGCTGGTCAAGAAATACGTGTTCGGAACAGTGCCCCAAGGGTTTACAGCCCTGCTGTTTGTGATTATCCTTTTTAGTGGTATTCAACTGATGGCCCTTGGTATCATCGGCGAGTATGTACTACGGGTATTTTTTCAGGTAAAAGGCCGCCCTTTGTTCGTAGTTCGGGAAGAGATTGTGAACGGTGCAGTGAGTAGGCAGTGAGTAGGCAGTTGGCAGTGCCAACTGCCTACTCACTGCCTACTGCAACTGCCTACTGCCACTTTTAAACAATGTTATTCAATTCGCTTCAATTTCTGCTGTTTTTCGTCGTTGTGACGATCCTTTACTTCAGCCTTCGATTTCGGCTGAGGTGGGCATTACTGCTGGCCGCCAGTTGTTATTTCTACATGGTGTTTCAGCCGGCGTATATCCTGATTCTGTTTCTCACCATTGTTATCGATTACATTGCCGGGATCTGGATTGAACGAACCGGGACACCGGGGGGCAACAGCCCCGCCCGGAAATGGTTGCTGATTCTGTCGCTGATTTCGAACATCGGCATCCTGGCGTTTTTCAAATACCTCGGCTTCTTTACCGAAAATATCGCTTTTCTGTTCGATGCGCTCCACCTGCCAAACCTCGCCGATAGCATTACAGCGGGTACTAACCGGATTTTTTTAGGTGTTGTAAAGCTATTTGGGCAGAGCGGCATCGACTCCTTCAAAGACAACATGAATATCCTGCCCATCGGCCTGTCGTTCCATACGTTTCAGGCCATGAGCTACACCATCGAGGTATATCGGGGCAACCAGAAAGCCGAGCGGCATTTTGGTATCTATGCACTCTATGTGATGTTTTACCCCCAGTTGGTAGCCGGACCCATTGAGCGACCACAAAACGTACTGCATCAGTTTCATACACCACACGCGTTCAACCTGGAGGAGGTGAAAGCCGGCCTGATGCAAATGGCCTTTGGTTTTTTCAAGAAATGCGTCATTGCCGACCGGCTCGTGCTTTTTCTCGATCCTGCGTTTCGTCATCCCGACCAGCACAACGGCCTGTCGCTGTTGCTGGCCACGTTTTTCTTCACGATCCAGATTTACTGCGACTTCTCGGCTTATTCCGACATTGCCATCGGGGCAGCCCGCGTGATGGGCTTCAAGCTGATGGACAACTTCCGAACGCCCTACTTCGCCCATTCCATTTCGGAGTTCTGGCGACGGTGGCACATCTCGCTCTCCAGCTGGTTTCGCGATTATCTGTACATTCCGTTGGGGGGCAACCGCAAGGGTGAAGCTCGTACCTATTTCAACCGTTTTGTTGTATTTCTGGCCAGTGGTCTTTGGCACGGTGCCAACTGGACCTATATCATCTGGGGAGGGCTACACGGTCTGTATATCGTGCTCGACATTGCCTTTTCAGCGAAAAGTAAACAACGAACAGTGAGCAACGACGGTCCGACGTTTCGGCAACGAGCAACGGGCGTATTGCGCCGAGTGTTTAATATAGGGTTTACGTTCGTTCTGGTGATGTTGACCTGGGTATTTTTCAGGGCTGTTTCGGTGAGCGATGCCTTTCTGATTCTGGGCCGAATTTTTACGCTCTCCCCCACCGATCCGCTGCAGTCACCCCTGAATAGCCCCGAATTGTGGTTCAGCTTTGGGTTAATTGTATTCCTGTTTCTGAAAGAGTACTTCTATTTTGTCATCCCAACGCGCAACACCGCCCGCTTTGCCCTGTTGTTCAGCCTGATCGCGTTTCTGACGTACCTCTTCGGGGTGTTCACCTCCAACCAGTTTATTTATTTCCAGTTCTGAAGGGTTCTTAACCCGCCCAATTCTCCCGGTCCAGGCTCCGGTACTGAATGGCTTCGGCCAGGTGTTCGATCTTGATTTCTTCGGAACCGGCCAGGTCGGCAATTGTACGCGACACTTTCAGGATGCGGTCATAAGCGCGTGCCGAAAGGCCTAGCCGTTCCATAGCCGTTTTGAGCAAAATGCGGCCTGCATCATTGATAACACAGGTGTTTTTAACTACCTGCGAGGGCATCATGGCGTTGGAATATACGCCCTCATCATCGGCGAAGCGAGCCGTTTGAATATCGCGGGCTTTGATAACCCGTTCACGGATAGTTTCGCTCGATTCGGAGGGTCGGTTGGAGGTCATCTGGTCAAACGAAACAGGCGTAACCTCCACATGCAAGTCGATACGGTCGAGCAGGGGACCACTGATTTTGTTGAGGTAGCGTTGCACAACGCCCGGCCCACACACACATTCCTTGTCGGGGTGGTTGTAATAGCCACATGGGCAGGGATTCATACTGGCGATGAGCATAAAATTGGCCGGAAACTCCACCGCCCACCGCGCCCGTGAAATGCTCACCCGACGTTCTTCCAGTGGCTGCCGCATCACTTCCAGTGCCGACCGTTTGAACTCTGGTAATTCGTCTAAAAACAGCACCCCATTGTGGGACAACGATATTTCGCCCGGTTGTGGAAAACTACCTCCGCCCACAAGAGCAGCATCCGAAATAGTATGGTGCGGAGAACGGTACGGTCGCGTGGCAATCAGCGACGATTTGTTGCCCAGCTTGCCAGCCACCGAATGGATCTTTGTTGTCTCTAAAGCCTCCTGCAAAGTCAGGGGCGGCAATATGGTTGGGAGCCGCTTGGCCAGCATCGTTTTACCGGCACCCGGCGGTCCGATCATGATCACATTGTGCCCACCTGCAGCCGCAATTTCCAGTGCCCGTTTGATATTTTCCTGCCCCTGCACGTGTGAGAAATCAACGTCGTAGGCATTGAGCGTATCATAGAACAGATCGCGGGTGTCGGTGACGAGCGGGATGATGTCGAGTTTGCCCTCGAAAAACTCAATGGCCTGTTGTATGGTCTCCACACCAATTACGTCGAGGCTGTTGACAATGGCCGCTTCGTGGGCATTTTCGGCCGGTAGTATAAAGCCTTTGTAGCCCTGTTTGCGAGCCTCGATGGCAATGGGCAACACCCCTTTTATAGGTCGCAAACGCCCATCAAGCGAGAGTTCGCCCATGATGACGTACTCGTCCAGATGCTTTTCGGCGGTGATCTGTTCAGAGGCCTGCAATACACATAAAGCAATGGGCAAATCGTACGAAGAGCCTTCCTTGCGGACATCGGCGGGAGCCAGATTCACGACAATCTTCTGTCGGGGCATTTTGTATCCCGAACATTTCAGCGAGGCTTCGACTCGGTGTTCGCTTTCCTTAACAGCACTATCGGGCAATCCGACGAGGTTAAAACCCAACCCCTGGGCAACAACTACTTCAATGGTAATCAGACTGGCATTGACGCCATAGACTGCTGCGCCAAAGGTTTTAGAAAGCATGATGATACGGTGGTATTATTTACAGCTCAATGATGACTTGAGCCTGTTGTCTTTCAACGGATGGATAACCTAGCAAAAAATCATCTAACGAACTCTCTTCGAGATGATCGAAGAGAGTTTGAATGGCCACTCTTGTTCCCTTAAAAACTGGCTTGCCACCTAATATTTCAGGATCAACAACAATAACTTGTCTTGCAGTCAGCATAATGCAATTCGTTTAATGCAACGAAATCAGCCAATAATAAAACTAACAACTACTCTTTCCACCGCCACTCATTCGCAATCTGCAAAGGGGTTCGGAGTCCCTGATTGACCAGATAATCGCGGGTTTTGGTATCGTCGAGACGACGCGTTGGAATGGTTTCAGCATCGGCAAGGGCATACAAAACCATAGCCGAATAACGGACAGTATTCTGCATTTGATCGCGATTAGCCAGGTTTATCCGGTCGCAGTTAGCATGGTAGCAGTCGAGTACCTCTTTAGTGAGATGACCCATCATGCCCACTACCGGAACGCCTTCGATCATAAACGGTTGGTGGTCGGAGTGCAACCCGGCCTGGTTAGCTACCTGGTTCTGAAACGCCGGTTCTACCTGCTGAATAGTCTCGCCTACGGTTTTGAAAAATGCCGTCATCTCGTCGCGCCCAAAGGCGTTGATGCCCGTGGGGTCATTCGTCATGTCGAGGTTCATCATGTACCGGACATTGTCTAACTGACCGCGTTTTTTAAGATCTTCGGCCATAGCTCGTGAACCAAGCAGGCCTTGTTCCTCTCCCATGAACATCACGAATTCGACCGTCCGCTTGGGCTTTAGTTTCAGCTTGCGGAACGTCCGGGCAATGTCGAGCACCGAAAACGACCCGATACCATTGTCGATGGCTCCCGTTGCCAGGTCCCACGAATCCAGATGACCGCCGATCACGACTTTCTCATTCGGGAGCTCACTGCCGGTAATAGTAGCAATCACATTGCGCGCCTTGATTTTGCGGCTTATGTTCGTCATCTCAATCACCGCGTGGAGCTGGTCTTTGTGTTCTTCGGCCAGCCATTGCCGCAAAGACACCCCGCTTTCGTAAGCGATGCAGACCGCTGGAATCGGAATGAGCTTGCCCGTAACAGAAGCGGTACCCGTTAGCAATACATTGCCCGGCACCAGGTTCACCATAATCACGCCAATAGCCCCATACTGAATTGCCAGAGCGGTCTTTTCGGAGCGATGCAGGTTTCTTGCTCCTTTTGCATTGCTCAAGCCAATATTGATAAGCGCGATTTTGCCCTTGATTTTATCTTTTGCTGCGGCAAAATCGCCCTCCAGCCCATTGCCTACATCAATGATTTCGCCCCGCACATGGGCATCAACTGGCGAATGAGCCAACGATACTACTTTTATGTCGCGGAAATTGTCACTTTTGTTGGGTACCACGGCTAGCGTCACGGTGTCACGCATCCACGACTCTACCTCGAAGGCTTCGTAACGAACGTCTTTAAACCCATACGACCGGAGCAAGTCATAGGCGTATTGTTCGGCCCGAGCACCGTTATTGCTGCCCGTGAGTCGATGCCCAATCCGCTGGCTGGCGTCGGAAAGGGTTTCGTAAGCCCGTCCGTTTTTTAGTACGTCCGCATTGATGCGGCTGAATACTTTGCCAACGGAGGGGCGAAGCCCAGTTCCTGACCGATTGCTGGTTGGCGGTTCGGCAACCAGTGCAGTAGAGAATGTGGCTGATCCGGCCAAAGCCAGAAAAAAAATGAAATGCCGAGGGTAGATTTTTCTGTGCATAGACGACGTAAACGTCATTTTCCCCTAAAAATACAAAATTTGCATTCTATAACCAAAGACAAATACTCAACCGGAAACGTTTATAACAAAAGTGTAAAAGTTTATTCTACGCATGAAACAGAGCTTTAAAGCGCACCCATGGCACGGTATCCCAGTGGGCAAACAGGCCCCGGAAATTGTTACGGCCTTCATTGAAATTGTCCCAACCGACACGGTAAAATACGAGATCGACAAAGAAACGGGCTACCTCAAAATTGACCGACCTCAGCAATATTCTAACGTAATTCCGGCCCTGTACGGATTTGTTCCCCAAACATACTGCGGAGAACGGATCGCTCAACTTGCTTCTGAGAAGGCGGGGAAAATCGTTGAAAAAGGCGATGGTGACCCCATTGATATTTGTGTACTGACGGAACGCGAAATTACCCACGGCGACATCATCCTGCAAGCTATCCCGATTGGGGGATTCCGGCTTATCGACAAGGGTGAAGCCGATGACAAGATTATTGCCGTACTGAAAGGCGACGCTATGTTTGGTCACTTCACTGAACTGGACGACCTACCTGTGGCAGTCATGAAACGGCTACAACACTACTTCCTGACATACAAGAACTTACCTGGCGAAAAAGCGCACACCGAAATCACGAATGTGTACGGCCGCAACGAAGCTCACGAGGTAATTCAAACGGCCATGCTCGATTATGCAGAGTTGAGCCTTTAAGTATCGAGCCTATTATTTTTATGGAAGGGGCACCCGGAGAAAACCTCGGGGTGTCCTTCGTGTTTTATGCTGTGATGAAGATGGTGAATGCATAATTCGTAAAAAGTGCTACATTTCAGGGAGTTAAAAACGCCCGCTCATGTATCATCTATACACACTGACAGTCCTGATAAGCTTTATTGGCTTGTCAGGCTGTTACCAAACCCAATCTAAAGACGATAGCACCACGCCAACCACAGGCGCTACTGTACCCATTGTACAGACCTCTTCTGTAAATCAGTCGGTTATCGAAACGCCTGAGGATATTATCCGCGCTTTATATAAAGCTCATAATGCCAAGAAAAGCCCTTTTTTTCAAGCTACAGACCGGGCACTGGTCAACAAGTTTTTTGTAGAAGAAATGGCGAACCTGATTTGGGATGATGCCGTGATCGTAGCCAAAACTGGCGAAATTGCCTTTATGGAGGCCGATCCGCTTTACAATGCTCAGGATATGGATATTCAGGACTTCGTAGTTCATCCCGCCGAGGTCAGCGACGATCAGGCCGAGGTGCTGGTGACGTTTTTCAACTTTGGCGAAAAGAAAGAGTTCACTTATCTGCTCGACAACGAAGATGGCCATTGGCTCATTAGTGATGTTTTCTACGGCGATGGTAGTCAGTTGTTTCAACTCCTAAGCGGTCGGGCCGAAGAGACGCCGTGATTAGCTCTATACCAACACTACCCCGCTAACCGTATTGCATTGGGAATTGCCGGAAACAACAACGGAAAGCCTATCAGAATAGCGTCAAGAGAGTTGTGGGATTAGAAATAGCGAAGAAGTTGCCAAATTGGCAACTTCTTCGCTATTTTGTCCGTTCACTATGAGAATTATCGCCAAACGCACGTTACGGGATTTTTGGGCAACAAACGCCCTGGCAGAGCAACCATTGCTGGATTGGTATGATACTGTGACCGTTCAGATATGGCAGTCGCCCAACGATGTAAAACAGACTTTTGCAAGCGCCAGTATAATTGATTCCAACCGGGTAGTTTTTAACATAAAAGGCAACGATTATCGGTTAGTCTGCCATATTGATTATGCCTTCCAACTCGTGTTTGTTCTATGGATAGGCCGCCATACAGAATATGATAAGATTGATGTTAAAACGATTGCCTTCAAACGCAAAACTTGAGTCTTTATGAATGTTGTCAGAACAGAATCTCAATACGACGACGCCTTGGAACGCGTTTATGAACTTTTGCAATCATCACCTGTACCAAACTCTGAAGCTGGTAATGAATTGGATGTCTTAGCCACGTTAATAGAGGTATATGAAGCTGTTAATCATCCAATGGCGGCATCAGATCCTATTAGTGTTGTCAAGTCGAAAATGCAACAACTTGGACTTCGCCAAGCCGATCTGATTCCTTACATTGGCGATAAGACGCAGGTTTCCAAAGTACTGAATAATAAACGTGACTTAACCTTACCAATGATCCGTAAACTGAGCCGGGGCTTAAATATTCCTATTTATCGCCTAGTTGGTTAATCTTCCCTCCTGCTAACCGTATTGCATTGGGAATTGCCGGAAACAACAACGGAAAGCCTATCAGAATAGCGTCAAAAGAGTCGGGCAGGTTTACAATCAGCGTTTGGTGACGAAGCCCCGCCGTGTTGCGCCAGAGTATCGCAGCCGGGTTGGTGCGTAAAGCCGTTTGGCGTAGAATAGTGCCAAAACCGGGAAACAGTTTGTTACAAACGGCCTGCGTTACATCAGGCATATACCCCGTAGGACCAATACCACCAATCGTTACGAGTAGCGAAACCTGGTCTTCGTCGGCTAGTCGGGTTAGTGTTTCTTCGAGTACGTTCTGCTTATTCGTTACACTGTGGGTCGTTACCTGTTCGGCATTTGGCAACTGCTCGGCTAGTAAGCGGCCAACGGTTTCTAGAATACCGGCAGCATCGGGCAATTCGCCGGGATTGTACAGAATGGCACTACGGAAAATGGGGTTCATACACAGCTTATAGTTTTATCTGTCCTTCAATCCATTCCATACCACGATCCATGAGCGCAAAAGCATAGCGAATCCGGTTGTCGAAAACCTCGTCGTCTGTTACTTTTTGAGCCATAAATTTGCGGATAAGGGCCGCATTATCAGCCGATGTCGGGTTTAGTATATCCGGTTCAGAATCGGTACGAAACGAAGCGAAATCGGCTCGTTCAACGTCGAAGTTCTGAAAAAACAAGTGACCTTTTTCCGTTCTAACCGCACACAATACCCCACTCGACCGGCTGGGGGCGGGGGCCAACGATCCTTCGAGGCCGCGTTTGAGTACAACAACCGCATCAAAACCAGCCATTAGGGCCAGTTCGGCCATTTTCATCTGGTACGTAATATGAAATACCGACGTGACCAGCACCCGCGCACCACACGGATTCAGCACTTTTTCCAGCGTAGCCAGAAACGGACGTTTTAATAATACTCGTCGCCGGTCGACCCACTGGTTCAGCGCAGGTGAGAGCGCTTTCTGATCCAGTACCCAGCCGTATGGCATGAGCGGGTCAGTGAGTTCGTGGCGGCCCTGCATAAACTGGCAACCGAGGTGCATATATAGATCATAGGCATTGAGCGTAAATTTCGGCCCACCCGACCGCCCCACCATCGACAGCGCACCGTAGTTTCGTCGTTGAAACCAGTTTGCCAGCAACGGAGTGATCAAATAACTGTGCTCGACGCCATCGAACGGTTCAGCTAATTGCACGAGCGGACGGTCACTCTGGGTCGTATTTACTCGAAAACCGGGCGTGAACGTACGTTCGGCCGCCCGCATCAACCCCTGGTATTCGTCGTTGGTTTCGTGGCGCACGCGCATGATACTGGCCGCCAGCCCCCGAAACATTTCGCAAGTCCCCATTCCGAACAGATAGTCGCCCAATCGCTCGGCTTCGCTTACGGACAGATTGTGCCCTCGCACGAGTTTGGTGGCTAACGGTAATAAACCTGGGTCCAGGTCATCGCAGAGTTTATTGATTAGGAACGTGGGATGTGAAAAAGCCCCTTTCCCAATCGTGTCCTCCAGGCTATGCTCTTCGGGGGTAGGCCCTTTGGCCAGTAAAGCGCCCACAAACGCTCCTTTTTGAAGCGGATGCGAAGTGGGGTCGAGTAAGGCCTGTCGACATTCAGCCAGCAAATCAGGTGGCAGTGGTTTGCTGCCGTATTTTCCAATACCGATATGCTTGATGCCCCGGCCCAGAATAGTTTGACTGGGAAGGGCATGAGTTAGGTCAAAGGATGTCACAAATAGTGCTACTTAAAGGAGACTGGAGGCTTTAGTACAAAAATATACGTTTCAGGCATTGCTTTAAACGTACTGTAATTTATCATTAAATTAAAATTTACTTCTGATATTTAGTAAATTAGACAATTTATTATTGGCAAATTTGGCATTTTGCCTATTATTTAACTGAAGCGCACTACTCAAAATATATACTATTCTTACTATCTTCTAAAAGTGCAACATAGTGGCAAAATACTTTTATTACTTTCAAACCTCTATCTAGCGGTCCACAAACAAATTTAGCACTATCCGTATAATGGGTGAGTTTAAAATCACGGGACGCCGAAGCGGGTGCCAATCTGGGAAACCCATACCTTTGGAGCTGATCAAATTGATCGTGCGACACTGAACAATGACCTTATCGCATTCTATGAAACGACAAAACATACTATCAGGCTCCCCCTGGGAAGACAAAATGGGTTATTGCCGGGCCGTCCGAATTGGCAACCTGATCGAAGTATCGGGCACGGTAGCTATTGTAGACGGTGAAACCGTTAAGAAAGACGACATCTACGCCCAAACCCACAATATTCTGACCCGCATTGCCGATGTGTTGGTCGGCGCGGGCGCTTCTATGAGCGACGTGGTCCGAACTCGCATGTTCACCACCGACGTTAGCCGCTGGGAAGAGATTGCGAAAGCCCACGGAGCCTTTTTCGGTGACATTAAACCGACAACCGGCATCTACGAAGTGAGTGCGCTGATTGCCCCGGAGTACCTTATTGAGATTGAATTTACGGCGGTTGTGAGCAATGCTGGCTAAGTACGTTGGGCGAATGGAGCGACTGCTCGATGCGCTCCCTGCTGATGTTCAGCAAGCCCTCGGTGAGGTGACCACCCGGCAGAATTACGCTAAAGGAGACTACCTGCTTCGTCAGGACGAGGTGTGCCGGTATAGTTACTGGATCGAAAGGGGGCTGGCTCGTAAGTATTACCTCATTGATGGCCAGGAACTTACCACCGAAATTTACTTTCCCGACGATCTGGCCCTGTCGATGACCAGCTATTCAACCCAAACCCCCAGTCTGGAGTTTATTGAGGTACTGGAACCAGTAACAGCCTCCCGAACCGACTACCGGGGGTTCCAGATGCTCAAAACACAATACTCCGTGCTGGTTGAACTCGACCTAATGCTTACGGAGTACTACGCCATTTGGCAGGAGGAACGTATGCGGCAATTCCGTACGCTCGATGCCACGCAACGCTATGAGCTTCTAATGACCACGCACCCGCACTGGATGCAACGCCTGTCGCTGACGATCATAGCCTCGTATTTGGGCGTGTCGCGCGAGACCCTGAGCCGGATTCGGGCCAAACGGAGAGTCCCGTCGGGCCGATTGTGATGTGAGTCAAAGCGTTGGCCAAGCCGTTGCGGACTGGCTGGGCGTGGGGGCAGGACACGTTTAAGCCGCCGTTCAATCAGTTGTATTAGCACGTAGCGCGGGGGGTAATTCACAGGCATACTGTTGTTTGGAGTGTTCTAAAAGAGCAATCCTGAACAACAGTATGCCTGCTTAGTTACTAGTCAAAAAGCTCCGTTATGATTGTTTCTTCTCATCAAAAAGGCTGGCAAGTCATTACCCAACGCTCGCACGGGCTGTTGGCCTCGATGTTGGCTTATCAGTACGACATTGATCTGCCCAACGACATTATTGTTCCGGCGATTATCGCCATTGCCGAACACGACGACGGAACCCATGAAACACTGTTTAAGAAAAACCTGACCGAAGCCGGTGCCCCCCGTGATTTTCGAGTTAAAGACGACAGTACAAAAACGGATTTGACCCAGCTATTGAACGTGATGGAAATTGCCAGCTCAAAAAGCCAGCTAAATGCGTTGCTCACGTCGCTCCACATGAGATTTCTGTACGATAGCGAAAAACGAAAAACGGACAAAGGGCTTGATAAATTCTTGACAGAGCAGGAGAATTATCGCGCAACCATCTTGAAAAATTTAGCCATAAATCAACGATATGCCGACCGTCTGTACCGATTTGTTGAATGGTGTGATGCTTTCTCGTTGCTGATTTGTTTAGATAAAATTCAGCCCGAAGGGCGAAAAATGGACGTATCGCAAAGCCCCGACGGTGTTATGAACCAGACGTATTACACCCCCGATATGGCGATTTCAGTGGAACCCTGGCCGTTTAAAAACGACACCTTCACCGTGTTCTACGAATACAAAATTCTGGAACAGTTAAAATTTGAGTCAATTGAACAGTTTAACGAGGTGTGTAAGGCCACCGAAGCACAACGTCAGGTATTTACGTTTTCTAAGTCCGGCAACGAGTAGGCGAAAATACGGTTCTTCAGAAATTTTTGCGGGTCAATGCCTTCCACGCAACGCGGCTGGCAAGCGTCGCTGACGATTATAGCCTCTTACCCCGGCGTGTCGCGCGAGACCCTGAACCGGATTAGGGCCAAGCGGAAACCCCCTCGGGCCGATTGTGATGTAAGTCAAAGGAGCAGTCAGATAGTGATGGCAATTTTGCGCTTCATTATCCCTTGACTCGCTATGAATCATCGCATTATCGGTTTTGATCTCGCCCAGGCTTATGCCATCCTGGGTATGTTCGTCGTCAATTTCAACACGGTTTTTGGGTCTCACAAAGCCACAACCGGGCTGGGTTGGTTTCTGAATCTGTTCAATGGAAACTCCAGTACCTCCTTCGTTATTCTGGCGGGCGTGGGGGTGTCACTCATGACCAACCGGCCCGACTACAGCCCCGCCGAACAAACGGCTCTGCGTCAAAAAGTGGTTCGCCGGTCGTGGTTTTTATTTGCTATGGGTCTTCTACTATACACTTGGTGGCCCGCCGATATTCTGCACTTCTACGGGGGCTATATGCACATCGCAGCTTTGGTGTTGTTTGTACCTAAACGGGTGTACTGGCTCATCGCCATTGCCAGTATTGTGGGGTTTCACGTGTTGTGGGAGCTTATTCCGTTTGAGACGGGATGGAATTTCAACACCCTCACTTACACTGATTTCTGGACAGTAAGCGGCTTTCTGCGTAACACGTTTTACAATGGCTGGAACCCCATTTTTCCGTGGTTAGCCTACTTCATGCTGGGAATGTGGCTTGGGCGGCTCAATTGGCAGCAGAAACGCACCCGGTATTGGGCACTTGGCCTCAGCGAGGCTGTTGTGGTACTTGTCGAAATCCTACAGGCTGTAGCCGAAAAGGGGGCGTTTGGCCAGGATCTCACGTTCTACATTACCGCCGATTATCTGCCC